>ENA-ORDP01001302-ORDP01001302.1-marine-sediment-metagenome-genome-assembly--contig:-NODE-1302-length-13951-cov-4.054476_pt1 | contig 13951 bp, 11 predicted proteins | sample MGYA00248627_ERZ508539 | MGnify/ENA primary metagenome ERZ508539 (study PRJEB26208, sample SAMN05571518) | marine sediment metagenome | biome: deep sea; feature: Hydrothermal vent; material...
CCCCGCCGCAAGCGGACAGGGTATTTGGAAAAACCAGCCCAGTTATTTTTCGTCATGCCGGCGTCCAGGGATAATTAGATAGTGGCTGGATTCCGGCACATCGTGCCCCTCCTCAAAAGTAAATAGAGGGTATGCGCCGGAATGACAATAAATGAATTAATCAGAGGTTCCTTAGTTGTTCTTATGCGCAGCTCAGGTTAACGATTAAGATAGATCTACTTGTCTTTCTCTGCGAGCTTCTTCTCAAGATAATGAATATTTGTGCCACCGGCCGCAAACGCAGCATCGCGTAACAGTTCCTGATGCAGGGCGGTATTGGTTTTGATGCCTTCGATCACCAGCTCGGACAGGGCAATCCGCATGCGCGCCATTGCCGCCTGTCGGGAGTCACCGTAGGCGATGACTTTACCGATCATTGAGTCATAGTAGGGCGGTACCTTATAACCATCATAGATGTGGGAATCAACGCGAATGCCGGGGCCACCGGGCGCATGATAAGCGGTGATGGTGCCAGGTGATGGCATAAAGTTATTGGGATCTTCCGCATTGATTCGACATTCGATGGCATGACCGCGCATAGTGATATCACTTTGCTGAACACTCAGGCCTTCTCCCGACGCAATCCGAATCTGTTCCTTGACGATGTCGACACCGGTTACCATTTCGGTGACGGGGTGTTCAACCTGAACCCGGGTATTCATCTCAATAAAGTAGAATTCGCCATCTTGATAGAGAAACTCAAACGTACCAGCACCACGGTAACCAATGTCAACACAGGCCTGAGCACAGCGCTCACCAATGCGTTTGCGTATCTCTGCCGTAATGCCGGGTGCAGGTGCTTCTTCGATGACTTTCTGGTGACGACGTTGCATGGAACAGTCACGCTCACCCAGATGTACGGCCTTGCCATGTTCATCTGCTAATACCTGGATTTCAATATGGCGAGGGTGGCCCAGATATTTTTCCATGTAAACGACGTCATTGTTAAATGCTGCACCGGCCTCGGCCTTGGTCATTGCGATTGCATTAAGCAGCGCCGCTTCGGAATTCACGACCCGCATGCCCCGCCCTCCGCCTCCACCAGAGGCCTTGATAATAATCGGATAACCAATGCGTTGGGCTATCTCCAGATTGGTTTTTTCATCGCTGCCCAGTGGGCCATCCGAACCCGGTACACAAGGGACACCGGCTTTTTTCATCGCGGCAATCGCGGCAACTTTGTCACCCATGATGCGAATGGTCTCGGAACGTGGGCCAATAAATATAAAGCCGCATTCTTCTACCCGCTCGGCGAAGTCGGCATTTTCTGACAGGAAACCATAACCGGGATGTATCGCGACAGCGTCAGTGACCTCGGCCGCGCTGAGCACAGCGGGGACATTCAGGTAACTTTCCAGGGAAGATGCGGGGCCAATACAGACGGATTCATCCGCCAGGCGTACATGTTTTAGATCGCGATCGGCCTCAGAGTGGGCCGCCACCGTTTTAATGCCCAGCTCGCGACAGGCGCGCAGGATGCGTAATGCGATCTCACCGCGGTTCGCAATTAAAATTTTATTAATCATATTTATATCTTCTTTAACTTAATGGCGCGTAGTGAACGCAGTATTAGCGAGCGCAATAGCATTTCACCACGTATCTCTATTCGATGACGAATAAGGGCTGGTTATATTCAACCGGCTGTCCATTTTCAACCAGGATAGACTTGATTGTGCCTGTCTTGTCCGATTCAATCTGGTTAAGCAGCTTCATCGCCTCGATAATACACAGGGTATCGCCATTTTTAACGGATTGACCCTCCTCTACAAACGGTCTGGCGTCCGGGCTGGCTGATCGGTAGAACGTGCCTACCATCGGCGCACGGACGATATGGCCACTGGGCTCTTTGGGTTCGGCGTTTACGGGTGCCGCGGCAACAGGTGCTGCAATGGCTGGCGCATTCACCAGCATATTCTGGTGCATACGACTGATGCGGACTGACTCTTCGCCTTCCTTTATTTCGATCTCGGCGATACCGGACTCTTCGAGCAACTCGATGAGCTTTTTTACTTTTCGAATATCCATTTGTGACTCTCTATGTTTGTATTTCCAGATAAAATGTTTAAAGGATTACTTGCCTGCAACGCGCGTGTTTTTGAATCTACTTTTCTTAACCTATTTTTCTCGATCTATTTTTTCTTGATCTATTTTTTCCAGGGCAGCACGTAATGCCAATTGATAACCGATCGGCCCCAGGCCGCTGATGACGCCGACAGCGAGGTCAGAAAAATAGGATTGCTGACGAAATTCTTCACGGGCATGTACATTGGACAAGTGCACCTCAATGAATGGGATGCTAACGGCGGCAATCGCATCGCGTAGTGCCACGCTGGTGTGGGTAAAGGCGGCCGGGTTGATGATAATGAAATCAGTGCCATCATGGCTTGCCTGTTGCACACTATCAACCAGTTCATGTTCCGCATTGCTTTGCACCGAATGCAGGCTATGACCCGACTGGCTTGCTATCTCAGCAAGTTGATCGTCTATTTGCCCCAACGTTGTTGAGCCGTAGTGCTCGGGTTCGCGGTTGCCAAGCAGATTTAGGTTTGGACCGTGAATGACAAGAATTTTGGCCATATTGATTGATAAGTTGCCTGTTTAAAGATCGCTGCAAATAGCTGCACGTTTAGTGCATGTTCACAACAAATTAGCCATTGAATTTCGGGGGATTTTCGCCGATCTTGCTGGTATTGTCCAGTTGTTTGCATGATCGGCTCAAATAGACGCCAAGTTAGTATATTTTGACGATGATTTGTCCAGAGTGGCAATTAGGCCGAGAAAAAATTAAGCCAAAAAAATTAGCAACAATACAGGAAGATTAGTTTTGTGCGATCAGGGGGGCAATCAGCTTTTCTGCCTCGTCCAGATGAATTTCACGGGCGATGGTATGGCGAATAATACCCTGGCGATCAACGATGACCGTATAAGGCAGGACACCCAGTTTGTTTCCATAGTTCTGGCTGATGGCAATGCCCTCCACATCGCCAATAAGAATGGGGTAATTGATACCCATGGGATCGACGAAGTCAATGGCGGCCTGTTTGCTGTCTAGCGCGACACCGACAATGGTAAAGCCCTTACCCTCATATTTTTCCTGTAGTTCGATAAAGGCGGGGATTTCACGGCGACAAGGTGGACACCAGGTTGCCCAGAAGTTAACAATTACAACTTTGCCATCCCATTCACTCATCGGGTATTGTTTGCCATCCACATCCATGAGAGCGAAATCAGGGCGTTTGCTACCGACCATCGTGGTTGTTTTTATGGTGGCCGTTTTGGGTTTGTTAGCGGGTTTGTTGATGTAGCTATATGCACCGACACCTGCGGCTAAACCTAAAACTGCGACAGCCGCCATAAGCCAACCCGTTGCTTTGCCCTTAGGCCAGGTTTTCGGCAATCTCATTTAATTTCCCTTCAGAATCAGGTTAACCCGGTCAAGAAATTGCTGCGCATTCATTGCACCAATAATGCGGTACTTTGTTTTTTCCTTACCGTTTTGATCCCAGAACAGGATGGAAGGGGGGGCAATGACCCTGGTTGCCTTTTGCAGTTCTTGATCTAACTCATCCGATGCGGTTACATCGGCCTGCAACAAAACGAAGTCTGCCAACAGGGCCTGCACTTTCGAATTAGAAAATACATAGTCTTCAAACGTTTTGCAATAAGCGCACCAGTCGGCATAGAAATCCAGCATCACGTATTTGCCCGTGGCTTTGGCGTTGGCCAGTTCACGCTCCAGATCTGCGACGGTCTTTATCCTCTTGAACCCGAGTTTGGCCTGGGCATAACCTCCGCCACCCATGGTCAATTTTGAACCGTGCATGGGGTCATTGACGTTACGTGCCCCGGTCAGGCCGCCGAGCATGACAATTACGCCGTACAGGATCAATACCAGCCCCAGGCCCTTCCAGAGTTTATGCCAGCCAGCTGCCCCTTGCTTGATCTGCTCGAAGGCACCCATGTAAACACCAGCAATAATAAGCAGTGCGGCCCATAACACCATGATCAACATCGCAGGCATGAAACTGACACGCTCAAGGAATACCAGCGAAATAGCTAACAGGACAACGCCCGCGGCGTATTTCACGGTGTCCATCCAGCCGCCTGCTTTGGGCAGGAACTTGCCATGTGAGGTGCCCACAAAAATCAGCGGCAAGCCCAATCCTAGCCCCATGATAAACATGGAAAGGAAACCGAGGAATATGCTGCCTTCCGCTGCGACGTAGGCCAGGGCGCCAATGAGTACCGGCCCGGCACAAGGACCGACGATAAGCGCAGATAGTGCGCCCATAATGATGACGCCGAGATAGGAGCCGCTCTTTTGATGACTGCTTATTTCGCTGAGTTTGCCCTGTAACCACGCAGGCATCTGAATGCTGTAAAAACCAAACATAGAGAACGCGAGGGCGACAAATAATATTGAAAATGGCACCAGTATCCATGGACTTTGGAAAGAGGCCTGGAGATTGACGCCTTGCGCCACACCGGCGAACAGGGCGCCCATGATGCCGAAGGTAACTGCCATCGACAGAACGTAAAACAGTGACAGGTTAAAGGCGTGTGCCGTGGTGACCTTTTCTCCCTGGCCGACGATGATGGAAGAGAGAATAGGAATCATCGGATACATACATGCCGTGAAGGCCAGCGCCAGACCACCGAGGAAGAAATAGAAAATGATCTTAATGGTGTCGCCGGTAGCAAGGATCCGCGCAGAGCGATCTTGATCCGAGACAAATTCGTCGGCTGCTTTAGTCGTCTTGGTTGCGACAGGTTTTGTATCGGTTGCCGTTACCGCTTTCTCGCTGACAGCAAAGGCCTGGGTCGCGAGTGCATTTTCCTTGACCTTTCTGGGTGGATAACAAATACCAAATACTTCTGCGCAACCCTGGCCGTTGGCAATATAGTTAAGCTTGGTTATTCCTGCTTTACTTGCAAGGATAGGCACTTCAATCACGACATAATTGACAAAGGTCTCGACTTCACCTTCTTTGCCGTCGGGGGTAATGCCATGTTTCATCTTACCTTTAGGTATCTTTGGTTTGCCAAAGCTTACGCCCGGGGTTGTTGACTCAAAGCTGAACTTCTCTTTATACATGTAGTAATCGCGGGCGATGGTCCAGGTGGCGATGAGGTTATTGCCTTCGATGCGGGCGCTGTATTGAAATGCCTTATCTGCCATCATTGGTTCATCTGCATTACCCCCCAAGCCCTCCCCCGATCCGCCTAGACCCAATTGCGCACTGAGATCACCAAGACCGCTAACCGCAGAATCCGAGACAGCGGCCAAGCTTAAGGTTTTTTCGCGTTTTTGAGGGGGATAACAAATACCGAATTTCTCGGAACAACCCTGTGAGTAAGCAACAAGTTTGAATTCACCACCACTGGATTGGGTCACCGGCACGGTAATGGTGATGGTCTTTGAATAGGTCTCGACCTCGCCTTCCTTGCCGTCCGGGGTGATGCCGTGTTTCATCTTGCCTTTGGGATAGCCGGCCGCGCCTAGTTCAACGCCCGCCGTTCCTGACTCAAAGCGAATCTTGTCCTTATACATGTAGTAATCATCTGCCGCTGTCCAGCTGGCCTTGATGGTATTGCCTTCCACAACGGCGTCAAATGTAAAGGCCTCCTGGGGAGGCAAGGGTTCGTTGGCCCACGTCACTGGAATGGTCGCCAGGGCGACGACGCCCAGCGTGCAAAGAAGGAGTAAAGACTTGATTTTTATCATTTTATTGTACCGATTCGCTTATCCAGTTTAAGTAAGGTTTGTAGCCACTGACGATTGGGACTACGACAATTTCCGGAAGTTCATAGGGATGGGCCTCCCGAATGGCATTTTGCAGCGCTGCCACCCGGTGTTGTTCCGTTTTTATCAATAGTAAGTGTTCTTCGCTTTGTTCCAGTTTGCCTTGCCACGCATAAATAGATGTCATTTTAGGCAGTATATTCACGCAGGCCGCCAGCTTGCCCGATACTAACCTTCTGGCAAGCGCGTTGGCCTGGGTCGCGTCGGGCAACGTCGTCATCAGGATTCTTTGCGTCAATTCAGGTGTCATGCCGACGGTACTTGAAATTGGTTCCATACGCCCAAATGTAACAAGCAGGCCCGATGAAAGCTACCGTGTGGTAACAATATCAGGGTGGTTTTGCATGGCCGGGTGTGAGGAAATATAAAATTAACGACTAACGTAGGTTGCAAATTCATCATGCGCATATTGCCGATTATTCTGGCACTGTTCATCGCGGTCCCTTTAATTGAGATATTCCTGTTTATCGAGATAGGCACGGTTATCGGGGCGCCACAAACCATTTTGCTCATTGTGATCACGGCGGTCATCGGCATTGCTTTGCTTAGAAAGCAGGGCCTGTCTACTATGCAGAAGATACAGACCCAGATGCAGCGCGGGGAGCTACCCGCTATCGGTATGCTCGAGGGTATTATGTTGTTCATCGCCGGGGCTTTTTTGCTTACCCCCGGGTTTTTCACCGATACCATCGGCTTTTTGCTGCTGATACCGCCATTGCGAAAGGCGCTGGCGCTGTGGTTTCTGGAACGCAGCGGGACGATTGTAAAGATGCATCCTGGGGACACGGCTTCTCATCATAGCGGAAAATTCATAGAGGGCGAATGTGATCGCCACGACGATAAATGACGAGCAAGGCTTAACTACCTGGATCAAAGCGTGGGGCCGGAACCTGGCTCAAAAATATAGTTGAGCCTTTAACTACAAATCACGCAATTGCGCCCTGATTCCTTGGCTGAATATAGAGCCATATCTGCACGTTTTATCAGGCCTTTCAAATCATCTTCCATGTCCAGGCAAGCCAGACCAATACTTACCGTAATCTGAATAACCTGTTCGTTGATTGATATTGGTGTATCAGCGATAGTATTACGGATACGTTCGGCGATCCGTTTTGCATGTTCAGACGTGATATTTATCAAACCAAGAATAAATTCCTCGCCACCATATCGTCCGACAATATCACGATCGCGCATGGTTTTTGTAATGGTCACGGCCACTTGTTTTAACACTTCATCACCGGCCTGGTGGCCATAGGTATCGTTCACTTTCTTGAAGTGGTCAATATCCAGCATCAAGAGGCATAAGTCTGCCGAATATTGATGTGCATTGCCTATCGCCTTATTGAGGTGACTAAAGATATATTTTCGATTATACAGACCGGTCAATGAATCCGTTTCGGCCAGGTTCTTCAACTTGCTTTCACGGCTATGTGCGGTTTCAACCTCATCTTCCAGGTCAGCCATAAACGAGTGATGGTAAGTTTCTATTGCGAGTGATATATCCAGCGACGTAATTTTTATTACAAAGTTTGTCAGTGCCAGATTGTCCGAGTAATTTTTCCGAATCGATTCAGGGAATAGAGCAATAATATACTGGATTAAATTGCTATAAGCACTCTGGTAAATACCCAGCGGTAAATCAATAACCGCATGTATGATCCCGATGTGCAGGCGGTTTTCAAAATATGCCTCGCTATCAAAATCGATTCCCAGACTGAGCAGGTATTTTTGTTGTGTCTGCTTCACGTGTTTGACGATCTCATCATTCCGCAGCCATTTTTGGTTTTCCGAATGAAACAGCAACGCATCATAAAAATGCTCAACAATCTCATTAACATGGGGTGCGATAACTTCCCTATTGAGACATTGTGCTAGTTTATGATCGGCTTTGGAGAGCCGTAGAGAGGCCAGGCGTTGATTGATTTTTTCTCTGTCAAAGCCGAACTGGCTACATCGCAGGAGCATTTAAAGTCCTTGGTTAATTTGTTTGTTGGGTGTCGGCGTACTTTTACACTCTCCTAATAATTATCGACGAATTTCAATTTTTCTGGAATATATTAGGGAAGGCGCTTTAGCCTAAAATCATTAGTATAAATCTGCTTATTACGCTGTTTGCTTATTATTGCGTCCAGCCTCTGCCGACAGAAAATTTCCCTGATTTCAGCCGGGCCAGTAAAATGTTTCTACTGACAGGCCTTGATCTCTTTTGGCTTCGTACCTATCTCTAGCGCATAGTAAGGCTTGAGGTGGGGCCGGCGGTTTGTCGATGTAAGTGATTACTAACATACTATCGATTGTCCTGATCGGACTCTGACATTGATCAGGTTCAAAACGGGCAGATTTGTTGTCAGGCGACAACGCCTAAAGCCCCTCTGCCAAGGCTTTGCTTGACAGAGGCGGATTGGTCGCTAGAATTAGCACTCATCGAAGGAGAGTGCCAATAATGCTCACCAGGTAAGCCACGGAAGTTTAGTAAGTTACTGTAATTAAAGTATTTATTTTATTTTTTATATTTATTTAAGGAGAACTGCGAATGAAGATTCGTCCCCTGCATGATCGAGTAATCGTACGTCGTATGGAAGAAGAGCGCACCAGTGCTGGTGGTATCGTCATCCCTGATTCAGCCACTGAAAAACCCGCTGAAGGCGAGGTTATCGCGATCGGCAATGGCAAGATTCTGGACAGCGGCGAAATTCGCGCCCTGGACGTGAAAACCGGCGACAAGATTCTGTTTGGCAAGTATGCCGGCAATGAAGTCAAGGTCGACGGCGAAGAGCTATTGGTCATGAGAGAAGAAGACATCATGGGTGTTCTGGAAGCCTAAGCGGGCACTAACCCAACTCCAACTGACTACTACCCAACTGAACATAAGTTTAAGAGGAAGACTGCAATGACTGCAAAAGAAGTGAAATTTTCTGATGATGCGCGCCAACGTATGCTGGCGGGCGTAAATGTCCTGGCGAATGCCGTCAAGGTAACCCTGGGTCCTAAAGGCCGTAACGTCGTACTAGACAAGAGCTTTGGTGCACCAACCATCACTAAAGATGGTGTATCGGTAGCCAAAGAGATTGAATTAAAAGACAAGTTCGAAAACATGGGTGCACAGATGGTGAAGGAAGTCGCCTCACAAACGTCTGATGTGGCCGGTGACGGTACCACTACGGCGACCGTATTGGCACAATCTATCCTGACCGAAGGCATGAAGGCCGTTGCGGCGGGCATGAACCCGATGGATCTGAAACGCGGTATCGATAAAGCGGTTGCCGCCTCGGTTGAGCAACTTAAGACACAATCGAATCCATGTTCCGATAACAAGGCGATTGCTCAGGTAGGCACCATCTCAGCCAACTCTGACCCTGAAATCGGTGGCATCATTGCCGACGCGATGGACAAGGTTGGTAAAGAAGGCGTTATCACGGTTGAAGAGGGTTCAGGCCTGGCCAACGAACTGGATGTGGTTGAAGGTATGCAGTTCGATCGTGGTTACCTGTCGCCTTACTTTGTCAACAACCAGCAAAGCATGAGTTCGGAACTTGAAGACCCTTATGTTTTATTGTACGACAAGAAAATTTCTAACATCCGCGATCTGCTCCCGGTACTGGAAGGTGTCGCGAAAGCGGGCAAGCCTTTGTTGATCATTGCAGAAGATATCGATGGCGAAGCGCTGGCGACACTGGTTGTAAACAATATTCGCGGTATCGTAAAAGTAGCGGCGGTTAAAGCACCTGGTTTCGGTGACCGTCGTAAAGCGATGTTGCAGGACATTGCGATATTAACCGGTGGTACGGTTATCTCTGAAGAGGTTGGTTTAAGCCTGGAGAAATCTACTCTGGATGATTTGGGATCGGCCAAGAAAATTCAGGTGACCAAAGAAGAGACCACTATCATTGATGGCGCCGGTCAGCATAAAGACATCGAAGACCGGGTTGGTCAGATTCGTGCCCAAATCGAAGAAGCGACGTCAGACTACGATAAAGAAAAACTGCAGGAGCGTGTTGCGAAACTCGCTGGCGGTGTTGCTTTGATCAAAGTTGGCGCGGCGACGGAAGTTGAAATGAAAGAAAAGAAAGCCCGCGTTGAAGACGCATTGCACGCTACTCGCGCGGCGGTTGAAGAAGGCGTGGTTCCTGGCGGCGGTGTTGCTCTGGTCCGTGCTGAATCGTCACTGGGTGAGCTCAAAGGCGACAACCATGATCAAGACGTCGGTATTGAGATTGCCCGTCGTGCCATGACGGAACCTCTGCGTACTATCGTTGCGAACGCCGGTGGTGAGGCGTCGGTCGTCTTGAACAAGGTCACTGAAGGTAAAGGCAACTTTGGCTTCAATGCGACGACTGATGAATACGGCGACATGGTGAAGATGGGTATCCTGGATCCAACCAAAGTAACCCGCTCTGCATTACAAAATGCGGCCTCGGTTGCGGGTCTGATGATTACCACCGAAGCCATGGTAGCGGATATGCCTAGCGATGACTCAGCGGGTGGTGGTATGCCAGATATGGGCGGTATGGGTGGTATGGGCGGCATGATGTAATTGAGGCTTGCCCTTTTGCGGCATGACTGCGTTATGTTCTTCGTTCCGCTGCTCATGTATTAACATATACACTGCGCTGCTCGTTTGAACACGCCTTGTCCTGCCACAAAATGCCTAACCCTCAAGAGGGTAATAAAACCCCGCTAGGAATAGCGGGGTTTTTTTTATAGGTAATATATCTTCGCATGCCTGGCTGATAAACTAACGATATGCATACCATCCGAATTCCCACCAGCTTGCTGGAGAGTGCAGATCACCAATGGCAGGCGTGGCGCTCACTCACTGGCGAAATACCGTGGTCAGATCAGATAGAACAGACCGCGCAGGCTATTTTTGTCTGTAGTGACTATGTGGCACGTTCATGTCTGCGTTTTCCCAGGTTATTACAAGATCTGCAGGATTCGGGTGATCTGTTTCAGGCCTGCAAAAAAGGGCAGCTCAATACGAGTCTCGAAAGCTGTTTAAAAGATGTCGTTGATGAAACTGATCTGATGAAACGTCTGCGTCAGTTCCGTCAACGAGAAATGATCAGGATCATCTGGCGCGACCTTGCCGGTTGGTCTGATCTCGTCGAGACCATGCGAGAGCTTTCTGAACTAGCCGATGCCTGTGTTGGTTTAGCTTTACAGCATCTATATCGATGGTCCTGCGAAGAATTTGGTATTCCAGAAAATAGTGATGGCGAGCAACAACAACTTGTTGTTATTGGTATGGGTAAGTTAGGTGGTCATGAGCTTAATCTCTCATCCGATATTGATCTTATCTTTTCTTACCCCGAAGAAGGTGAGACGCAAGGTGGTAAAAAGCAGATCAGTAATCATGAGTTTTTTCAAAAACTGGGTCAGCGTTTGATTAATGCATTATCGAAGTCAACCGAAGATGGTTTTGTGTTTCGGGTTGATATGCGTCTGCGACCTTTTGGCAGCGGTGCACTTGCGATTAGTTTTGATGCGATGGAAGATTATTATCAAATCCATGGTCGCGAATGGGAACGCTATGCGATGGTCAAGGCCAGAATCATTGCGGGTGATCAGGTGAGCGGTAAAGAACTTTTATCCCGTCTACATCCTTTTGTTTATCGTCGTTATGTTGATTACTCCGCGCTTGAATCGATTCGTGAAATGAAGGCCATGATCCAGAAGGAAGTGCGACTTAAAAATAAGGAACAAAATATTAAAGTCGGGGCCGGTGGTATTCGTGAGATTGAATTTACCGGTCAGGTCTTTCAATTGATTCGGGGTGGGCGTGAGGCTCGGCTCCAGTCACGATCTATATTGGACGTGCTGGCTGTCCTGCAAGATATGAACATATTGCCTGACTTCGTTGTTAACCAGCTTAAAGTCGCCTATGATTTTTTACGGCGTACTGAACACCACATCCAGGCATGGCGTGACGAGCAAACGCACACTTTACCCTCCGATGATCACGGTCAGTTGCGTCTGGCCTATAGCATGGGTTTTGAAAATTGGGATGCCTTTCACCAGGTATTGTTACAGCATCGCACACGTGTGCATGAACACTTCGAGCAGGTCTTTGCGGCGCCACAATCCGATACACCCAGTGATGATACTCAGATGCTGACACCCTTATGGTTAGGTGAGATAGAGGCAGAAGAGGCCATCCAATTGCTGGAAACGTCAGGTTTTTCCGACGCACAGGATGTATGGCGAAGAATTTGTGCCTTACGTAATAGCCGGACCTATCAAAATTTGTCTGCACGTGGTCATAACCGGATGGATCGCCTGATGCCCCTGTTTTTAAGTGCCTGTCAGGCAACCGCGCAACCACGGCTGGCTTTTTTGCGATCACTGGAAGTGATCGAGGCGGTGATGCAGCGCTCGGTCTACCTTGTACTGTTGATAGAAAACCCGGTGGCGCTGTCACAATTTATTCGACTCTGTGCATCGAGTCCCTGGATAACCCGTTACCTGAGCCAGCATCCCTTGTTGTTAGATGACCTGCTGGATATCGAAAGCCTGTTCAATCCGCCGGGCAAAGAGAAATTAAATACAGAACTGGGCAAACGCATGGCCGAGGTAGCCGGCGATGAGGAACGCTCCATGGATGCCCTGCGTCATTTCAAGCACTCTCATTTTTTAAAAGTGGCCGCGGCGGATATCTTCGGTGCTTTGCCGCTGAAGGAAGTAAGCAACCATCTGAGCTGGATCGCAGAAGTAGTGCTTGAGCATACGTTAAATCTTGCCTGGCAGCATCTGGTTGAAAAGCACGGTAGACCTGTTTGCAGCCACGCGGGTGAGGTCTGCGATACCGGTTTTGCGGTGGTTGCTTATGGTAAGTTGGGCGGTTTGGAACTGGGATATGGCTCGGATCTGGATCTGGTCTTTCTACACAGTGGTGAGTCAGAGAGCCTGGAAACGACGGGTGACAAACCCGTGCCGCTGGGTGTTTTTTTCGCCCGGATGGGACAGCGTATGATGCATATTCTCTCTACATTAACGCCTGCCGGACAGTTGTTTGAGGTCGATATGCGTCTTCGCCCGGAAGGGGCGGCGGGTATGTTGGTGAGTGGCCTTAAATCCTTTGAGGCCTACCAGATGAACAAGGCCTGGACGTGGGAACATCAGGCCCTGGTGCGAGCGCGGGTGGTGACCGGTGACCCTGCCATTGCCGCCGAGTTTGAGGCGATACGCACGAAGGTATTGAGTCAGTCCCGCGACAGGGAAAAATTGAAGCAGGACGTGTTAGAAATGCGCCAAAAGATGTTCATGGCCCAGATTAAACCGAGGAATAAACTAAAATCACGCCAGTTTGATCTGAAACATAGCCAAGGAGGTATCGTCGATATTGAATTTATGGTGCAATATGGGGTTCTGGCGTATAGCCAGCAGCATCCACAACTGCTGGAGCGAACCGATAATCTCCAGTTGCTGGCGATCCTGGCTCAGAGTGGGGTAATGAGTGAGTCTGATAGCCGGTTTTTGGCGGAGACTTACCAACGCTATCGGAATCGATTGCATCGACTCAAGCTTCAGGAGTCACCAGCAATTGTGGACGAAGCGGATTTTGCTGAGCAGCGTGAGGGGGTTAGACGGATCTGGTCAGCGTGGCTTGAAGACTCGACCGGTTAAAGCAATAACGTAATATTATTAAAGAGAAGTGAGGAATATATAGTATGTCGATGTCAGACAGAGACGGTGTAATCTGGTTCGATGGCAAGATGGTGCCATGGCGTGATGCCCAGATCCATGTATTAACCCACACCTTGCACTATGGTATGGGTGTCTTTGAAGGCGTGCGCGCTTACAAGGCTGAGCAAGGGACCGCAATCTTTCGTCTCGAAGAGCATACCAATCGTTTGTTTGAGTCGGCGCACATTCTGGGTATGCCCATGGCCTATGACAAAGCAACGCTTAACAAGGCGCAGTTGGTGGCAGTGAAAGACAATAAGTTAGAGAGTGCCTACCTGCGACCCATGTGTTTTTATGGATCGGAGGGCATGGGGTTACGAGCAGATAATTTGAAGGTGCACACCATCGTTGCGGCATGGGAATGGGGTGCCTATCTGGGGGCAGAAAATATGGAGAAGGGGCTTCGCATCAAGACCTCTTCGTTCA
>ENA-ORDP01001303-ORDP01001303.1-marine-sediment-metagenome-genome-assembly--contig:-NODE-1303-length-13944-cov-2.984016_pt1 | contig 13944 bp, 19 predicted proteins | sample MGYA00248627_ERZ508539 | MGnify/ENA primary metagenome ERZ508539 (study PRJEB26208, sample SAMN05571518) | marine sediment metagenome | biome: deep sea; feature: Hydrothermal vent; material...
CGGGCAACTGGTGCAAAAGAATCCATCGGAGAATGAATCATCCGTAACGCTAGCTTCGCCTCGTCCACCAACGACCGGAACTGTTCGCTGCCTACATAGTCCAACGTTTTCAATCTCTTGTGCAATGCCAGTGCGATTGAATGCATCATTGGGTATGACCACATTTGCGTTGTTCTGTCATACGAGCCGGCGGGCACATCACGAATGATGAACCGGTCCTCATATGGGACACAGACTTGAATCCGATTTGTCACCCGATGCAGCCGTGCCACCGCCGTTAGTATCGGCATTTTTTGCCATCCTCCTTTCGGCGTACGCATTCCAGCATTTACCGCAGAACCAACGATTGAATGTTGGTACGTTGCATCCATAGCAGCGATTTACTTTCCGCCCAGTAAGCAAATCGTGCTCATTGCCTGGAGTCCCGATGCACGTCATTGGAGTGTCACGGTGTGTCGTTTTCTGGTTCATTTTGCGACTCCTTCTCGAATTGTTGTAACGCAACCTCGATCAGATTGCGTACGACGGCGGATCGGCCACGTTCAATTGACGATACACCGGGGAGCTTTGCTTTCCCGTACGCGTCAATCCGTTTGACGAGCGAATCCGACACTCTAAATGCGAGCGTATATTCTGCCATGTTGTTTTTCCTTTCTGTTTGACTTTGTTTCCTGTTCACCTACAATACCAACGCTCGTCTCACGCGTTCGAGAAACGGCCCGATGCGATTGACTCCCGCACCGGGCCGTTGCCGCTCTAAAATTGTCGCATCTTCCCAGCACGGGTTTCCATGGTTGTGATGATCGCATCCAAGTCTTGACGTGCCGCCATTACAAATCCAGCAGCATGACTGTCTGCGAATTCGACAATCAACTCGACGTCGGTCTTTTTGGTATCAATTGAAACGAACGATTTTGCATGATGCAGAACCTCATACAACACAAAGGTGCAATGGATATGCGTATCATTTACGATCGTACTGTTGCGGGTTATCGGCACCGCATCCTCGCCATGCTCACGCGAGAAACATCCGAGAATTTGTTCTTTCACCTTTTTGTTTTCGTCATCCCACATCAATCTTGATGCGAATGATCGGACATCATTCGCATTGTTTTTCAACATGTCATAGACGATCTCAGCTGCGCCTTCATCATCATCTACTATGGCATCAAACCAGAATTTCGCGAAGAGTTGTTGAACGTCATAGTACGAAGGCTTACGCCGATCACGCCCGAAGTCGATTTGTCCAGGTTTGAAGTTGTAACCGAAACGAAGATTTCCTATTGTCATCGCAAACAGGCTTCCGACAAAAACTTTGCCTGCGTTATCTTTGGATTTCAAAAGCACACAATCGGCTTCGTGCTTAAGAAATTTCGTTTCAATTTCTTCGTGCCACTCTTTGACACCCACGCCATGCACGACGAAATAGACACCGTTGAACGGAGGCGATTCTGCAATGCCGCCGTAGCTCACGGAATCGAGCCAATCTATTCTGTCGTACACGGTAATGGTCAACACCTTCTCGCCACCGAATTTTTGAGACGGCTCGAATGATGCGACCCAAACTTCGTCGCGGTTGAATACCGTCACCTTGTGCCCCATGCGAGTCAAGACGAGCAGTGCGAGCTTGTACCCCTCTCCAAATTCGCCGACAAAATGCGGGTTTCCGCGTTTTGTGGTTTTGCCCAACAGTAATGACGATCGTGGCATGCAACATTCCGATGCGCCGATAGTCACGGTTCCATCTTGCGGGATGTTGTCCGTCTGCATGCGTGGCGAGAATGATACGGATGGCACGCATTGGGGGAAATCCCTGATGTGTGATTCCCACATCTCGGTATTCCGTTCCTCGTCGGAAATGCCCTCAAACGCTTTTTCAATCTCGGCAATTTTGATGTCTCGCTCGCGAGCAACGTCATGTGCGTTTTGCACAAGTTCGCGTAACGCACACCACAAATCCCAATGCCCGCAGTACGTTTCTGTCATTGTCAGCTGAATCGTGTCAAGTACCTTCATTCTATGTTCTCCTTTCTAGGGTGTTTGAAATATGCCACCACGCGGCACACGTTAAATTACGGTTGCGACATTTGGCAGTAGTGCGTGATTCACTTCCCAGATGTCGCGGTGTCTCGTGTCCGTGATATGGGCCGGCCTGTCCCACCAGAACATCTTCGCATTCACCAGCCACCCGAACTTGTTCGCAATTGACTGTGCGTGTTGCAATGTCTTGTATTCACACCACCGCGATGACAGTGATTTTGCGATCCTGCGTGACTCGTCATGCGTACAGTGTGTCGATGTCCATGTGCCGTGCTCGTCGCGTTGCATGTCGTACTCGATAGTTCGGCGTTTCATTTCTCCACCGCCTTCCGTTCCGTTGGCGAGTGCAAACTCATTTCACCACACAGAGCACACATGCCCGTAACGGAAGGATTTTTCAATTTGTCGATGCGAGAGTTGCAAACCCGGCACACTTCGCGCCGCAACCGTCGTGCGGTTTTGATTCGCACGTTTTGGCCAGTCTCAACATCCACCGCGTCCCACCCGACATGGCAATCATCACTGTGCCCCCAAACATTAAAGAGAATTTTGACAATCGCGTGCCCTTTTGCGGCATAAAACCGGCCAATCACAATCTCTTCGCGTTTCATCTTTTGACTCCCTGTTAACCAAAAAAGTCATTGCCAGCCGATTGCTTCTCGCACATCGCTAGGCAAGTACCCTCTACGTTGATCTTCTGCGAGATACACCGTCCCTCTGACCTTTGTCACCGAGTCGGCGAGCGTCAGCATCCTCGGGCTGTCGGGGGATATTGCGACGCATATATCCTCTTCCCCGTCAAGCACTTTGTTTTTCATCGTAGTTTCGAGATATTCGACAAGGTCATTTACAGTCATCGCTTCGCCTCGATTTCTTTTACGTCCGCACGAGAAATGATCCTCACGTCGTCGGTGTAAATGGGGCAGTGGCCACCCAATCTATAGTACGCTTGCCTCCCGTTACGTCCGAGCCACAATCTGACCTCGATACTACTGCCATGCCCATCCGGCATGGATAGGCGACAATCGTAGGCATCTTTTTGATCCTCACGGTAAAACTCAGACTCGTCCGCGTAGTCGGGGTCGGGGTCGGGGTTGGGGTCGGGGTACGGGTACTTTGCGGACTTGAGACAATCGCCACATAGCTCCGCGTAGGACGTGTCTGTTGGCGGCTTGCAGTCGGGGCAGACGGTAGGGGCACTGATCGTCCAATCATCGGGCACCTCGATTGTGACAACCTCTGTCGCAGCGTAGCAATCAGGCTCTCCGCCATACAGTGCGTTGTACGGCAGCGGTGTCCCGTGTGGCACCGGCATGTACTCGACGCGTCGTTCCAAGCAATTTATTCCGCATGCTGCGTACACCCATAGGTCGATTTTCATCTTGGTTTCCCTTTCCGTTGGTTTTGGGTCGTCAATATTGACAGCCAACGTTGCATATCCTCCGACCGTACTCATCGCACCATGGTTCTGTTTTCGCGTCGTGATTGTGTCACGACGTGGCATATCGTGCGTGCGGTGTCCACGGTCGTCGGATGCACAACGTCTGATTTTGTCATGCGTGACGTTGTTATCTCCGCATGATACATGGTCCGACCGTTGCGGTTGTTAATCGCGTGCCGCACCATGTCGCCCCCCGCCGTCGTCAGTTGGCGTTGCAAAGGACTCGATTGTTTGATTGGCTATCTAGCCGCCGCGCTTTGAAAAACCGTATCGTCGTGTTTTGCGTTTGTCGTTGCCGCCTCGCGACACGGCGCAATCAAGCACCGTGAATCGTTTCCGACAGGTTTCGCCTATCGGGCGTTTGTTATCCGTTTTGTGCCACAATGTGCCACAAAACCTTTTCCGCGTTGCGACGAACCCGACCGCTGTGACGTGTCGCGTTTTTCGTCGTGCGTTTTTCAAACCACTATTCGGTTGTCAATGTGCAAGACGCTATGTGAGATTTCCACCCGCATCCGCCAGTGGCGCGGCCAGTGCGATACCGGCGGAAATCCATGCTTGCTCTTTTTTGCTGAGATTGGCGAGCCTCACTGAGATTTTGTCGTGCCATCCATCCTTGCGGCTATCCCAGCCAATATCACAGGTCACATACGTACGGCTGGCCCCGCCCTCGATACTCGCCTCACCGCAGTAGATGTCCTCAACGATGAGATCAAGGCCATTGCCGAGATGTAGTCGGTACGATGGATCGACGGGCTGATCATAATAATTGCGCCCACCGTGGCTAATCTGCTCCGCCGACTGGATGACCGTATCTTTTTTTGCGATCCGCAATGCGATAAGATCGCAGGTTGATCGGATATGTCCATTGCTAGGATCAAATTGAGTCGTCATTAGTTTGCCTCCTTTCGCTGTCCTGCGAGCCGTTGACCGCTCGCATCACCTACTATGCGCCACCCGGTGCCGAGACCGAGCATGGTGCCTGTCACCAGGCGCTATCCGTTATGCGTCAGCATTTGTCACTTCGTCGCACATTTCCAGCAACTTTTTTGCTAAGTTTCAGGTCGCCAGCCAAGATTTTCACCCGCATCCCGTCAAGCATTATCTCGTCCGGGCCAATCCATGCCGGGCTGACATAGACACGAGTGACGCGCCTGTTAATCGCAAGCGCTATCCGATCTGCGGCATCTTTGGGGAGCGTGTGTCTGTTGATCCCCGATTTGCCCCATAGGTGTCTCAGGTGGCCCCGTCGGTAGTGCGGCTCCGTCGGCTCCGCGCAAGTGTCCGTGTGTCCGTCGCTCAAAACCTGCCTGTAGAGCCGGTCAAACCTAAGCCAAGCCATTATTTCGCCCCCGGCCCGATAATGCCTCCTGACATCACCTGAGCCGATAGTGCCCGGTACGACGCGGCACAAGTAGTGGCAGGGGACAGCCAAATGGGCAAATGCATAGCACATTGATGCGCCTGCGATCGCATCAAAATACTTGCCGCCCCGGCGCGTCCGCAGCGCCCACCTAGGCGACACGGCGGCAATTGAGGCAACATCGGACGCCGCGTGTGGCACGTCGGCGAGTACCTTAGCCGATACTGCCATGAGCTGAGCTGGATCAAGTCGGCCTGTTGACCGGATTAGATCGCCGTATAGATGGCTCGTCTTTTTGCGCGGGATTGATGCGCCACCGCACAAGGTGTGGCCATGGTCGTGCGCGATCCAATTGGCACCGTTGTCGCCACTGACATACGGCGCGATCAGGATGGCTTGGTCGGACGGCCACGGCCATGTAATACACGCCTGTAGTGCATGCGCCGCGATGAGTGAGTCCGTAGGCGACGACGCGCCGTAATAGTATGTGCGGTACCCACGGATCGACTTTGATAGCCGATCCTGCCGTCGTAGCGCCTCATATGCCGCCAAGATTGTCTCGGTCAGTATGCGTCTCATAATCGGGAGGGCGGGGATCGAACCCACAACATCGCGGCCCCAGACCGCGTGCTCTGCCGTTGAGCTACCCCCCGGATCACATCTGGTCGGCCAATGCGGCCTTAACGTCGCAATCGTCAGTCAAGCTGTAGATCGCGGTGCACAAATCGTTAAACTCACGAGGGTCGTCTACCGACGGGTCAAGGCCGATGGCAATCATCCCCTGGGTGTAATCGTCGTTGCACAATTCGACGGTTGGGATTTCGATCGGCAGGGCCGAATCCCAATCGTCATCTGTACTGGCCTCGACGAGGCTGTTTGCGGCATCATAGGCTGCGATCCGGTGCGATCCGGTTATGGCCGTTTCGCCGATCACGACGAGGGGGGGCATCGTCTCGCCAGATTTTATAGCTGCGACCATCGAGGCCAGCTTGACTTTGTTGTCTGGCGTATGCGGTGTGCGGTAAGTTGTCATCGTTTTGACTCCTGTGTTGTTTGACTCGACCATCATTACATAAGTAAGCATACATGCACAATGTCATCTTGTCAACAACAATGCTCAAAATAATTCAACATAATCAAAAAACAGCGTTTTTTGGCACGCCAGTGCGGGCATCTCATGTTGGGGGGCGCGCTGGCGATGCGCGGGCCGCCACACGGCGTGATCAAATAATGAGGTTTTCAGCACGCTGACGGTATGGACCGACCTCGGGCGGGTAGCGGTCCAACATTTCGCGGATAATCGACAAATCTTTCGCCCACAACGCAACGCTTGTGGTACACTGTTTGTGTGATTGGAGGCTGCGATATGCAAGGCGTATACTATCTCATTCTTGTTGCGGGCGCAGGCGTGCTGTGCATGATTGGAGCGATCGGCAAACACCGAGATGCGTGGAAATGGTTTTTGTTGGGGTTGATCGCTCCGCCCATTGGGGTAATTGGCATCCTAGCGGTGCCATACCTCCCCAAAGAGAGCGACCTTCGGGACTGCCCACACTGCGCAGAACGGATCAAGGGTACGGCCAACGTCTGCCACCATTGTGGACGGGACGCCTAGCCCATTACATACCATCCGAAAATGCGAGCAAGATCCAGAGAACAAATCCCCACGCAATCACGCCAAGTATTACCGTAAACAGCTTCGACTCGTGTTGTTTATTCGTCGCCATTGTCAATCGTCACCGGTCTGGCAAAATCAATCTTGCCGTCGAAACTAAGAGTCGCGTTTTCTGGACCGAGGAAGAAAACCTGTTTCATCCCAGCCGCGATAGGCGATCCGCCAGTGGATAGCGACAAGTGCCCATCCGCTCCGGCCTCACGGAGGAATTGCATCACGTTGTCATTTTGCGCCTGATCCGAGCATCCACCGAGAAGCCCAAACCCAAAGACGGCTGCGAGTACCGCCAAAATAAACGACAAGCTGAATGAGATTTTCATTGTACATCCTTTCGGTTAGTGTTTTCCTACCTGTGTTCCGCCCTGAGAGCGGACGTTTTTCCCTGCGTGATAATAACGTGCCGAATCCCAACAAACACAGCGCCGACGAGTAGTGCTACCACTGCGCCAATGACGGCGCGCTCGAACCATGATCGCCGTTTGTCGGTTTGCTCCAGGCGGTCTACGCGTGTTACTACTCCCTCCCGCCCGTTGCCAAATATTGCGTCGGCGAGTTGCTGCTGACCTGTACGCAAGTGATGCACCTCACCCTGGATTTGCACCACTCGTATTAGGGTCGCATGTGCGGGGTCCGCCGTTTCGTTTGGTCCAACCCCGTTCGGTTCGTAGATTTTGTTTCCGTCATTCATGGCTATCCCGCCACCAATGTGATATCGTACTTCGCGTCAACGTCAGACGATGACACGTCGATGGTCTTCGCGCCAGCCGCAACGTCAGGCAGCGTATCGGCGAAAACAAGCATGCACTCATCACCCCATGTTTTTGCTGTGTTTGAACTGAGCGATATTTCGCCGCCAGCCGAACCGAAAAGGTTATACCCATTCGTCGCGCCCGTTTTGAATTTGATGGTTGCGGTGTTGGCGGCATTGGCTTTAATGAAAATGGATTGCACTTTCAGCCCCGTGAAGTCCACGGCTGCGCCCGCTTGGTTCAGAATCGCAGTTAGGTCTAGAGTCTCAGCGCCAGCCGCCAAGGTATGCTCGCCACCAGCCTGTTTCGTCACCGGGGGGTCGGTACCACTATCCAGAGTCCGTTCGGTTCCTTCGCCCGAGACGCCGAGAGTCCCGAACGCCAATGTTTCTGATATCTGATTCTTGAACTTGTAACTCAATCGTACGCTCATTGTTCTGTTTCCTTATTCCACGGGCAGTCGGCATGTGGATGCGGCAAGTCCATCATCATCCTGCCTCGCCATGTGTCCTCTCGTTTGATCTTACATCCACAGCCGCCGATCCGCCACTTTGTAGCGAGTCCGCATGGTGGGTCTATCGGCTGGCCAGTGTTCGCGTCGTCATTGTAATGCTCGCACTCTCGACACATAGCCATTCGCACACTTGCAACAACGTGCGGCATCTCGATTGCTGACGCGACTTCAGGCGTGTAGCTCGGCGTATACGCAACCCGATTGACGCCCAGCCTGTGCGACCGTTGGCCTCTCGGTGGTATCTCACCTTCCGGTATTTTGTATTTGCCATTCATCAGAGCGGGCCGCAGACCGCGCCTCCTGAACAGTATATACCATGCTTGAACCCGTTCGTGTTTGACGCACTCCCGCCGGACGGTACGGCAAGCATGTCAAACATTAGGTGGTTCGCACCCCGGAAGCATGCAGCGTAGTCTGTATCCTGGCCGCAATACTGTGACATTGCACTGATACCAGATTCTGTCTTTGCATGGCTAGAATCCCAAGCTGCGGGCGGGAAGCTATGATCGCACACATTGCCTAAATCTTCCCACCAATATGGCGGTGCAAAAAGGCAGTACCATTTGTCAAAGTTGAAATCAGGAACCCACGACAGCGAGTTCGCAATCTGCCCGACGGTCAGTAGCTCCGAAACACTGTACTTGTCGTAACGAAACGTCGGACCAATAATCAGACTGGAGAATAAAAGTGAGTTGATTCCTCCACTATCGTTCTGAATGTTGATTGCAACATGCGCGGAAGTGTACAAGTGGTAAATATACCCATTGATATCCGCAGGCCTGCGATCACTCAGGACATACCCAATCTGCACGTCAAGTTGCGCCGTCCCGCCAACGTCGCCATTCAGGTTAGCGTAAACCATGTTGAGCGCGTCGCCGTTAAGAGCGCCTCCAGGCGGAAGCGTTGATACTGTAACAGTTGGATTCCCCGCGTTGTTCCACGGAGCGCCAGACACATGCGCCCACGACAGCCGCGAGCAATCAGCCGCAAGGGCGACTTGTCCAGGCGACTCTGGATGACGCGAAATCGTCGGGTTGGCGGTTGACCAGCCGCCACGGTTGCACGTCGAGTGCGCCATCCATTCGATGTTGAGCAGGTCCGGGTACGATACCGCCATCGCCTCCGGGAACACGTTGACTCCGAAGTTTCCAGTGCCGTAGAGGCCGTCGTTGATCGTGCATTGGAAGCCGCACGTCGCTGGGTCTGGGCACTTAACAAAACTGCAAGAATTGTGAACATATGAAACAGAAATACCTTCAATTGCCGTTGATACAGCTTGGTTTGTCACAGTCAAACCAAGGTCTATGTTGAAGTCCAGATCGTTTTTGCACGCCCGCACGTCTGGTGGTGGATAATTATTGCAATCAATCCCATACGTAGAAAACGGGTAATAGCCAGGAATTGAACTACCAAGCAATATTCCAGAATTGTCACACATGCCACCTCCGCATCTGTACCACCAGAAGTCGCCAATGCTCGTATTCCACGAGCTAAACAAGCTACCATCCCAAAAACTATCGGGGAGTTGCGGGTCAAGTGAGCCATCAACGTCAAACCATTGAAGCCTATCTATGACAATTGTCGGTCCAACCCTGATCGCAAAACCACCATAGAGATAATCACCATAGTTCGGCATATATATATTGCCACCGCACACAACAGGTATTTTGACAGCGATTGTGTGTGTCACAAGAAATGGCTGCGTAAAAGAACCGTCCCACGCAGGTGAAATCATAAGCCCACGCGCCAGGGTGACAGATGGTGACAGGCATTGCGTGTTCGGGATTGCATACACGACAGCAATGCGATCTAATATAGCAAATGTAGTAAGCCAAAAATCATGCAATACGTTAAGGTAACCGCTAGAAGGCTTAATGCAATCGTCAGAGTCCCGTCTTGCTGTTAAGACAAGATCGGGTTCCGAGTTTGGACATTTGAGAAAGTATTCAGGGCCTAGAGTTGTGTGGTCGCCTATCTGTATTGACTGCGGAAAATCAACCTTAACAGACTTAGGAAATCCGCCCACTGGATGCACGATACCAAGCTCGTCGGCGACATCAAACGTGCAAGCCTCCACATCCCCCAGCCCAGGGCACGCATTGATACACTGACACCCATGTAGTATGCCACCCATCAGTTGCAAACTCCATTGTGGGCCGGAACCTCTTTAATCAGCCAGACGCCGGTGCCGTCGCTCGTGGTCCCCCGCCGGAGTGCCGTTGACGCCAGCGCCGAGCGGAGACAACAGAAACGGAGCCGGATAAGTGCCGGTCTGATCCACACTGTCGCCCTGTACGCCGGTACGCTGGGCGATGTTGGTCAGCTCAAGGATGTTGATCGCCGGATCGGTGGCAATTACCGCGAAGTCAGCGTCCTCCGCATCGACCACGGCGAATGTTGGACTATCTCCGATCACGATCCGCCGCAACGAATATTTCCACCGCGAGTCGGTGCCCGCAATCAGCTCCCAGCCAGTAACCCTTGCCAACGGGAAACCGGCCAGCGGAAGGTGGATGAACACAAGCTGGGGCACGCCCCCACTATTTAGCGTCTCTAAAACGTAGACATAGACCGTGTCGGTGATGGTCACTTCCGGCGGCGGGTCCGTGTAGTCGGTCGGGAAATCGCCCAACAGGTTCGACTCCTCCAGGTCGATCAACGTCTTGTCTTCTGGCGGCTTGATTGTGACTGCGTAGATGTTGGTCACAGCCCCGGCCAGGATGGTGACGTAAAACGTGCTGCCATCAGCCGGAACGCTGTTAAGCGTGGCCGTGGTTGTGACCACGGCATCGAGATCAATGTCAAACGCCCCCGGTGTCGTTCCAGTTTTTACAAGGTATGACGCAGCCCCGCCGATGGCACTGAACGTCAGCGTGAATGTATAAGTGTCATCGCCATTCAGTGATGCCGCAAAGAACCAAGAACCAGTGGCTGGCGTCAACCACAGTCCTTGTGTTGTATCACTCAGAGAGTTTCCCGCCACCGTGATGATGTACCGCAAGTCTTGCCCGGTCTGCGAAATCTGTACCTTGTACTTGTTCGGGGTTATGACCGGCCCATCGACTCGAAGCTCGATAAAAATGTCCGACGAGTCGATGGGCAGCCCCGACACGGTGACGCGGTCCACGTCTCCAAGGGCGTTATTGGTGAGGTACTTTGTCGCGTTCCCTGCGTCGCCGACCGAACAGTAATAATCCGTCCCGCCAGCCACCTTGTTCCAGACGATCTCGATACTGGCTGTTCCGTTGCTGATCATTGCGTCATAGAGTATGCCGCCCTGACTCGGGGTTGCCAGCGTTGGCTGATTGGTTCCGCCGCTGACGAACGAAACCAGATCGGCGACCAGCTTATCCTTGCTCCCCCTCCCGCCGACTTTCTCTTGAAGTGTGCCGGGCAGCGTGGCGTCAAACTCGGCTTCCGTCCAGTGGTATCGTTTCCGAGTCGGCCCCGACACTGTGGGGACATACTGAATCTCTGCGGTGAGCTTTGCGATGTAGCCAGTGGACGCGGATACTGTTGTTGCGCTACCACCGCCTCCGCCGCCGCCTAATCTCAACTGACGCCTATGCTTGTTGTTGTCTGACCGTGGACGGCGCACAAGGTTTTTTAAGACTGTCTCAATCTTGCGAGCCGTCTCGTCGTTGACTACAAGTATTCGTCTAGGTTCCATATCTAGATCAACTGAAGATCGGCAAATGGTAGTTCGGGAAACCTCTTAACAGTCTTCCAGACAGTGTTCGCAGGATCGGTTTCTCTCTGACCGTTTGCCTTTAGGAGTACGGGTTGTATCATCGGATCACCGTTGTCATCTGTTGCACGCACAATTTTGCCACCCCCATCGTCAATGTAGTACCCCATCTCAGGTGCTCGTGTGTACCATGCTTTATCCTCAAGCCCTGTCAAGCCCTGCCTGAACCCAACGCTTGCCACGAGGTTGAAAAAGGAGAAGTCGCCCTGACGAATCTCTTCGGCCTCAATCCCTAAAATATGAGCTTGCCCCGGAAGTGTACCTAAAAACGAATCGCTAGATACCGCATCCTTGTACCTGGTCGCAAGGGCAATGTCGAAGCCCGGCAAGTTGCGTGTGATTTGTAGCACGGGGTCACGCACGGGGCGGGTCAGCGGAGGGTCAAACGGCTCGCCATTGATATTGAGTATGGGGTTTCCATCCGCGTCGTGGTCCATCTGCTCTTCAGATTCAGAAAACGTCCAACGGATACGCGCATCGCTGTCTAGTGGATTTTCTGAATCAGATATTGAATCAATGACTGATACTGTGCGATACGGCACGGACGCTTCAAAATAGTACGGGGCAATTCTTCGTACATCGACGCTCTGCGCCCGGAGATAGAAATCTTGAGGGTGTGGCGCATTCACAGCGGGCAACAATGAGGAACGTGCGACTATCAACGGCGTGTCTGTCGTTGGGGAATCCGTCAGCACACTAAACACGCGAACGGCAGTTCGGCCATCGACGCTTTTGCCGTAGTTGTCACCGGCCATTTCTTTGACGTTGACAATTGCCATTGCTCACCCAATCCCCACGAAGTTCATCTTCTCAAGCAACCGATTCAGGAGCAGCTCTTGCTTTCGCTGGCCACCGACGAGCATGGCCGTGCTCTTTGCGGTCTGTTGCTGGGCTTGTACGCCCTTATCCTCCCGAAACCCTGGTGCTGATTGAAGAAAACGAGCCGATTGCACAGACAACGATAGCCGCTCTTGCCGCACCTTCGCAACTTCGCTTTTGGTTGACTCAACAGCCGCAAGCTCCAAGTCTCGGAGCTGCGCAAGTTTCAACGCCTTCTCTTCGTCGTTCGCCCGTTTAGCCTCTTCGATTTGCACGGCGAACCGGCGACGGATAGCCTCAATCTGGGCCTTCTCATTTTCGCCGGCGGCGCGTAGTTGTGCTTGGAGGATTTGGGACTCCAAGTCTTTTAGTGTGTTGGAACGCTTCAGCGCTGCGTCTGCTTCAGTTTGAGCTTTTTTCTGCTCAGCTTCCTGTGTTGCTTGGGCCTTTTTTTCGAGTTGTTCTTGCTCTCGTTTATGTAAAGCGATCAGCTTCTGGGTTGTCCGCTCGCGGATTTTTTCCTGGATTTCCAAGATGTCTTTCGTAAGCTGCTCAGTTTGTCGCAACCCCTCGACGCTGGCATTCAGCGCATCAACCTGAATTTCCTCGTCAAACAGTATTGACAACTTCTCTCGCTGTATATCGTTTTCAGTAGCACCCAACCGAACATCTCGTCTTGTATTTTCAAGCTGTTTCTGGAGATTTACACGCATGGAAAACTGCTTATTAGCCTCTCGTGCCCTCTCACGCATTTCTGCCATCTTCTCTTTGATCTTGTCCAATTCCTCATTAATGCCTAGCATTTCCGCCAGCATGTCCTCCATTGCCGTTGCTGCACTACCAATCCCAAACGGTATACTCTTGACAGCATTAGCAGCTTTCTCCCAGTCGCCGCTTAATGCGGAAGAAATTGCACCGATACCACGCATAGCCCCTTCGGCTGCGCCAAGTGTGGCAACAGCCTTGCCAAGTGACGCCAGCTTTCCAACATCATCTAGAGCTTTCTGGTTCGTCGCCTGTAGCGTCTTCAGACGATCCTCAAGCGCCTTAACTTTGGCGCTAGCTTCGTCCCGTGCCTTCAATAGGATTTCAACGTCACGACTTCCCATGGGTCACTCCAGCAAACCCCTTTTGATTCGCCAATGTGTCTGCTCGGACCATAATGCCGCACAAAAGTCTAAAAACCATTGAGTCTGGTCCAGAGTCCCGCCCGACATCGGCCATGCACCCCTCTTTGCAAGGCTGGCAAACGGTATGGCCCGCATGACACTCTGTGATACAAACTTCATCGGGCATGCCGACAACTCCCAATTGCCAGAACCACCACACGATTCACAGCCTTTGCCGCAGCACTCGGAACACTCGAATATCGCTGGGCACTCCGTAGACGGACGGTCTACGCATCCTTCGGCGCGGCAGCCTGCGCAGAGTCCGCCATACTGGATTGCGACTGCCGCTCTGATTTTTTTCTTTCAGCCTCCGACAGAGTTGCCTTTACCGGCAGGCTTGCTGCAACCTCGTAGAGTTTCCCCAGCGTGAATATTTCTTCAACCGGCTCGTGGTCGCCATCAATGCACCCATCAACGATCTGAGAC
>ENA-ORDP01001304-ORDP01001304.1-marine-sediment-metagenome-genome-assembly--contig:-NODE-1304-length-13944-cov-2.855569_pt1 | contig 13944 bp, 12 predicted proteins | sample MGYA00248627_ERZ508539 | MGnify/ENA primary metagenome ERZ508539 (study PRJEB26208, sample SAMN05571518) | marine sediment metagenome | biome: deep sea; feature: Hydrothermal vent; material...
ATCGGTGTTACCCACAAGCCAAGTGACACCGGAACCAAGCCTTGAGAAACGCATGCGGCGTCGGTTTACGGTCGACTACAGGCCGCGCATTCTTGTCTACCCGATGCCGCAGACACTGACGGCGCCGATTCGGTTGACACGGAACGGATCCGGAGCAATGGTGAATATTCTGCCTTGTGATGTCACTACAAAACGCGGTGTTGTTATACCCAAGGCAAGCGTCGCTGGATGAATCTGAATGGCCTTTACTGAACAACACAAATGGACTTTCCCTGCACGTTTTCGAACCGGGGCCTACGGCTGGAAGGCCTCCCGACTCGCCTGCCAGCGTCTGCGCGAAGCCGTCTACGAGATCAAAAGGGTCGCGAAAAAGGATCCCGTGCTTGGGGCGGAAGGCTCGGTCCGTCTGATGGAGAAACTTTGGCCGGCACTGGAGTATGTGGATAGTTCCAGCGGTGCGCTGGGGTTGGCCGTGTACAAGGCGCTGGATGCGTTGATACCGCTCATCATTAAGGCACCGGCTGATGACAAGACGCGCAGCAAATGGCTCATTCGGCTCTGGCAGGCGATGGCGGATGATGGTGTCGATTACCTTAGCCCAGTCGGTGATCGTTGGGGGAGGATTTGTGGTTCGGTGGAATTCGCTGGTCGATGGGCTGATGATTTGGTTGCCACGCTGCGGTCCTGTTGGTCGGATCCGAGTCCTGGAGCCTATTTTCACGGTGCGAAGGCGTGTCTGTCCTGCCTGCTGGTGGCGAGGCGTTATCAGGAATTGCTTGAGCTGTTGGACTTGAATCGGTATCCTATGTGGCATTACCGGTGTTATGGCGTTGAGGCATTGCTGGCGATGGCTAAGAAGGCGGAGGCTGTGCAGTATGCCGAGGCCTCGCGGGGATTGAACCAGCCGGACTCCGTGATCGACCAGGTTTGCGAGGAGATTCTGATCTCTTCCGGTTTGTATGAAGAGGCCTACCAGCGTTACGGATTAAGTGCTGCGGTGGGCCATTCTTATATCGCCCGGTTTAACGCGGTGGCGAAGCGTTATCCCATGCAGGACAAGTCACAGATTCTGGCCGATCTCATTGCTACCACACCGGGAGAAGAGGGTAAGTGGTTTGCTACGGCCAAGGAAATCAGGCTTTTTGACTTGGGATTTCCGCGAATCCGAACCGGCATTCGCGCTCGGCTCGGCACTGGCTGCGCTGCGCTGGTTGAGTGAGGGATGGGGTTACGAGGTGAGCGATGCGGATGTGGTGGAGGCCTATGACCGGGCGATCGACGCCGCGACCAAGTTGAATCACATTGGCGACGTGACCGAGCAGATCCGGCAACTTGTTGGGTCAAATGATAGTGCGTCAAACCAGTTTGTTCGACAGGCACTGCAGGAACGGATGCGCGCGTGTCAGACCGGCAATCTTGCTGCGTCATAGTGGCGCATCTTCAAAAAAACAACAGGATAGGTGCTGTTTTTTGATACATAAAATACGGTACACAATTTTAATTATTTTAAAAACAATTGCTTAACGACAAAGATTTTGTTTGATCGGGTATTGCAAACGGTAATATATAGGCGACTGTATGGGGCCTCTAATAGAGGTTCTCCATAGTGTTTTTTATGGTATTGACATTAGCTGCTATCGGAAAGCTCGCGCCAATACTGGACTTTTGCGAGCTATTTACAATCGAATGGAAATGAGTACAACACTTCGGGAAACCGATGCAAAGATCTGTGAAGCCGGCGAGCGTCAGCGTAAAATTGATCTGCGTTGGATGCACAGGGCATTGGAATTGGCACGATTTGCCGAGGAACAGGACGATGAGGTTCCGGTCGGTGCCGTATTGGTTCTTGGAGAGCATGCTGTAGGGGAAGGCTGGAACCGTTGTATTACGCTTAACGACCCTACCGCCCATGCGGAAATTCTTGCTCTGCGCGCAGCGGGGGTACGACTGGCCAATTACCGGTTTCCCGGCAGTGCCTTATACGTCACTTTGGAGCCCTGTGCGATGTGTGCGATGGCGATGGTGCATGCACGGGTGGAACGTGTCGTGTTTGCTGCATATGATCCTAAGACCGGAGCAGCAGGCAGCGTGTTTGATACGCTGATCAGTGATCGGCACAATCACCGCATTGCGCTCGAGGCAGGCTTGCTTGAAGATCAATCTACAGAGCTTTTACGCCATTTTTTCAGTCATCGCAGAAATAAGGGCTGAAAGAGCCGTTTTCTCCCGATAGCAGTGGGTGGCCCCCACCCTGGTTGTTGGGGAGGCGCGCTGATCAGGTCCGGCAAGTACTCAGCCATGACCTAATAGCAGATCGCCCCGGTGAACATGACTCTGTGGAGTTCTGCGCCGCTGCTAAGCACAAAAGCTCCATGGTTGCGATGACGCAACAAAGAAACGTTCAAAAAACAACTACACGGGTCTAGTGGAGGCCCAGATACAAATTTTTTTTAATAAAGGAAATAATATGGGTAAATTGACATTTGGAGTCATAGGGACTTCGAGAAAAGAAGATGAACGACGTGTTCCCATTCATCCAGACCATCTATCGCGTATCCCTGAACAACTACGCCGGCAGTTAATATTCGAGAAAAAATATGGGGAACCATTTGGTATTGAAGATGCGGAAATTGCTAGTCTGACAGGTGGTATTGCTTCGCGCCATGAGTTATTGACTAATATTGGCCATGTAATTTTACCAAAACCTATGTTACCCGATCTACAGGAACTGCGTAGAGGTGGAATAATCTGGGGCTGGCCACATTGTGTACAGCAATCACCTATTACGCAGGTTGCGATTGATCGCAAGCAAACACTTATTGCTTTTGAGGATATGTTTGCTTGGGGTCCTAATAAGCAGGTCGGTCGCCACACTTTCTATAAAAATAATGAATTAGCGGGTTATTCAGCAATACTGCATGCATTGCAATTAAGAGGTATTGATGGTCACTACGGGAATCAGCGAAAAATCATTATTTTCAGCTTTGGTGCGGCAAGTCGTGGTGCTATATATGCTCTCAAGGCACGGGGCTTCTTAGATATCACAATATGTATTCATCGACCCGACTATGAGGTCCGGGAAGAAGTTCTTGGTTGCCACTATGTCCGCATTCGCGAGGGTAAAGATAACGAAGCACGTATGGTGGTGGTGGAGCACGATGGTACTGAACGACCATTGGCTGAACTGATTGGCCAATCTGATATTATTGTAAATGGAACTTATCAGAACCCTGATCATCCCACTTTCTTTGTAACCGAAGAGGAAAAATCAACTCTCAAGCCAGGGTGTCTTATTATCGATGTCAGTTGCGATGAAAATATGGGGTTTTTCTTTGCCAAACCGACTACTTTTAAAGACCCCATGTTCAAAGTTGGTAATATATATTACTACGCGGTTGATCATACCCCAAGCTACCTTTGGGAAAGTGCCTCTCGATCTATCTCCGCCGCTCTTCTTACCCATTTGCCGACGGTGTTGGCTGGTTACAATAGTTGGCAGCTCAATGATACGATTCGACGATCCTTAAATATTGATGCGGGGGTCATTAAAAATCCTGCTATTTTATCATTTCAGAAGCGTCAACCGAACTATCCCCATGCGGCCATCGATGCGGTCTGAAATTCTTTCAAAGGTATACTCCATGAGCGGCTTTCTATAAACTCTTCACTTGCTGCAGTATATAGCGGTGTGCGAATGCCAACGTGATGCTCACCTTTGATTTGCCTATCAGCCACCCAAATTTCTACAGGCCTTACACGGCTGTACTGTGTGATTGCACTAGTGCCGGTTATGCTGTGCGGTGATGAACACGCTACTCATTTCCGATTTGCATCTTGATCCCGTTCGGCCAGAAATTACTGCGTTGTTCGAGCGGTTCTTGGTCGCCGAGGCCCGTCAGGCGGAGGCCCTGTACATCCTTGGCGACCTGTTTGATGTTTGGATAGGTGATGACAACGATGACCCCCTGGCGGCGCGGGTGGCGGGTTTGCTGGCCCAGCTATCTATGACCGGAGTGCCGGTGTATTTCATGGTTGGGAATCGTGATTTTCTGCTCAGCGAGGCCTACGCCAAGCGTGCCGGGATACGTCTTTTGGAGGACGGCTGTGTGCACACTATCGGTGGAGTGCCGACGGTTCTTCTGCATGGCGATGTGTTGTGCACTGACGATGTCGCGTATCAGAAGTTCCGGGTTGAGGTTCGCAACCCAAGCTGGCAGACAAGGTTTCTTGCTCGGCCGCTGGCGGAACGCCGCACTTATGCGTTGCAGGCCCGTGCGGTGAGCCATGCCCATACTCGTGACAATTCGGAGTCATTGATGGATGTGAATACACAAGCGGTGCGGGCGGTTCTCCGTGAGAGGGGGGTGCAACGCATGATTCACGGACACACTCATCGTCCTTCCGTGCAGGCATGGACCATCAATAACCAGCCAGCGCAACGCATCGTCCTAGGTGACTGGTACCAGCAGGGTTCGGTGTTGCGGGTCGCTGAACAGGGTGATTTTGTGCGGCACATGTTGCCGCTTTGACTGATCGGGGCTGAGGCAAGGAGCCGCCGGCGGGGGGCTGAAACGGCCATGGCTTGTTGTTCGGGGCCTGCAGCGACTAAAATAGCTGTCTTGCGTCGACCCCATCATTATCAAGCGGGGCTTGCCACAGGACATGGACCCATGATCTGTCGCAAGTCTCGCGCTTGCATAGAGGAAATTACCTTCCATGTCGCTCAACGTAGAACAGACCAGTAAGATTATCAGTGAGTACGGCCGTGCGCCCAGGGATACCGGTTCACCGGAAGTTCAGGTGGCATTGCTCACTGCGCGGATCGTGATGCTGGCTGATCACTTTAAAATTCACAAGCAGGACCGGCACTCACGTCGCGGCCTGCTCAAGCTTGTCAACCAGCGTCGTCGCCTTCTGGGTTATCTCAAGAAACGCGACCAGCAGCGCTATCAGGTACTCATTCAGCGCCTGGGCCTGCGCCGTTGATCCAACCAGGAGAAAGAAACGTGGCGAAAGTAAGTAAATCATTCCAGTACGGCCGGCATCAAGTCACCCTGGAAACGGGCGAAATTGCCCGTCAGGCTGGTGGTGCCGTCAAGGTGGAGGTGGATGGCACTGTAGTGTTGGTTACTGCAGTAGCCACAACCAAGGCGCGTGAGGGGCAAAGTTTTTTCCCACTTACCGTCGATTATCAAGAGAAGTTTTACTCTGCCGGGCGTATCCCCGGTGGGTTTTTCAAGCGTGAAGGTCGCCCGACCGAGAAGGAGACGCTGACTTCGCGCCTCATTGATCGCCCGATTCGCCCCTTGTTTCCCGAGGCGTTCAAAAACGAGGTGCAGGTGATTGCTACCGTATTCTCGATGAATCCTGAAGTAGACGGTGACATTCCGGCCCTAATCGGTACTTCAGCCGCCCTTATGCTGGCCGGGATTCCATTCCAGGGTCCTATCGCCGCCGCCCGGGTCGGTTATGCCAAGGGCGAGTACCTGCTCAATCCTGGGGCGACTGAGCTATCTGATTCCGAGTTGGAGCTGGTTGTCGCCGGTACCGCCAGTGCGGTGTTAATGGTCGAATCCGAAGCCAATCTGCTCAGTGAAGAGGTGATGCTGGGTGCGGTCATGTTTGGTCATCGCGAAATGCAAAAAGCCATTGTGGCGATCAATGAACTGGTCGCCGAGGTCGGTCGTAAGTCATTTGCATGGCAAGAACCAGTTCGCAATGATGCGTTGTTTACGGCCGTTGAGGGAGCATTGGGCAACCGCTTGGTCGACGCCTTCCAGACTCGTGACAAGCTGGAGCGCCGTGATGTCATCACGGCATTGAAGAATGAAGTACGGGAATCGCTGGTCGCGCAGGCTGAGGCCAATGACTGGAGTGCCGATGAAATGGGTGAGGTATTCGGTGAAATCGAGTATCGCACCATGCGTAACGGTGTGTTGCAGAGCAAAGTACGTATCGATGGCCGCAACTTGGACGATGTACGTCCAATCAGTTCGCGTGTTGGGGTGCTGCCCCGTACTCATGGTTCGGCACTGTTTACTCGTGGTGAGACCCAGGCTCTGGTGACGGTGACTCTGGGTACCACCAAGGATGCACAGGTCGTTGACGCACCCGGTGGCGAATCAAAAGATACTTTCCTGTTTCATTATAATTTTCCTCCGTACTCGGTGGGCGAAGTCGGCCGCATGTTTGGTCCCAAGCGTCGTGAAATCGGCCATGGACGCCTGGCCAAGCGTGGGGTGCAGGCTGTGATGCCGTCGATTGAGGAGTTCCCGTATGTGTTGCGGGTAGTTTCGGATATTACCGAGTCGAATGGTTCCAGTTCGATGGCTTCGGTGTGTGGCTCCTCCCTGGCCATGATGGACGCAGGTGTGCCACTGAAATCCCCGGTAGCCGGTATTGCGATGGGTTTGGTCAAGGACGCTGATAATTTCGTGGTGCTCTCGGATATTCTTGGTGATGAGGATCATCTTGGCGACATGGATTTCAAGGTTGCAGGAACCTCTGAAGGTATCAGTGCCCTGCAGATGGATATCAAGATCGACGGGATCACTGAAGAAATCATGCGTACGGCTCTGGAACAGGCCAAGCGTGGACGTTTGCATATTCTTGGCGAGATGCAGAAGGCCATCAATCAGCCGCGTGCCGAGCTTTCAGATTATGCCCCGCGCTTGCTGACCATGCGTATCCATCCGGACAAGATTCGTGAAGTGATCGGCAAGGGTGGCTCGGTTATCCGTTCCATCACTGAGGAAACCGGTACTACGATTGATATCACCGATGATGGTGTCATTGTCATCGCGTCGGTCAATCGCACGGCGGCTGAGAATGCCAAGAAGCGCATCGAGTTAATTGTTTCCGATGTTGAACCTGGAACGATCTATGAGGGCAAGGTCGTCAAGTTGATGGACTTCGGCGCTTTCGTGACCATTCTTCCGGGGAAGGACGGCTTGGTCCATATATCGCAAATCTCCAATGAGCGTGTCGAGAAGGTTTCTGACAAGCTTAAGGAAGGTGATTTCGTCAAGGTCAAAGTATTGGAAGTCGATAAGCAGGGCCGTATACGTCTGTCGATGAAAGCTGTCGAAGAGACGGCCTAAGGCAGGGCTTTATGGCCATGGTGTGAGTGTGACAGCGCCCGGTTCCGGAAGCGGAGTCGGGTGTTTTGTTTTACGCTGGATACCGCACTCATCTTTCAACTCCGTGTGTGCCGGAGAATGCCATGAATAACGAGACCCCCACTTCCTTCGCGGACTACCAGGAACTGTTCAAGCAAGCTTGGGATACCTGGCAGAAAAACCTGCAAACATCCTTTTCGCCAGGGTCGACAAATTACGGCATGCAGGAACAGGCCGAGCGTGCGCTATCCGGGTTGAAAGCCCATTTCGAACTCATGGAACGGATGAACATGGGGTTGACTAATGAGTCGGGTGATTGGCGGTCGTCATTAAAGGAAGTATTCGGTAATTTTGCCGCTAATCCCTTTATGCAGGCCTACACTGAAGCGGTGGATCTGACCGGCGGTGGTCCCCAGGCTTGGACTCAATCGGTGGGGTTATCACCGCCATCCTGGCTTACGGCCTGGAAGGAACGGCTGGGCATGCCGGCGTTGGGGCTCGGTCGTGAGCAGCAGGAACGAGATCAGGCACTCGCTAAAGCCTGGTCGGAGCTGCATACGCGACAGAATCGCTATCAGGCACTGCTGGCCAAGGTCGCACGCATGGGGGTGGATCGGCTAGAGTTGCGCTTGGCTGAACGCGCTGAACCGGGACGTCAGATCGAACAGATGCGGGAGCTTTACAATCTTTGGGTTGACGCGGCCGAAGAGGCCTATCAGGAAGTTGCTTTATCTCCGCAATGGCGGCAAGTCTATGGCGATCTGGTCAATGCTCAGATGCAAGTACGCGCCCAGGTCCAGGATCGGGTCGAGCGCCTAGCCAGGGCATGGGGTATGCCGACACGTAGCGAAGTGGATACGCTCGGACAACGCTTACAGACCCAGCGACGGGAACTACGCGCGACCCGCAAGATACTGGATGAAATGCGCCGGCACCCAACACAATCGGAGACCGCAGCAAATTCAGCCAGTACGGCCGGTAAGACCAAAAAGACTAAAAAGACCCCCGTGACTGGAAAGGAATCAGCAACGAGTAAGTTGAGCCAACCCGCCTCGTCCGGCCGCCGTGCAGCGGCCAGTAAGCGGTCGGCATCCTCCAGAAAGGATCCGTCTTCCGGGATCTCGGCTACGTCGCGTAAGACCGCTGCTACGCCCCAGCCATCACTGCTTAGGTCTCGGCGTCCTGCCAAAAGGGTGAAGTGATGTTTAACCCCGTGCATATTGACCCGCTCAGAGCCCTTGCAGAGATGGATGCCTTCCGGCGCAAACTCGCTGCGGGGATGGACTGCCTACGTAACCAGGAAGAACCCCACATAGGGGCGACCCCGACTGAAGTGGTGTATCGCGAAGATAAGCTCAAGCTGCATCACTTCCTAGGTACTAAGGCCGTACCGGGTCGCACTCCCATTCTGATCTGCTATGCCCTGGTCAACACCCCCTGGATGACCGACTTGCAACCGGACCGTTCGCTGGTTGCACGGCTGTTAGAACAAGGCGAAGATGTGTATCTCATCGAATGGGGTTATCCCGATCTGGCCGACCGCTGGTTGACCCTGGGTGATTACATTCTCGGTTATCTTGATCGTTGTGTGGACCAGGTCAGGACCCGTCACGATTTGCAGCACATCAATCTGCTGGGTATCTGTCAAGGAGGGGTATTTGCGCTCTGCTACGCAGCTTTGCGCCAGCATAAGTTAAAGAATCTGATCACTATGGTCACGCCGGTTGATTTCCACACCCCGGACAACATGCTTTCCAACTGGACGCGCGATTTAGACGTGGACCTGCTTGTGGATACCCTGGGAAATATCCCTGGCGACCTAATGAATTGGTGCTATTTGACCCTCAAACCACTGCGCCTGAACCAGCAAAAATATGTCGGTTTGGTAGATATTCTTGACGATGCCACCGAGGTGAGTAATTTTTTACGTATGGAAAAGTGGATATTTGATTCCCCTGATCAGGCGGGTGAGGCTTTTCGCCAGTTCATCCACGATTTTTATCAGGATAACGGCTTGATTCATGGAAAAATCGAACTAGATGGTGAAAAGCTTAACCTCGCCGACATTCAACTTCCGGTACTCAATATTTTTGCCGAACAAGATCATCTAGTGCCTCCCACTGCTTCGCGCGCGCTGGCCGGGGTTCTGGGCGGCAAGGATTATACCGAACTCGGATTTCGCGGTGGGCACATCGGTATATACGTTTCCGGCCGAGCTCAGCGCGAAGTTCCACCGACGGTGCACCAGTGGCTGAGTAAACGCTGTTGAGCCAGGTAAATTTTCTATGTGGAGAAGTAGGTACGCTGCGTGACTTGGGCACCGCAGTAGAACCGCAATACCTGTTGGGGGCGATGCCAACAGGACAGTGGAAATAGACCGAGTGAATAATTTTTTGCATCGAAATGATGGGCTCCGAGCTATTCGCTGGAGGGATGGGGCGTTGGAATTGCTGGATCAGCGGCATTTGCCCCATGCCGTGAACTGGGTATGTTGCCGTACCGCCCTGGAAGTTGCTGAAGCCATTCGCGCTCTGGTAGTACGTGGTGCGCCGGCGATTGGAATTGCTGCGGCATACGGAGCCGTCCTGGCATCTCGTGGCGATCACTTTGAGGAGGAGCTCTCGTTATTACGTGCGGCTCGGCCAACGGCGGTCAATTTGATGTGGGCGCTGGATCGTATGGCAGCCATTGCCAACAGGGGGACAGATCGATTACTTGCCGAAGCGAGAACGATTGAACAGGAGGATCTGATTGCCAATCAACGCATGGCTGAATGGGGCGCGGAACGGCTGGACAAAGACTGTGGTGTACTGACTCACTGCAATACCGGATCACTGGCTACGGCTGGTTTGGGCACCGCTCTGGGCGTCATTCGCTACGGCTACGCAGCCGGAAAAATTCAACGGATTTTTGCGGGAGAAAGCCGTCCATGGTTGCAGGGAGCCAGGTTGACCGCCTGGGAACTGTCCGAGGACGGGATCCCCGTGCAGTTGATTGCGGATGCTGCGGCAGCTCATCTGCTGCGCAGCGGCCAGGTACAATGGGTGGTGGTTGGGGCCGACCGTATTGCCGCCAATGGCGATGTGGCCAACAAGATCGGGACTTATGCGCTAGCACTGGCCGCTCGGCATCATAGTCTGCACACTATGGTCGTGGCCGCGTCCTCCAGTATCGATATGCGCACCCCGAATGGTGATGCCATTCCGATTGAACTGCGCGATCCGGAGGAATTGTTAACTTATGCGGGCCAAGCTGTGGCGCCATTGGGTGTAGCGGCCTGGAATCCTGTCTTCGATATTACCCCTGCAGAACTGGTTGATGTACTGGTTACCGAAAAGGGGCTGGTTGAGCACCCCAACAGTGCCCGTATGCACGACCTGTTTGGAGCCTGAGCGTGCGTAGAATTGGTTGGTTTTTCATAGGTGGAGTGATTGGTTTCATCGTGGATGCCGGAGTGGTGCAGTCACTGGTCTCTTTTGCTGACTTTGACCCGTATCTGGCCCGGGTGATCTCGTTCCTCTGTGCCGCTACGACTACCTGGATTTGGAACCGGCACACCACATTTTCTGATATTCGCGGGCGGCATCGGTGGCACGCAGAATGGGCTCGCTGGATGCTTGCCATGACGGGTGGAGCTTCCTTGAATTATTCGATTTATGCACTGGCGGTTTGGCAAATTCAGTTGGTTCATTCATGGCCGGCAATCGGGGTAGGAATGGGTTCGCTGGTGGGTTCGTCATTCAACTTTCTCAGTGCCCGTCGCTGGGTCTTCGGAAGTATCAAAGATGAGCACGAAACCGGTGGGTAACTACTTGAGAAGTATGGATTTTCTTAGCCCAAATAGATAATATTTGTGATATACTTGGCATAGCAACCTTCACACTCATTCATATCAGCATGACCGCATCGCCGGCGGCCTGCTGTCAACGCTTCCCGGACCCTCTCCATGGCCGAACTCGCCAAAGAAATTATTCGCGTCAATATTGAAGATGAAATGCGTCAGAGCTACCTCGATTACGCCATGAGCGTTATCGTTGGTCGGGCTCTCCCCGATGTTCGTGATGGGCTTAAGCCCGTACATAGACGGGTGCTCTATGCGATGAGCGAGCTGAGCAATTACTGGAATAAACCCTACAAAAAATCGGCACGTATCGTGGGTGATGTCATCGGCAAATACCATCCTCATGGCGATTCGGCGGTATATGACACTATCGTCCGCATGGCCCAGCCTTTCTCACTACGTTACATGCTAGTCGACGGCCAGGGTAATTTCGGCTCAGTCGACGGTGATACGGCTGCAGCAATGCGTTATACCGAAGTGCGGCTATCCAAGCTGGCTCATGAGCTGATGGCCGACCTGGATAAGGAAACGGTCGATTTCGGTCTAAATTACGATGAGTCCGAACACGAGCCGCTGGTCATGCCGACGCGGGTACCCAACTTGCTGATTAACGGATCGGCAGGAATCGCCGTGGGTATGGCCACCAACATACCCCCTCACAATCTGGGTGAAGTGATTGACGGTGTGATTGCGTTGATCGATGACCCGGAACTTGACATCGATAGGCTGATGCAGATTATTCCGGGTCCCGATTTTCCCACTGCCGGCATCATCAATGGCTCCGCAGGGATCGTCGAGGCTTATCGAACGGGCCGTGGGCGTATCAGGGTACGCGCTAAAACCGATATTGAGCAGGCAGCTAACGGTCGGGAAACCATCATTGTCCATGAACTTCCCTATCAGGTGAACAAGGCGAGGTTGATCGAAAAGATCGCCGAACTGGTCAAGGAAAAGAAACTTGCGGGCATTAGCGAGCTGCGTGATGAGTCCGATAAGGATGGCATGCGTATTGTTATCGAGTTACGTCGTGACGCGCTGGGGGATGTGGTGCTCAACAATCTTTACCAGCAGACCCAGATGCAGACCGTATTTGGGATCAATATGGTGGCACTGGTTGACGGGCAGCCGCGATTACTCAATTTGCAACAGATCCTGGAAGCCTTTATACGCCATCGTCGCGAAGTCGTTACGCGCCGTACGATTTTCGAATTGCGCAAGGCTAGAGCGCGATCTCATGTACTGGAAGGCCTAACCGTTGCTCTGGTAAACATTGATGCGATGATTGCCCTGATCAAATCATCCTCATCACCCCAACAAGCGCGCGAACGCATGCTTTCCAGAGTTTGGGAACCTGGCTTGGTGCGCGCTCTGCTGCAGGCCACCGGTGCGGAGATGTCTAAACCGGAAAACATCGAACCAGGTTGTGGGTTAGGGCAGGAAGGCTATCGGTTGAGCCAGGTCCAGGCCAAAGAAATTCTTGATATGCGGCTGCATCGGTTAACCGGGCTGGAGCAGGAAAAACTGTCCGATGAATACCGTAGCATTCTCGAAATAATCCATGGATTGATTGAGATTCTAGAAGACCCGGCCCGGTTGTTGACCGTGATTCGTGAGGAGATTAAGGCTGTTCGCGAGGAATATGCGGATGCCCGTCGCACCGAGATCACGATAGCGCAGGAAGATTTCGATGTCTTGGACCTGATTGCTCCGGAGGACGTGGCCGTCACCCTGTCACATACCGGCTATACCAAACGACAATCCCTCGGTACGTATCGCGAGCAACGACGCGGTGGCCGGGGACGTTCGGCCACGGCGATGAAAGATGCGGATTTCATTACTCGATTTTGGATCGTCAATACCCATGATACATTGCTGGTATTCACCAGTAAGGGACGGGTGTACTGGCTGGGGGTCCATTTGATTCCCGATGCCGGACCGGGAGCGCGAGGTAAGCCGATCATCAACCTGCTGCCATTAGATGAAGGTGAACAAGTTCAGGCGGTGTTACCGGTACATGAATTCGATGACGAACATTATGTGTTCTTCGCAACGCGTATGGGTACCGTTAAAAAAACCATGCTCAGTGAATTTGCCTATCGATTGCAGCGTGGCAAGATTGCGATTGATCTTGCCGAGGACGATGATCTGGTTGATGTGGCGATGACGTTGGGTAAGAGCGATATCATGCTGCTCGCTTCTAATGGCAAGGCGGTGCGTTTCAGTGAGACCGAAGTGCGGGGCATGGGTCGTACCGCCCATGGTGTACGGGGTATGAAGCTGACCGGAGGGGCGCACGTTGTTTCCATGGTCGTTGCCGAAACCGGCGATGTACTGACCGTCACTGAACGTGGTTATGGCAAACGCACCAACCTTGACGAGTTTCCGCGTAAAACCCGCGGTACTCAGGGGGTGATTGCAATTCGCTGTTCCGAGCGTAATGGGTCTCTGGTAGCGGGTGTCCTGGTTACCCCGGAGCAGGGGCTGATGCTGATTTCAGATCAGGGCACGCTAGTGCGTACGCGAGTTACGGGTATTTCGCAGCTGAGCCGCAATACTCAAGGGGTTACGCTGATGCGCCTGTCTGGGGAAGAAAACCTGGTTCAGGTGGTACCTCTGGATGCCGACGAAAACGATGATTCTGAGGTGACATCAGACCCCAATTCTGCTATTGACCAGAAGGATGGATTATCCGAGAGGGATGGAAAGCCGAATCCCTCCTGACTACCCGACACCCCAGCGGGGAACATCGCTCCGTTGGTGACGGGAGGAGATGGCTTGCGCAGTGGAGAATTCCGTTATTTGCGTACGAATGCCCACTCCGTGGTTATAACCTCCTGCACTGGATTCCCGCCTGCGCGGGAATGACAAAAAGGGGGTGGGCAACACCAAAATCTCGTCATCCCAGGCGATGCGCATTCCGTAAAAAATCTCGTCATCCCGGGCGCAGACCCGGGATCCACAGTCTCACGGCAGCGTCCGCGCAAG
>ENA-ORDP01001305-ORDP01001305.1-marine-sediment-metagenome-genome-assembly--contig:-NODE-1305-length-13930-cov-3.040000_pt1 | contig 13930 bp, 18 predicted proteins | sample MGYA00248627_ERZ508539 | MGnify/ENA primary metagenome ERZ508539 (study PRJEB26208, sample SAMN05571518) | marine sediment metagenome | biome: deep sea; feature: Hydrothermal vent; material...
GTTCGGATTGAGGTCTGCAACTCGACCTCATGAAGTTGGAATCGCTAGTAATCGCGGATCAGATATGCCGCGGTGAATACGTTCTCGAGTCTTGTACTCGTGACGCTGTGCGTTATGTAAACAAGTCAGTGCGCTTAAACTCAATAGAGTTTAAGCTAGTCTAACCGTGAGAGGTTACAGTCTCGCGTAATGAAATCTCAGCCCCGATGCGTGAGCATCGTGGTGAAGGGAGAAATTAGTGGTACTTAGCTTGAATACCAGTTTGTGGCACAATATATAGACGACTCTTCGAGTACATGAGGAAGTCTCTGTAATAAGGTTTAAAACCCATATATATTGTGTGTAGTGGTGTCGAGATAGGTATAAATAGTTTACATGATTACCGCAGGAGATCTTGTACGCTCCTCGTTGTTAGTACACCACGATTTTTTAAAATCGTGATATAATAATGAGGTATGAAGAGGGTAACCAATTCAAATAGAGTGCAAGAAGTCAGCAAATCTCGTAGTACCAAATCTAAGCGGTCTGAAAAGGATCGCAGGCGACGCATTGATTTGCACGCCCCATTTGGGAAGGAGAGCATCCATAGAGAAAAATTAGATCCAAATTATGTTGTTGGATTTGTAGATGGTGAAGGTAGTTTCTCAGTAAGTATTGGCAAACACAAGACTACTAAAAGTGGTTTTGAAGTTCGCCCTGAGTTTGAAATAGAGCTTAGGGCAGACGACCAGCCAATATTAGAGAGAGTATTAATTACCATTGGGTGTGGACGCATTTATGATTTGTCTTATGACAGATATGGATGGTATCCGCATGTAAAATATAAAGTTAACAATAGAACAGATTTAATTAATATCGTATTCCCTTTCTTTGACAAACATAAACCACAAGCCAAAAAGGCAGAAGTCTATGAATTTTTTAAAGAAATTGTCTTAATGATGGACCGCAAGGAACATTTGACAGACAAAGGATTTAAAAAGATTGTTGGATTAAGAGATGAGATACGCAAACGAGGCAAGAAAGCAAAAACTTTTAAGCATCGCATCTAGGCATTATTCCGCCTAGGTTAAGCAACCTATGGAAACCGCTAGGGTACGGGAAAACCGTTTGCCCAGTGGTGTTTGGCAGTGTAGTAGTAATACTGCACTACACAATCTACCGCCCGTCAAGTCAAGGGAGCCGGGAGTGCCCGACGTCCCCGCATCGCGGGGCCTAAGGTAAGTTCGGTAACAGGGACTAAGTCGTAACAAGGCACGGCTAGCGGAAGCTGGTCGTGGATCAATTCCAATGGAAACTTGCACATTGCGAAAGCAATGAGCTCATTGAGTCGATTTGAGATATTCAAGAGGTATTGTTCTATACTCTTATATGAACACCCTGCTTTTAGGGAGAAAAAAGCAAAAATCCTAGTTTAGCGAGAGCGATTAGGTTGTCGGGACAAGAGAAAAGTTACACTCACTTTACCTAAATTTATTTACATATTGAACCTGCTTTCTGGCAGGAAGGAAGCAAAAAAGCCCCCTATTTTAGGGGCTTTTTTGTGTTTGCGTATCTTGATCCCATACGAAAACAGCCTATTTCGTATGGGATTGACAGGGAGGTATAAATATGGTAGTATTGAAATAGAGATATTGGTCATTTTAATTTAAATTTCAGAAAAGGAGTAGTGTCCTCATGGTTAATGAGAAGAAATATGACAGCGACATCAGTAAGTCTGGGTTTCTTGTATTGGCAATAGTAATTGTTGTAGCGATGATTGTGTTTGGAATTATTGCTTCAAAGCCAGCCACAGTCGGCGACGATCTGAATCCGGTTCCAGATACTCCAGCCGAGTATAAGGCTCCTTTTCCCGAAGATGCCAATGAACCCTACATACCTTGGCAACAACGCCAGTAAGGGTTAGCAGTTCTTCAGTTTTCCTCAAGCCGCACTTCGTGCGGCTTTTTTTGCAATTTTATATTTGTATATGGCTATATAGCAAAACCCCAGATTATAATCTGGGGCTGTGTGTGGAGCCGTGTATGCCTTAATATGAACGGCGTTCTTTTTTTGAAAGGAACTGAATTTTTCCTGAAAACAGGTGATTGTAATTTACAATCTGATTATTTTGGTTGGGGCATATAAACCAACACAACGTGAGGATAATTTTATAAAACATAGCAGGCCTCCCTCTATTTGTTTGATTAAACCCCAAGCATCGCTTGGGGTCGTGGTGAGTGAGAGTATGTAGATTTTTATTGTAAAGCTACTGCAACGGGGCTAAGATGTAATTTTCGTGCATTTTGGGAGCTACGCTTAGCTTTTTGCTTCTTCTCTCTGTTGCACATATAACAGCTCTCCTTTTAGGGTTTATGATTGTTCCACTTTTCATACTAACACTATTTTTTCAAGTGTCAATTCGTTTGGTCAGTGCTCGGTCTACGATGATTGTTTTTGAGCCTACTTTAAGTTCAATACTAGGTGGTTCGTTGATTAACTTTACTTCAACTACTGACACATTGCCGATATGCGCATTAACAAGTTCAACGATCTGTTTTTTTAATCTGATTCATACCCAGTAGTATGATATCTGGTCTGCACATTACTAATTCCATAGCGCTTCTCCTGTATTTTCATATTATCCATTTCCGATACTACTCTCAAGCATAGTGTTTTGCAAGTAGGAGGAGGGTAGGCTTGTATTTTATCTAAAAATAAGTATAACTAAACTAGAGGTTTCATATACGCAAAGGAGAACATTATGGAATCAAACTCTGAAACACCCCAAGCCAATAGAGTAATTTGTTTAACCCAAGAACAAAAGGAACGTGTTCGTAAAATAGGTAAGCTAACGTTTCCACCCGAAGGCACTGGGTATGTATGCCGTCAGCTACCTGAGATTAAACGTTTTTCTAAAAAACATATAGCTCGTATTCGCGCTCAAATATGCTGGCCTCTTCGTGTGGATTAAGGCAAAAGCCATACAAAACATCGTATGGCTTTTTTGTTGCCGTAGAGGCCTTTTTTTGGTATATTCTCACTACTTGCGCGTGTAGCTCAGATGGTTAGAGCGCTCGACTGATAATCGGGAGGTCCCAGGTTCGATCCCTGGCACGCGCACAAAATAAAAAATCGGGATGCGACTGAAGCTAAAATAAAAACCACCGCACATGTATATGCCGGTGGTTTTTGCGGGGGTGGGGTTGACAAGGTATATGGACTAGTATAACATATATGTGATATTCATATTTTATGAAAATGGTCGAATCAATAATAAATTATGCAAAATGTAAGTCTTGTAATATGTGAAAAAGATAATGGAAAGCCGTATATCGGAGACTTTTTGGACATCCTTGACGAAGAGATCTATGAGAAAGTTACTACTAAGTTGAAGTATTTTGAAATGTACCCATCTCGTTTAGAGCTTATGAAATCTAAAAATGTATCACCTTTGGATAAGGAAACAGGTCTTTACGAGATAGGATTTTCAATGCAGGGACACTGGTATAGATTTTTAGGGGAGTGGGTCGGAGAGTCTTTTCACGTTGTGCATGCTTTTAGAAAAAAAAGCAATAAGACACCAAAGAGACACATAGAAACAGCAAACAATAGATTAAATTGGCACTGTAAATAATAAATGATAAAACATGAAAGTAAGCGAATTAAAAACAAAATATAGAAAAATTAGCCCAGAAATACAAAAGAAAGTAAAAAGAGATTTGGCATTCCAAACAGGCCTCCAAGTTGAACGAATACGAATATACAAAGGCCTTACTCAGGAGAAATTGGCAAAAATTATTAACACGAAGCAATCAAGCATCTCTCGTGTAGAAAGTGGCTCCGTTTTGCCAAGTCTTGGATTTCTGAAAAAAATTGCAGATGCGTTGGGACTATATTTAACACCACCAAGATTTGTTATACCAGAAGAAGATCTGAGCTGTGTAACTATATCATCAGAAACCGTATCTACGGACAAGGATGTTAACGGTATTAAGTATCCATATGTTCAGACAGGTGGAAATAAGACTTACGATGGAGAGCCTTTCATTGTGTATGGCAGTGAGGCTTTTGCTTAAAAAATATGAAATATAATAAAACACAAAATCTAGAACACGTTTGGTCAATAATATGTAGCAGCTCAGTAACTGACACACAGAGTAACAATATAAGTCTTATGAATGTTGTTGAGAAGTTTAGCCTGATTCTCGACGCAGATGAAAAGAAAAAAATTGAAAAAGACGGTAAAAAAATTGCGCTTCAGTTTAATCAAGAACTTATAACGCGATTCAGGCGTGTTTCTAAAGCTGTTAATTCAGATATTCCATTTGAGCTTGCGTTATACGTAATAACACCCACTGGGAAGGCTATTCCCCTTGGAGAGGAACAAAAACTTGTTTTTCCAAAAAAGTTTTCAAATTTGCGGGTAAGAAACATGGTGGCTAGTATTCCATTTGAAGGGAAGGGCTTGTATCGCTTTGTACTAAAATTTAGAGAAGTAGGAGACTCTGAATTTATTGAAGGTGGCTTTGTACCAATTGAAGTAGATGTAGTTGATAAAGTAGCGGAAAAATAATTGAATTTAATCAATAGTGACATGGTCGATAAGGAACCTATAAAAAAACTACAGAAGCTCTCAAAGCCTGTAATAACTCGTACAAATATTTATTAGATAAAAATATTAAAAATTAGTAAACAAGATTTCATGACATTAATAATAAGACCAGATGGAGTTGAGCACACAGACTCAACAAAATTAAATGTAGGTGGGAACGTAATAGTTGGTAGTAAGCTCACTAACTCAGGAAAGATAAAAGTTTTTGAGGGAGGTAAGCTAGACGTAAAAAAAGACTTAATAAATTCAGGGGACATTACTATTAATGACCCTGAGAAGATAAAGGAAATAATCATTGAATCTTTAAAGACTACGAGTAGTGTCGCTGAGTTTGGTATAAAATTGTTAGAAAAGCTTGGACTATCTAAATAAAGCCAAATAAAATAACCTTTTAAATTTTCTGCTATACTGATTATCAATGAAGAACAAATCTATTATCGGGCTTATCCTCGCAATCCTTCTCTCTGGTGGAGCCATTGGTGGGTACAAGGTTGTCCGCGACAACAATGCAGATACATTCGAGAATTCCATACATGTTGTCTCAAATGTTATAGATGGCGATACTATTGATATAGAAAACGATGTTCGTATTCGCTTACTCGGCATAGATACGCCCGAGCGGGGCACTTGTTATTATGACGAAGCAAAGACATTTCTTGAAGATTTAATAGAAGACAAAGACATACGAATAGAAAAAGACATTTCTGGCGCCGATCGTTTTGATCGCTTGCTTCGTTATGTATATATTCCTGCTGATGACCCACAAGACGACGATGTATTTGTGAATGAAAAACTTTTGCGCCAAGGCTTTGCACGTACATTTGCTAAAGCTCCTGACAATCGCTATCGTGACCTATTTTCAAGCGCACAAGATGAAGCAAAGAAAAAAGATAGGGGATTGTGGGGTGCATGTGATTATGAGGAGTCCGACACTCAAGCACTTCGCGAGAATGACACATTGCCACCAAGCAAAGACTGTATTATCAAGGGTAATATTTCAGAAAAAGGTTATGGTAGAAACTACTTTTTAGAATTCTGCCCCAACTACAATCGCATAAAGATAGACACACGCAAGGGCGAGCAATACTTCTGCACCGAGCGTGAAGCGAAGCAAGCTGGCTTCACCCGCTCCGAATCCTGCGACAACACCTTTTAAACCCCTAACCCCCCCCAATTCTCCTAATCGCCTAAAACGCCCGCGTTTCAGGCGATTATAATTAGGTTATAAGGCAGGGTTGCATATGTAGCTACATTTTGTTATAATGTAGCCATTAACAATTCAATATATAACCTATGTTAAACATAGATAAAAAGGTCGAAAAGTTTTTTAACAGTCCAACCTCTATTAAGTACTCAGATCTAGAAAATATACTGACTTATTTTGGGTTTGAGAAAATTAATGCAAAAGGAAGTCATGTTAAATTTAAGCATTCACAATTACAACATGATTTTGTAATACCAGTTCACAAAAATGAATGTAAAGATTTCTATAAAAAACAAGCAAAAAAGCAAATCACAAAAATAAAGCAATAAAAACATCATGAAAAAAACAGTAGCAAACATAACAGTAAATAATAAAAAATATACATACAGCATCGAAGCAAAGAAGGAGGGTGTCATCTTTGTTGAATGCAAAGATGCAAACATTGCACAGGAATTCTTAGCAGAGGATGTTGCTAATTTGCTAATTGATCTACCTAGCCTTATTATTGCTGAAAAAGAACACAACAATAATCAATCTGAAGTTATACGATTTAGAATTTCACCTACAGACAAGAGTAAGATAGAAGAAAAAGCAGTCAAGGAGGGGTACGAGTCTATCTCAGACTATATGCGCCATATTGCTTTGAGTTAAAAATAATATCTATATATAACCATGACAACACTATACATACTCATAACTCTTGCGATTGGTTTTGGGAGCGGGTACTTTTTCGGAGGGCGAGCCTCTACAAGATATTTGGAAACCCGGTTTCCAAGTAGCCCATTTTCCAAGCAGGATGGAGATATGGGGACACTATTGACACTATTATAGCAATTTTGCTATAATAGGTATATTACAAAATAAAGGTCGGTGTCATAAAAGTAAATTATGAATAAAAAATTAGAAGTACTAGTTCTTGATGAGGTAGAAGAGTACATTAAAAAGCTTTCAGTCTCCGCGCAAGCTAAAATAGCTGCAAATATTGAAATAATGAAGTCTGGCGGTTTTCAGTCTGTATATACAAAGCAACTTAAACAAGCAATTCGAGAGTTGATTGTAGGACAGCATAGGTTTATTTATTTCAAGAAAAAACAAGTACTCTACTTTGTTCATGCATTTAGAAAACAAACGGTAAAAACACCTAAAAATAAGATTGATAATGCGATGAACATATACAAAGATATAATATAAATCAAACATCAAACATATACAAACATGAAAAAAAGGACGACAAATAAAGCAACTAAAGATAAAAAAGTATCAAGTTACAAATGGAAAACAACTGATGAAGTTTTCAAAAAAGTTTTAAAAAGCAAAAGGTTCCAAAAAGTCTACAACGAGGAGCTTTTGAGATTACAACTTGCGGGACAGATTAGACAAACTCGCACTAAGTTGAAGCTAACCCAACAAGTAGTAGCAAAGAGAGCAGGTATGACACAGTCTGTTATCGCGCGTATTGAGAGTGGAGAGCACAGCGTCTCCCTAAGCACATTAGGGAGAATTTCGCATTCTTTAGGTAGGGAGATTAAGCTAGTATAATGACAACACTATTTATACTCATAACTTTTGCGCTTGGTTTTGGAGTTGGCTATGCATACCACAGATACAGTTTAAATCACTTGGAAACCCGGTTTCCAAGTAGCCCATTTTCCAAGCAGGATGGAGATATGGGGAGAGAAGCTATCGCGAAGCGAATTGAAAAACGTAAAGCCCTTATTGTGGAGCAAGCCCGCACACAAGGTCGTATAACAAATGATGACGTGGAGGAGCTGTTGCTCGTATCTGATGCCACTGCTTCAAACTATCTTTCTGAACTCGAAGAAAAAGGGAAGCTCACCCAAGAGGGCGACGGACGTTCTACATACTACGTCTCTGCAAACCCCTAATCACTTGGACATTCAATGTCCAAGTGATTAGGGGTTTGCAGAGACGAAATCGCCTAAAACGCCAGCGTTTTAGGCGATTTCCTTTTTCTGCTATACTTAAGTTAGATATAAATACTTCCGACAAATTCACAAAAGGGGGTTGTTATGGGTACTACCAAAGTAGTAACACAGGAAACTGACATTCCCAGCGAGTGTTTTGGTACAGAGGAGCCTTGGAAAGGGTATTGGGAAAGCTTAGATTTGGTTGCAACGCAACTTCTAAACCAAGGGTATTATAAAAAATTTGAGCTAGCAAGGAAGGGCGGGTATCTTTTCTATGCACGTGTTGGGCTACTTTCAGGAATAGATTTTGCGTCTAGAAATTTGAAATTTGATCCACGCGTAGCGCGGAAAATATATGAATTACTCTGTTTTAGTGGAGTTGAAACAGAGCGCCTGAGACAATCTGGATATCAGGTTGAAGGCCGTGTTCCTGTAGGAATAGAATGAAATACAATCTGCCGAAGGCTCCGTCTTCGGCAGGATTTTTTTTATATTTGCCTAAAAGCTATAAATAAAATAGTATATTAACATTGCCGTTGTAGCTGTCTTGGTAGGTATCACAGGAAAACATATGCCGTTGTAGCTCAGTTGGTAGAGCACGTCATTGGTAATGACGAGGTCAGCAGTTCAATTCTGCTCAACGGCTCACGTAGCGCCACCTTAGCTCAGTTGGTAGAGCAATGCACTCGTAACGCATAGGTCCGCGGTTCGATCCCGCGAGGTGGCTCCACAATCAGACAAGTCTCTATTTTCCCGATTTTAGAACGAGCTTCCGAAACGGAAGCCCACTGTTTTTTGGCTACCCCATTTTTTAAAAGTGAAAGCATGCCCCGCACCAAAAATACTGATTACTCTTTTCTACCACAATAGGTTCGTGCGTATTTTTTGGTGTTGGGAGAAAAGAAATTTTCTGTTTCCCCAAACATGAGGGACAAGTGCTCGGGCATAGTACAATTAAAATCAGTGAAAAAAAATTCAAATAAAATAATAATGGCTGTTGCCACGCTTATAGTGACAGGAGTTGGTGTTTTTGCGTATCTCGACGCGACGGAAGATATGCAAAACAATGACGCACTGGGAAAAAGCGAGGAAAACATACTTGGAGAAGTTAGGTTTATCAGACTGAAGGGATGTCCCGAGGATGCATATAAAGAAATTGGCGCAGAAATCGTTAATCCAAATTACTTTATGTGCAGAAGCTATCTCATGGATGGAGAATTTGTGTATTACCATGGACTGCGCGTCGCTCCTTCTCCAATAGTACAGATACAGCCTCTGACACCTAGCTTCATTGCCACATCTTCTCCAGATATCAAGGATACTGAATTGATGGGTGCAACAGTTATAAAGGGTGTAGATCCCAAGACGTTTGAAATTATTTATTTTGACAACACACTATCGCAGGCAGAACAAAACTTAATGTTCACATTTGCGCGCGATAAAGATTATTTATACTGGGAAGGGAAAAGGTTCGACGGCATTGATCCAAATACATTTGCAATACTCGGCAGGGGGTTTATAAAAGATAAAGATTCAGTGTATTACCAAGAGCAAAAACTCAAAGGTTCCGACCCTGCAACCTTTGAGTTTCTGGATGATGGATACAGAAGAGATAAAAATCTTGTGTATTTTATGGGAGATAAGCAAATAGAGACACTGGCCGGAGTTGATGGAAGTACTTTTGAAATAATAGACAAAATATACACAAAGGATAAAAACACGGTGTACTATAAAAGAGAAAAACTCAAAAATTCAGACCCTGATACTTTCGAGATTCTTGTAGGCGAATATTCAAAGGATAAAAATAATGTGTATTTGGGCGCAAAGATAATCAAAAATGCGGATTCCAAAACTTTCACTTTTTTGTTGCATCCGTATCAAAAAGACGGTTACAGTGCTTTCTCAAAAGATAAGGACAATGTATATTTTCGAGGAGATATTCTTAAAAAAGCCGACCCGGACACTTTTGAACTTGTGGATTATCAGTTTAGCAAAGATGCGAAGTCTCTTTACGACACAAGTAGGTCTTTGGTGCCGATACTTGTTGCTCAAAAAGGAGAATTAATTTCTCTGGGCGCAAGCTATTTTAAAGATGACCTTAATGTTTGGTTTCGCGACACAAAACAGGGGCTTGGAGGAATTATAGAATTGGGTATTGTAAAAATCGCGCAAGTGGACATAGAGAGCTTCGAAACTCTTTCTCTCGGGTATGCAAAAGACGTAAATGGTTTGTATTTTGGTAAAAACAAGATATCAAACATCAATCCTAAAATATTTGTAGTTATTGAAGGAGCTTTTATTAGAGATAGCCAGTCGGTGTATCACCGGGGAGTTAAACTTGAGGGGCTTAACCCTGACATAGCGTACATAATTGAAGAAAAATATAATAATAATTATATCACCGACGATGCTCTTGTTTTTTACAACAGTACTCAGCTTGTTAATGTAGATGTAGAAACATTTAAAATTTACAAAGGGCGGAGTAATTACTCAGAAGACTCTGAGCGTGTGTATCATATGGGGAAACTTCTTGATGGATATGTGCCGGGTAAAATGGAATTTTTAGCGGAGTGTAATTTTGTTTTTGTTAAAAATACATCTTATCTCCATAGAGCGAGTGAAATAATGATTGTTGTTCCCGAGCCGATTAAAATTGACGACGAAACATTTGAAATTATAGAAAATTGTTTTGCCAAAGATGCGAACCAGATAATTACTCCCAATGTAAAAGTTATTGAGGGTGCGGATGTTGCGACATTTACATCGCTTGGAGGTCTTTACTCAAAAGATAAAAATAATGTGTGGTATGATGACAAACTCATTAAAAATGCGGACATAGAGACATTTGCAGTGAGGGGAAGTGGTTATGGTGCAAAAGACAAGAATACATGCTATTTTGGTGAAAATGCCGAAGTGTGCCCCAGAGGACCCCAATCTCCTCCAACACTTCCGCCATCCTTTAGGTAATAAACAAAAAAATGAAAATTCTTCCAAACAAATTAATCATATGGATTACTATAATTATTTTGGTTATTGGCGTTGGTGTCGTGTTTGTTTTCGTGGACGATGTGTCAATCAAAAATTTTGAAAAAGATAAAAGCGTAACGTTTGTCTCTGGCACTGATGGCAAGATGTGGTACATAAAAGCAAGAGGATGTTCGGATGAAGTGTATGAAAACACAGACAGCAAAAATATCTTTGATACGATGTGCAGAGCGCATCGCACAGACGGAGAATTTGTGTATTACGATGGGGTGCGCAATATAAGCCCAAATCCGATTATGGAGCTGGTTATTACAGGAGAAAAAATTGCGAGTTCTTCTATGCCGTCTAAGATACAAAAACAAGGCTCCATAATTATTGAAGGCGCGGACCCCGAAACATTTGAAATAATTTCATCTGATTATCTCGCGGCAGATCTCAAGCCGGAGCAAAATCCAACGCTCGTATACTCACGCGATAAGAATTTTCTTTATCGCGAGGGCATACGCGTTGAAGATGTCGACCCGAACTCGTTTTTGATATTGGGTCGTGGGTACATTAAAAATGAAAATTCAGTGTATCTTCGGGGGGAGAAACTTGAAGGTTCTGAACCGAAAACTTTTGAATTTTTGAAATGGGGCTACGCGCGGGATAAGAATTTTGTGTATATAGCGTGGAGCGGGGGAAAAATAGAAGGTTCCGACGGAGCATCATTTGAGATTGTTGACCGAGATTATGCGAAAGACAAGAATTTTTTATATTACAAACAGAAAAAGTTGGCAAAAGCGGATCCGAGCACTTTTGAGCTTGTGTATCATGTATATACTGCTGACGGGCTTACAAGCACAACTCCGAGCGGGTACGCGAAAGACAAGAACTTCTTGTACTATAAAGGAGAGTATGTTGAGGGCGCTGACCCTGGAACATTTGAAATAGTGGGTTTTAGTGGCGTACAGGCGAAAGATAAAAATTTTGTGTATGCGCCTAACGCAGAAAAACTCCTTTGGATAGACGCGGGAACATTTGAAGTTGTTCCAGACGGTTATTTTAAGGATAAAAATGCGGTATATTTCGGCGAGGGGAAAATAATTACAGGCGCAGACCCTGAAACCTTTGAAGTGCTGGGAATATATATAAAAGACAAGGATTCTGTGTGGAAATCTAATAATAACGGGCGAGGCGGGAATATCAGATCTGTGTCGTTAATGGACGGCGCGGATCCCGAAACGTTTGAATTTTTGAAAAACGGGTATGCACGGGATAAAAATTTTGTGTATATAAGCGGAGATATTTTACAGGGAGCGGATTCTGCTTCTGTTGAAATTTTTGACAATGGATATTTAAAGGATAAAAGTTTCGTGTATTTGAATAAGGATAAACTACAAGGCGTAGACCCCGCAACGTTTGAGGTGATAAATTATAATTACACAAAAGATAAAAATAATGTGTGGTTTGCGTTATATAATCATGGAGGATTAACATCCCTTCGCAAAGTAGAGGGTGCCGACGTTTCAACCTTTGAGATAATAGACCACAGATACACAAAAGATAAGGACACGGTGTATTACAGAGGAGTGGCGCTTGTGGGTGTTAAGCCAAACTCTTTTGAATTTTTTAGTTGTGGGTACATAAAAGATGACTCAAGAGTGTTCTTTTTAGAACGAGATGAAGTATTGAACACAATAGACAGCGCTGATGCTGCTTCATTTGAGGTTGTAGACAGGACATGTTATGCCAAAGATAACAATTCTGTGTATTTTATAAATGCATCACAAAGAGGGAGAAGTGATTTTGTAAAAATAGATGGCGCAGACCCTAAAACTTTTGAATTTATCATAGGAATGTATACGAAAGATTTATCCACTATATATTACAAAGGCGTGCGAATTGAAAACGCAGACCCAAAAACATTTAAGGTTGTTGGTCCTCGCGCCGAGTACGCGAAGGATGAAAATTTTGTTTACTATAAAGGGTTGCAAATTGCAGGCGCAGACCAAAAATCATTTGAAAGTATAAAAGGAGCATATTGGAAAGATACATCATCTGTGTATTATGATGGACTTCAGATTGAAGGAGCGGATGTTGAAACATTTGAAGTTAATGATTTTGAGACCGTAGCAAGAGATAAAAATACTTTATACAAAAATGGCAAACCTGTAACAGAAAAGGCATTTATAAACAAAGACTCCATACTCCCTCCGGGAATTGAAGGCGACATCGTTATGCCTCCGTTTGGGTTGGGGGATGTTCAAATACTGGAGATGTATCCTATCGGACTTTAAAACAAAATGACTAAATTTGGTAAAATTTTAACTTTTGGGATTTTTGCGGTTATTATGTTAGTAATAGTGCTTGTTTTTACTGTTGATTGGAAAGGTTCAGAAAACAGAAAAGCGAAATTAGAGGATAAAAAAGATATTGTAAGCGAGCAGGCGATTCGCGACCGTGAATCTCAAGAAACTGAAATTATTGAAAAAATAGTATTACCACAAGTAGAAATCAGCAAAACAGAGCTTGCGGAAAACTGCGCGCGGGATATTCCACGAGAAAAAATTGATGATACTTTTTTAGACTTGGAAAACAAAATTGTTAGAACTAGTTGGTGGGATAATGAAATTGGAGACAATGTTTCCATAATCATTCCATATGAACCCGAAATTGATTTTGCAGGTTGTTCTGAATCGGTAAAAGGACTATTGCGCCATATTCAAGAAACTGCAGAAGATTTTTAATATAAGAAGAATTTAGATTTTAAACATTATGCCACCAGAGGAAAACAAAACGCAAGATACATCGCAACAAGAGACAGCGCAGGTGGAGCCTGTGGTTGAAACTCTCGCATCCGTCGAACAATCAATTGAGACAACAACCGAACAAATAAAAGTCGAAGAAACACAACGCAAATTCAAGAGAAAATGAGGGCAGACTTCTCTCCGTCGCAAAACTCCTCTTTAGGACTGACCTCGCCCCCAATCCGAACTTTGTCCAAAAACTACTCATTAAAGCACGAGCCAAGACCCAAGAGAGAAAACGCAAGAAACTGGATAAAATTATGACTCTTTTTGAGGCGAATGCTGAGGGTGCCGTTGCAAAACTCTATCATTTGCACTAAACTGTGGATTACGCACTGGGACGACGACTCTTTTTTGTTATCATGAACACCAAATCTGCGAGTTTACGAGCAGAGAGCAAAACAGAAAATTTCACCACAGGCCTCCCTGTTTG
>ENA-ORDP01001307-ORDP01001307.1-marine-sediment-metagenome-genome-assembly--contig:-NODE-1307-length-13887-cov-4.002386_pt1 | contig 13887 bp, 10 predicted proteins | sample MGYA00248627_ERZ508539 | MGnify/ENA primary metagenome ERZ508539 (study PRJEB26208, sample SAMN05571518) | marine sediment metagenome | biome: deep sea; feature: Hydrothermal vent; material...
ACTTCTCATACTAAAACCCATGTCGCCCATGCCATTGCCCCAGCCGTTGCCATTGCCATTGCCCCAACCACTGCCGTTACCCCAGCCGTTGTTGCCCCAGCCATTATTACTCCACGGACTACCACCCCACGGGCCGCCACCCCATGGACCTGACCATGCATTTGCTGAAGACATGGGTATCACTATTACCCCGGCTAAAGCAGTCGCTATTAAGACTTTCTTAAACTTAATCATATTGAACTCCTTAACTACACCATTACATAATTAGCATGACTCGCCATGCCACCATTCACTCTTTTGTTAGAAGTGTAATAACGAACAAAGAGTGAACCATTTGTTATTACACACATAAAAATCTTTCCTCTTTCATCACCGTGTTACTTCTTCCCATCACATCGAGCTGGGTTGATTATTTGTACCTTATTACCAGTTTGGATATGGCGCACCCATATAGCCTCCACCTTGAAATCCGACTGCGGGATATCTGTAAGGTGCCCCAGGCATAAAAGGCATTCCATTTCCGGGCATGCCCATGACGGGATCAAAACCAACCGCACCCGAATTCATACCAAAACCACCATATACCGGTCCAAATTGACCACTAAAATACATAGGTTGTATCGGGTGATAAGCATAAGCCGACTCGCGCGGAGATGTTCGTATCGCTCGCAGATAACGGTTACGTGATAAACGTTCATCTACCTGACTACCCGGGTAAGCAAAGCCATAGCGGTTGTCAGTTGACGGTACATAAAATAAATCGCGTGCTGAGATCGAGTGTTCCTTATGTTGCCTCGGAATATCAGACTTCTGTCGAGTTGGAAAACGTGCGTCCTGTTGCTGATGAATCGCAGACGACCAACGTTTAGGCCAATGATCATAAGAATAGGACACACCCTGAAATTGTCTTTGCCCTGGCTCGGCATACAGTTGCATGGGTAAGCCGGTCAGCAAAAGCAAGCCACTTACAATTGAAATAGTGAATTTAAGTTTCATTGCGGTTCTCTTTTTTTCATCACCGATTACCAACGAGGCCCACGGTTGTACCAGGGTGGGGGATACATACCTGATCCAGATCCATAATAATTAGATGCATAGGGCGGCTCTCGTCTTGCTTGCTGATGCTGTTGCCATAATTTTTGTTGTTGCTGGTGATTTTTCTGGCGTTGTTCAGCCCATTGCTTTTGTTGTTGTTCATAAGCCTTGCGGCGTTTATCTATTTCTTCAGTAGATGGGTACATCTGTTGCTGGCGTTGCTGCCAGGCCTGTTGTTGTTGTTCGGCCCATTGTTTCTGTTGCTGTTCATAGTCTTTACGACGTTTTTCCATCTCATCAGCCGACGGATGCATCTGTTGCTGACGTTGTTGCCAGGCCTGCTGTTGCTGCTCGGCCCACTGCTGTTGTTGTTGTTCGTAGTCTTTACGTCCTTGTTCATAATTCTTACGGCGTTCGTCTATTTCTTCAGCCGACGGATGCATCTGTTGCTGGCGTTGTTGCCAGGCCTGTTGTTGCTGTTCGGCCCACTGCTTTTGTTGTTGCTCGTAATTCTTACGCTGCTGAAGATGTGCCTGATGACGTTTTTTCATCTCCTCAGACGACATTGGCATCTGCATCCTATTCGGGTGTTGGCCATGATGTTGCATCATCATATTTGGTGGGCTTGTTTCCGTTGTGCTTCTATAGGGCCCCGGAGGTGGTGGCGTTTTATTGGTGGCCTGCGCATGTAAATAACCACCGCCCCATGCTGCGACAAACACCAGCGACGTCAATAGACCTTTCGGTAATTTAATTTTTTTCATTTCGTTATCCTCATTTCCGGTTCCATACCATCACAACGCTTAGATTTTCTTCAGACGTATACCACGCCGTTTTTTACTGTTCGATGTTTTCTTTTTACTTTCAGAAGAGTTAGAAGCAACCGTTCCGACCTTTTTTTTGCTAGCCTTTTTCTTACTGCTTTTCTTTTTACTGATTTTGGCGCGTTTCATTTTATTTTCGGTTGCTTTTTCCTTATCCGTATCGTCCTTCGTGTCAGTAACAGTAGAGTGTTTTACTATCTTGACTTCATCGTTGACTTCATCTGTTGACGGAGGCCTTGGTTTCGGAACAGCTGGTCCAGCAGCACCGGATTCAGGGCCGTCAGGAGGGGTAGAATCATCGGATGTAAATCGCTTGAATAAAGGGTTCCAAACTGTCTGAAACTTCAAATAGATAGTTTGACCGACACTCACCAACCAGAATAACGCGGTGATAAGGCTTGCCCAGATAAACAGCCACAATGGTTGTTTGCTGGTATTTTTAATTTTTGGTGCAACTCGCTCGGTTTCAGGCATTTCCACACCCGCCAATTCATAAAACTGACTCCGAACGGTAATGCATCCCAGCGGAATAACCACCAGTGTTAGCACCGTCGCCACGAGGGTTCCAAAAAACAGACTCGCCGCCATGCCGATAAAGATCGGATCTGAAAACAACATGGCCGCACCCACCATTAATGTACCGGCCGTGATCAGGATCGGGCGCATGCGAATTTGTCCAGCGCAGATCACCGCCTCAACAATATCTTTACCGGCCGCCACTTCAAATTTCACAAATTCAACCAGCAAGATCGAGTTTCGTACTATGATCCCGGCCAACGCAATAAATCCGATCATTGAGGTTGCAGTAAATTCTGCACCAATGAGCAGGTGTCCGGGAATAATGCCAATGAGGGTCAGCGGAATCGGGGCCATGATTAATCCCGCCAGGGTATAATTTTTAAATTCCCAGACAATTAAGGCATAAATCAGCACTAAGGCAGCCATAAACGCGGAACCCATATCGCGGAATGTTTCAAAGGTCACAGTCCACTCGCCGCCCCATTCGAAACCGGACTTATTATTATCTTCCGGTGGGCCATAACGACCAATCGTTCCGCCCAGAGTCAGTCCCGTCATAGTTTCGCCATCCGGAGTAACATAGGACTTCAATTGCTCTTCGACCGTGTGCATGCCATAAATCGGCGCACCCAGTTTGCCTTCCATCTCGGCGGTAACGTATTCAACCGCACGCAGGTCTTTGTGGAAAATAATCGGGTCTTCACTTACCGGGGTAAAACGACCGAGTTCTCCAAGCGGGATAGTATTTCCATTCGCTGACATGACCGGCATAGAATATAAACGGGATAACTGCGAACGCATCGCAAGTGGAACCTGCATGACGATATAAGTTGGTTCACGTACTACCTTTCGTTTTATATCACCCAGTTTGTAACCACCCATGGCCATGTCAAGTTGCTGGTTAATCATATCCACCGAGATGCCATAACGGACGGATTTCTCAATATCGACTTCAAACCGCCAGTAGTTATACTCAGCCGCCATGTAATTATCGACATCAACCATATCTTTTGAATTGGAAAATATTGACGTCATATCACGTGCGACCTGACGACGCGTCTGTGCATCCGGGCCATATATTTCAGCAACGACGGTTTGTAACACGGGTGGGCCGGGCGGCATTTCAACCACCTGAGTTTTTACGCCCGTGTCTGTTAGCTCAGGACGGGCCGCTAAAAATTCTTTGATACGATGACGTGCGTCGACCGCGATGGCATGGCTGCCACGTTCACGATCGTTTTTATCCAGCAACATGACCTGAATGTCCGCTTCCCAGGGTTGTTGACGTAAATAATAATGACGCACCATGCCGTTAAAATTAAAGGGCGATGCGGTTCCAACGTAACTCTGTAAATCCGTTACCTCCGGAATTTCCCGTAAGACATTAACCAGTTCATGCGTGATATTCGCTGTAACGGGCAAGGCCGAACCTTCCGGCATATTGATGACGACATTAAACTCAGGTTTGTTATCAAACGGCAGCATCTTCACCGCGACCCAGTTAAAATAAAACATCGACATAGCAAATAAAGTGGCCGCTATCAGCCCGGTTAAAAACACCTTGCCGTAAAATTTATTGTTACATAACGGCTCCATACAAGGACGATAGTACCGTCCCAACATATCACTAAAGCGTTGTTCGCGTTTTTCCGCCTGCTGTAATGCTTTAAGTTTCGGCCGTACCCGCATCGCAAACCACGGCGCAAAAACAAAGGCGGCAATCAATGAAAAAAACATTGCCGAGGCACCCAATACCGGTATAGGCCGCATATACGGCCCCATCAATCCACTCACAAAACCCATCGGCAACAGTGCCGCGATAATCGTTAAGGTGGCCAGTATGGTCGGATTACCGACTTCACGTACTGCATCAATGGCAATCGCAGCACTGGTTTTTCCCGCCGCCAGCCAGCGGCGAAAAATATTCTCCACCACCACGGTCGCATCATCGACTAAAATTCCAATTGAAAAAACCAGTGCAAATAAACTAACGCGATCAATCGTATAATCCAGGATCAGAGCAGACCAGATTGTGACTAATACGACGATGGGAATGATAATGATAATAACCGAAGCGGCACGCAAGCCCATAAAAAGAAGACATAACAGACTGACCGCAAGGGCCGCCTCAAATAAAGCAATTAGCAGTTCATTGACTTTCTGGTTCGCGCTTTTACCGTAATTACGAGTTATATCAACATGTACGTTAGCTGGAATAATCCGCCCTTTTAACGATTCAAGTTTCTCCAGAATGGCCTCGGCCACGGTCACGCCATTGGTATCAATTTTTTTAGCAATCGCGATGGTTACCGCGGCTTCGCCATTGGCATTCATGGGTTGCGAATTGGCAATACCGGTATAGTAACTTACCAGTTGTTTAGTCTCTTCCGGATACTGAAAGACATTGGCTACGTCGTGAACATAAACTGGCGCACCTTCATAGACACCAATCACCAGCCGTGAAATCTCATCGGCCGAGGTCAGGAAGGCACCACTATAAACGGTAAACGAACGATTACCGGATTCAACATAACCGGTTTCGATCTCGGCATTTGCAGTACGAATAGTTTTTGCCACTTGCGCCATTGAAATACCAAACCCACCCAGGCGTTCCGGTGAGACTTCAACACGAATCTGTTCGGATCGTCCACCGACCACAAAACCATTACCGGTATTGGGCACGGACTTGAGTTGCTGCAAAATATCCAGTGCCAAGGTGCGTAAGGTTGCATCGTCGACACCCCCCTCTTCGGGTTTGGACCAGAGTGTTGCGGTTACGATAGGCACATCATCAATGCCAACCGGTTTTACCAGTGGCATGGAAACGCCTGGAGGAATTTTATCTAAATTAGACTGTAATTTATCATGCACCTTAACAATGGATGCACCCAGATCTTCACCTACCTTAAACTGCACGGTGACAATGCTTGAACCCCGTTGTGTCGCCGAATAGACATGCCGCACACCCGGCAGCTCGCTCATTAAACGTTCCAGTGGCTGGGTGACTAACGAGGTGACCTGTTCCGCAGCCGCACCTGGATACTGCATATAAATATCGACCATCGGAACCGATATTTTTGGATCTTCCTGACGCGGGGTAAATATTAAACCCATTATGCCAATCGCCAAAAAAGCGAACATAAGTAACGGGGTAACCGGTGAGTTAATAAACTGTTTTGCCACATTACCGGCAATACCCAGATTTTTTTCTCCCGCCTCTAATTTATTATTTTCTGTTTCGCTCATGTTTTTCTGTGCTGTCTCTGTTATGCGATAACTAAAATTAATTTATTACAATGCTGATATTTTTTACGGCTGTAATTTTTTACCCGGCTTATTGTGCCAACCCGAGGTAACGCCGGGGGGTGGATTGACAAGAACCTGATCACCATTATTTAACCCCGCCAACACGGTAACGGTGCTGTTCGAATAACTTTTTCCAAGACGAACCAACCGCAACTCACGTCGATTATTCTTTATGACATACACAATGGGTAAACTGCCACGCTCAACAACCGCACTTCTTGGGATTTCGATAAGTTGTTCGGTGGTTTTACTTTGATCAGGTAACATAATTTCGGCATAGGTCCCGGGCCAGGCAAAAGTACCGACTGGCAAATCAAATTTAACCGTGATGGTATGGCGACGCGCATTACCGACTGGAAAAATCTGTGCGACCCGCACGTCGATATACTGATTGTTGAAATCAAGAATGGCCGGCACCACCATGCCCGCCTGCACACCGGACAATAGGCGTGATGGCACCTCGACGGCTAATTGCAGATCCGCCAGGTCAGCATATTTAAGTAAGGCCTGTCCCGGTTGAACCGTATCTCCGGCTTCGGCCATTTTTTCCACGATGACCCCGTTAAACGGTGAAAGTGTTCGGCTGTCGCGTAAATTCGCATCTATTTCGCGTAACTGTGATAACGCGGCCCGATGACGACCACGAGCCTGTGCGACCTGGGTGCCTGATGAATAGAGATCGGTATATCGCTCTAACCATGGATTACCATGCCCCATGCCGCTGCCAAACTTGCGAGTAAAAAACTGATCAAACAAGGCCGGCATACCCATACCCGGCATTTTATTTATATTATTCGATTGCGGTGCCCACCATTCACGTCCGTATTGCATTTGCTGATTACGTAATGCGAGATATGAGTTGTTGAGATTTGCTAACACCTGCTCACGTTTAGCAACCAGTTTATCGTTACCGATGGCCACCAGCACTTCGGCCTGATTAAAACGATCACCTTCGCGGCCTGCAATAAACTCAACTCGCCCCGGAATCTCTGCGGTTAATGTTACCTGCCGGTATGGGACAATGGTGCCACCTAAAATAGTCGACACCCCGGCCTGACGTTGGCCGACGGTAACCACTTGCATGGGTAAGGATGCGTTATTTTTTTGTTCGCGCGATGGGTCGGATTTTACTAATTGACCGGCGCTATTATAACGGTACGTTTCCGCACCCGGTGTTTGCGCATTCGTGTAAGGCGTAAAAACAACGATAGAAATAATAAGTAACACTGATAATTTATTCATAAATTTAAACCAGGCTGTTGCAAAAATATTTGTCAAAATTGACCCCTCAAATTATTTACCCACTCTTTCATTTATCCAAATGGCTCCAATCTAGCGCAATACTAAACATGGATTATTGATATACATCAAACAACATTAAAGCCCGGCCATCACAGCAAAACTTTTTATAAACGGAGCGGCCATGCGCGGATCTCTTAACATCGCCGAATAATCACCACTATTGAATTCGAGCTTACCGCTGGTATACGCCATGCTCAGCGTCGTCATGTTGGGTGGATCGCTCAACAGTGTTTTCCAGTTTTGCTTGCTACAACGAAGATCCCAGTTCAGTTCCTGCCCCGAATAGGCACCGGACTTCACCACTTCGCCCTTTTTTACAATTAGTACGCAGGCAGGATCGTTTTCGTTATCAAAGCCGTAGCCAATCACCGAATTGAAACCAATTTTGGCGAGTTCACCTGATAAGGAAGGTTCATTGTTCCAGGCATTCTTAAATTTAGTGGTCCAGTCTGAAGAGAAAATGCTCCCCATTCCCTGTCTCCCGTATTTATTTATTATTTTCTTTATGTATAGAGAGCAAGGGACGTGCCAGCATGTATGTCATTGTTTTTGTTGCTATATTTTACTTGTGCCGTTGCAGCAGAATTGATTAAATAAATATCAATCTGACCTTATGTCTATGATATTCATAGGGCTTTGATGGGATGTTGCGTCCCCTGCGTGTTGCGCAACAGCCATAAAACTGCAACACTTACTGACAGTATGGGTAAAAATTCTAAAGCAACAGATGCTCAACTCCTTCCAATGCTGGAAGCCGTGGTCTCGTATATCGATGAAGGGATCATCATTGCTGATAAACAAGGCAAAATTGTGTACATCAACCCGGCCGCGAGCCGACTCCTCGACAGCAACACCACCCCGTTGCAGCGCTTAAGCGACATCAAAGCCTTTAATTTTCAACGAACATTATTACGCGCCGCCATTCAGTCAGGTGAAGTTGACGCTGCCGGTCGTCCCAGTGGTCGTTTCGTTAATTTTGAAGAACGGCTGCAATTTGAAAATGACGATCGATATTTAGAATTCCACACCGGCGTTGTTGATTGCGTTGAGACTAACGAAAAAATGCGTCTCATCCTTATTCGAGATCGAACTGAGCAACGACGCATTGAAGCTGTCTATAAAAATCGTCAAGCGGGGTTTGAAACGAATGACCCCGGCATGCTCGAGATTATACATCGTATCCAGCAAATTGCCCCAAGCGACGCCTTTGTTTTATTGCAGGGTGATTCGGGTACCGGCAAGACGATGTTAGGGCGGATGATTCATAACTTAAGCCGTCGTACCCAGGCGCCTTATGTTGAGGTTAACTGTGCCGCTATTCCTGAAAGCTTGATCGAATCCGAACTGTTTGGTCATAAAAAGGGCGCCTTTACCGGTGCCACCGCGGATCGCGCCGGACGGTTTCAATCTGCTCATCAAGGCACCCTGTTCCTGGATGAAATAAGTGAAATCCCGTTACATTTACAGGCCAAACTTCTGCGTGCCATTCAGGATCAGGAGCTGGAAATGGTCGGCTCCGATAAAACCGTTAAGGTAGACGTGCGGGTTATTACTGCATCAAATCAAAACTTGAGAGACATGGTCGATGCCGGGGAATTTCGGGCAGACCTGTTCTATCGCATCGCCGTGATCCCGTTAACCGTTCCTTCTCTAAATGAACGCCCAGGTGATATACCCTTATTGATTAATCATTTTTGTGCCTTACTCGCAGCTCGCGGTTACCCGACTGATATAGAGTGTAACCAGGAAGCGATGCGCATGATGATGAACTATCCCTGGCCTGGCAATGTGCGCGAACTTGAAAATGCAATCGAACATGGCATCATTTGCGCCGTTGATAAACAGATTGAACCAGAAAGTTTACCGCAGGACATTTGTAACTATTTCAAAAATGATCAGGCCGGTGAGCAAAATAATCGTGATACTGGAAAATTACTGGCTCATCAAATAAAAAATGCATTAGAAGAAGCTCAGGGTAACAAATCTGATGCCGCCACTATTTTAGGCATAGATCGCACTACGCTTTGGCGACGTATGCAGCGGCTGGGGATCCATTAGTAAAAAATAGGGGGGCAGAGGCGAATGGCACTAAGTTAAGCCAAATTTTTTATATATCGCTAATTTAGCCACAACCGTCTTTCCCGCCTCATCGCGCCCCTCAACGAAATAAATAGAGGGTATCGCGGGAAAGACGATTGTGAATTAGTTTGTAATATCCATCTATACCCGCGGGGCACATTGTTTGGCTTAAGTAAGTGCCATTCGTCTCAGACCCCTGTTTTTTACAGTCTCTGCGCCCTATTTTTTATTTAATTTCAGCTGCAACATATAACTAAGCGCCAAACTCAACCAGCCCAGAATAAAATACAACATAATCACTTTTACCTGCCCGATGATAAACGGGTAGGCGTCAACAGCCAGACTCCGCTCAGGATACAGGCCATATCCTGGCATGCCCATCGCGCCGCAGCTATTCCAGGTTGCCAGAGCAAAACTAAAATAAGCTATGCCGCGCAGGTCGACTATTTTTTTCTGTTCTACTGGCGCCTGGTTACGTTGTTGCGCCCAGAACCAGGCAACCGCACTCATTAACACGAATAAGAATCCCCCGCCAAACATAAAATACCAGCGACTGTTCTCGGCACCAACTATAAAGGGCCAGATGACCACTAACATAGATAGAAGTGAGATTACTACCGAAACCGATACGTTAAGCCTTGCATTACCTTTCTGCTTTAACAGGCCCGATAAAACAATGCACAACAGTGCGAACGGGAACGCAAAACTAAAGCTGAAAATTATAACGCCGCCGAGAAAACCCTGTTGTTCAATATATGCGAACATGCCTGTCGACTTAATCTCTGGCGCGATGGCACTGCCCATATAAAAAAGATACACGATCGTAATCAGCGCCAGCAATAATACTAGCTTACTCATATAGTGTTTATTCATATGTTTAGCCTGTTCAATATAATCAGAAAGATATGATTTATGTTTTCCGGAAAGTATCCATCGGTGGCTGTGATAGTACTTTATTGGTGCTGAGTAAACCGATAATGGTGATCGCAATAGCACCGCCGATAATTCCTATAAATATCGGGCCGATTGAGAATGCGTATTCAAATTTAAAGACCTGTTTAGCCAGGATCATACCCGTCATAGAAGCAGCAAATCCGGCAATGCCGCCCGAGATAGCACCGAGTAATAAAAATTCAGTACTAATCCCACGTAATATCCATTTCTTCGATGCACCTAATGTATGCAACAGCGCCGCTTCCTGACGGCGTTCATCCTGAGTTGTTTTGAGTGCGGTTAGCATAATTATAAGTCCAATGACCAGGGTAAACCCAAGTAAATATTCTACTGCAACGGCAATGCGATCCATCAGGTTTCGTATTCGATTGATGATCACGTCAATATCGATTATGGATACACTGGGGTATAAGCGAACCAGTTCGGTTAGATATTTGGCCTGATCAGCCTGTAAATTGAGACTGGTAACCCAGTTTGCACTGTATTCTTCGAGCAAGCCATGAGGCAGCAAGGAGAAGAAATTTACCCGGAAGGAACCCCACTCCACGCCCCTTATATTTGTCAGCTCAACTTGTTGAATATCACCGGCAATATTAAACGTGAGTTTATCACCCAGGCTAAGATTAAATATGCTTACAATACGAGGGTCTAAAGAAATATAGGGTTTACCTTTATCTTCGGCTTGCCACCAACGGCCATCAATTATATTGTTACCTTCCGGTAAGTCTTTACGCCAGGACAGATTGAATTCATGCAAGATCATATTCTTTGCCTGGCGGTTTTCAAAATCATCCGCTTTAACGTCGTTACCGTTAATCTCAATCAGGCGCCCTCTCACCATGGGAGAAAATAACGGCGGAGCGATACCTTTTGATTCAAAGAAACGCTTGATGCCCGCTAACTGATCATGTTGTACATTAGTAATAAAGTAATTTGGCGTATTCGTTGGCATCGTATTGCGCCAGCCACTCAGTAATTCTGTTCGTATTTCACCGTTGAGTAATATAAACATAATACCCAGTCCAAAAGCTGTTATCTGTAGAGATGATAAATTACCTCGACGTGTCAGGTTTGCTAACCCGTAGCGCCAACTGACACCAACCCAGTTGCGTAGTGGTTTCAATAAATAAACGGTAAGCCTGGCGGTAACATACAATGCTAATAAAGTACCAATCGTACCGGCTAAAATATATTGCACTACCAGTTCATCGCCTAATCGCCATACCCATAAGGTAAAAATAGCACCGATAAAAATAATCACAAATGATTTACTGAAAATTGAAACATTTTCGTCTCTGCGTAAAACCCTGATCGGGGAAGCTTTTCGCAGCAACCAGATAGGCGGGAGTACAAATCCGAGCAATGCAATCAGACCCGTCATGCCACCAATTAGTAAGGGTGAAAGATCGGGTTGCGGTAAATCATCAATGATCAGGTTTGACATGATTTCGGCCAAAGCGAATTGGGCCAGATAACCAATCAAACAACCTATCAAACTAACCAGCACGGCAAAAACCAACATTTCAATTAGAAAATAATTAAATATCTTTGCCTGAGTAAGTCCTTGCGCACGCATAATGGCAACGGTATCGACATGACGACGGGTATAACGTTGTGCCGCCATCGCAGTCGCAATGCTTCCTAATAAAACACTAATCAAGGCAATAATATTTAGAAAAAATTCGGCTCGCTCAAAGGCAAAACGTATTTCTGGTCGACCATCTCGCACTGAGATAAACTGCTCACCTGGATTGGCTGAGGGTTTAACTTCTTTTATGTACGCATCGATATCCTCACGATCACCAGAAATCAACAAACGATGGTTAATACGACTGCCTTTTTGCACCAACTGAGTCGCCGGCAGGTCACTTATGTTCATCATTAACCGCGGTGCCATGCGAAAAAAGTCACCACCCCGGTCGGGTTCGTATTCAATTATTTTAGAAATGACAAATTCTTTCCCGCCCAGAGTGACTTTAGTCCCGAGCGGAATTTGAAAAGCCTGTAACAAACGTTGTGGAACCCAAACCTCGCCGGAACTGGGCGCGCCCTGATAACTAAAACCTTCAGCAAAGGGTTCATTGCTTAATTTTAACTGCCCTCGTAAAGGATAGTTATCATCAACGGCCTTAATCTCAACCAGCTTTAAATTGTCTAAGCCACTCGCCGCTGCGCCTGACTCTGAATTATCCACCAGTATTACGCTACGTAATAATTTCATATACGACGAAGATAGCCCGTAATCATCTGCACGTTTACGTCGTTCAGGTTTAATCGGAATTTTAGCGGCAATCACAAAGTCGGCGGCCAATAATTCACTGGATTGCTCGTGCATGGCACGTTCAACCCGATTAGTAAAAAAGCTAACCGTCGTGATGCTGGCGACACAAATTATCAAGGCCATTGCCAGCAAATTAAGCTCACCGGCTTTCCAGTCTCGTACTAAAAATCGTAGGGATAATTTAAACATTATTCACCACTCATGATTCCCTCGTAAGTCTCGTCATACCCGCAACCCGCAGGGCACATTGTCAGTATAAATAAACTACCTGGACACCTTTTCGAAAAATCTATTTAATTATTTCTATTATCAGACAAGACTTCACCACCCTCTAATGTGATCACTCTTTCACATCGGTTCGCCAATTTTGTATCATGCGTGGCGATGACCAGGCTAGTTTGTCGTTCCTGATTTAATTCAAATAATAAATCCACCACGGTTTGACCGGTTTTTAGATCCAGATTGCCGGTCGGTTCATCGGCAAATAACAATATGGGTTCAATGACAAAGGCCCGGGCAATGGCACAACGTTGTTGTTCACCACCCGATAATTGATTGGGGTAGTGCTCTAATCGATGAGACAAACCTACGCGGTCTAATATAGACAGTGTTTTTTCTTTTGCCTGTGCATAATTCAATATTTCCATTGATAACAGCACATTCTCATAGGCGGTTAAATGCTGTAACAGTTGAAACGACTGAAAAATGAAGGCAACCTGTCCGGCCCTTAATTCCGCTCGCCCGTCTTCACTTAATTTTGTAAGATCCTGATCGGCAAAGTAAATGGAGCCCTCACTGGGCAGATCCAGCCCGGCTAACAGCCCTAACAGTGTGGTTTTCCCTGATCCCGATGCGCCGACAATGGCATTGGTACTGGCGGCACTAAATGTTAAATTAATGGTCTTAAGGATCTGCAGGGGTTTATCCCCTGAGGTCAGTGTCTTGCTGACATTTTCGGCTTTTAAAAAAGGTGTGCTCATGTCTCGTTTTGCTCTTTTTGTATCGATTTGTTTATTATTATTTACACCGCTTAGCAGTCATGCAGCAGAGTCAAAAATTCTGGTCATGGGTGACAGTCTGAGTGCCGCCTTCGGCATTGAACGCTCACAAGGCTGGGTCAACCTGTTACAAGATTACTTAAACTCGAAGGGTAAACACTATAAAGTCATCAACGCCAGCGTCAGCGGTGAAACTACCCGGGGTGGATTAACTCGTCTACCGCGTACCATAAAAAAACACCAGCCCAGTATCGTGATCATTGCATTAGGTGGAAATGATGGCCTACGTGGATTGCCGCTTAATGAATTTCGTAACAATCTCGATGCAATGATTTCATTAGCAAAATCATCAAATGCGAAAGTCGTATTAAATGGCATTCGTATCCCTCCGAATCTTGGACTCACCTATGTCGCCGAATTTATTCATGTTTATACTGCAGCGGCTAAAAAACATAATATTCCACTGGTTCAATATATGCTTAAAAACGTAGCAAGTAATGCCAGCCTGATGCAAAACGACGGTATCCATCCAACGGCTGAAGCTCAACCTATAATTCTAAAAAATGTTTTATCAGGATTAGAGGCCATT
>ENA-ORDP01001308-ORDP01001308.1-marine-sediment-metagenome-genome-assembly--contig:-NODE-1308-length-13871-cov-3.603865_pt1 | contig 13871 bp, 16 predicted proteins | sample MGYA00248627_ERZ508539 | MGnify/ENA primary metagenome ERZ508539 (study PRJEB26208, sample SAMN05571518) | marine sediment metagenome | biome: deep sea; feature: Hydrothermal vent; material...
TATCACAAAGCACAACAACTTCTACGAATTCTCCACTGGCAAAGATGATGTATGGAAGCTTGCGGAAAATTTCAGACCGGCCCCCTGGAAATTAGAAGTCACCGGCCTTGTCAACAAACCTGTAACTTACGACATAGGCAGTCTGATGAGAAAATTCGCTCAGGTGGAGCGTGTCTACCGCTTCCGATGCGTCGAGACCTGGGCGATGGTCGTCCCGTGGAGCGGTTTTCCACTTGCCGATCTTATAAAACAAGCGGAGCCGAAACCGAACGCTAAATATGTGAAGTTCAAAACACTTTTCGACCCGGCCCGCCTGCCGCGCCAGAAATCTTTCTGGAGCCAATGGCCCTATGTGGAAGGACTGCGGCTCGACGAGGCGACCAACGAGCTTGCCATTCTGGCCACAGGCATATACGGAAAGCCGCTAAAGCCGCAATGCGGAGCGCCGATACGGCTCGTTGTTCCCTGGAAGTACGGGTTTAAGAATATCAAGTCGATAGTGAAAATAGAGCTGGTGGAGGAGGCGCCGGTGTCGTTCTGGACGAAAGCCAGCCCCCATGAGTATGGCTTTTACGGGAACGTGAATCCAGAAGTAGATCATCCCAGATGGTCGCAAGCCACCGAAAAACGTTTGGGCGAGACGTTCCGCCGGAGAACCTTGATGTTCAACGGCTACGAAAAACAGGTGGCCCATCTTTACGAAGGGCTCGATTTACGCAAGAACTTTTAACGATAACGCTACAATTGTTATTCAGCCCGTCCCGGACTTGATACGGGAGCCGGAATCCCACAAGACCCCGGATCGGTGTCTAGCCTAAAGCGCACGCGCCGGGCTCCGATCCGGCATCTCAGAGATCCCGCGTCAAGCGCGCTTTAGATAGGGTTCGGGATATCGACAAACTCGACTTCTATATCAAATTTTCGCTCCAACATCTCGCCCAGCGCGATGACGCCGAACCGTTCTGTGGCGTGATGCCCGGCTGACACAAAATGAATCCCCTCTTCTTTGGACAGGTGGTAGATAGACTCGGTATCCTCGCCGGTTAAAAACAGGTCGGCGCCCCGATCTAGCGCCTCACGGACGAATCTTGGCGCGCCGCCGGAGAGGATCGCGACGCTATTGATCTCGTCCGGGCCGAATGCATAGTGCCTTAAGTCAGGATTAATCCTGTCTTTGACTACATCTATAAAATCAGCTGTGGGGATCGGGTCTTTCGTTTTGGCGATGTAGCTTATCGGTTTGCCGTTATAATCGGCGAACGGCTCTGGATCGACAAGATCGAGCCTTTCGGCTATCTGGATGTTGTTGCCCACCTCCGGGTGCCGGTCGAGCGCAAGGTGATATCCGATCAGCGATATGTCGTTATCGAGAAGGATTTTGAGCCGTTGTTTCAAGCTCCCCCGGACGACTTTAGGATCAGAGTCCCAGAACATGCCATGATGAACCAGAATGGCGTTCGCGTCCCTCGCTACAGCTTCATTAAAAAGCTGTACGCAGGCCGAAACGCCGCAGACTATCTTTGTGACGTTCTCAGCCCCCTCCACCTGCAGTCCCCTGGGGCAGGAGTCTTCTATGGCGCCGATGTCGAGGTAGTCGTCGATAAACTTTGTAAGTTTATGAAGATTCATTAGAATTTTATTTCTGGATTATGTTAGAGAAGATATAGTTGGGACAATGATATTATCCCGTTTTTTTCTTAGACGCCTTCTTTTTTGGTGGTTTTACGTCGTAATCAAATTCAACAAAAGGAAACCGTACGCCTCTTCGAATCAAATCCATTTTTGACAGCAAATAGTCCATATGCTCTTTTAAATAAGGAAATATCTGGGCGGCAAATACATTGCTATATTTACGTAAAGTTTTTATATCTTCTTTTCCCCCCGCAAGGACAAAATAACCGGATATTTTACATTTAATGCGGTAAATTTCAATTGCCTGTTTCACATTTTCAGTTACTAAAGTTTCATATCCTATTTGCTCTACATCTATAGTTGTTGAAAATTGATCGACTTTTTTGGGCACAAGTTTGTGTGCGTAATGCACATCAGTAATTAAAGAAGTCCTATAAGCTCCTTCTGAATCTCCCGTAGGAAACTTTATTAATTTACAAGCTGACTCATTTAAAATAATATTTTTCAAACGCGCCTTTCCGAAATATTTTGTTGAATTGTTCATATTAAAAAGGTCAGTTTAATATTGGTCCAATATTTTCACTAAAGAACTTTTCTGTAACTTTTATTTCTCCAGGTTTATAATCCAAAGGCACTATAAATCTTACTTTTTCGGTCATTTCAACACCTTTTGTCTTTCCCACTTTTTTGCTAGGAGCTTCAAAAAGCTCTTCTAATTGTACTTTTTCCAATGCCACATTTTTTAACCAATCATTAATAGAAACACCTGCTGAATATGCTCTAGTTGCTACCTGCTGGTGCAAATCCTCACCAAGCCTTACGTTTAAAGATCCTTTAAAAGACCTTTTTGCTTCAATTCCGTTTCTTGCACATGTTTTTATATAGTTATCTACAGCTTTATGAAATTTTTTCTCCAACTCATCTATTGTTTTGCCTTCGTATAGAATTGTGTCTGTAATGAAAAGCACTTTCCCATAAAGACAACGATCATCAATATCAGGCTCAACAGATCCAAAATATTCACCTTTTCCTGCTGGAGGGTTGTATTTCATTACTTTATCGGCCATAATTTTTTCTCATATGTAGTTGTGGTCTTTAAGATGTTTTATCATTTCTTTGATATAATGACTTTTTATTGCAGGCTTACCGCCTTTTGTGTGAGGCTTAGGCATTGCAAAATATTCACCTTTTTCTTTATTAATAAATGAAAAATCTGCTCCGCCACCACTGTCATCTAAGTCATATCCCAAGTGTTTAAATATCCTAACGGCTTCATTCCACGTAAAATCCGCTGGCTTATTTAAAAGACGATCAAGCGTTTTTCTAAACTTCGACATTTATATTATATACTATCGGCCTTGCGCAACTAAAGATTAGTCGCATATTTGTTGTTACCATATTCAAGTAAGCATCAACATATGTCAATTTGGTATTTCGTCATAGACGCCGATTTTTATTATAATCTTCGCATGTCCGAAACGTATCAACCAGCGCTATTTTTATGAGCCGTGTAGCCGCCATCGATCTTGGGACGAACACCGTCCGGATTCTTGTTGCGGACGCCAATGGTGAAGGGGGGTACTCTCCTCTCTTCTCCAGCCAGATAGTCACCCGCCTGGGCCAACGTTTACACGAGACAGGAAGTCTTGCGCCGGAGGCGATCAAACGCACAACCGAGGGGATCGCCAAGCTTATAAAAAGAGCGGTCAGCTTCGCGCCCTTCTCCCTTTCGATCACAGCGACAAGCGCGGGACGGGAGGCTGATAACACCGGAACCCTCGACGCCATGATTCGCGCCGCCACAGGGCATGGAGTAAAAATCATCTCCGGCGACGAAGAAGCGCGGCTTTCTTTAAAGGGCGTACTGCTTGCCATCGAAGAGGACGATTTTATATTGATCGATATAGGCGGAGGGAGTACGGAATTTATTCTCGGCAAGGATGGAAGCCCGGTGAAAGTATATAACACGAACCTTGGCGTTGTCCGCCTCGCCGAGACCTATCTTACGAAACATCCGGTGATCGAAAAAGAATACGACAATATGATATCCGAAATCGACAGGGTGGTGGACGAGGCTTTCAATCATCTTCGCGACGGTGAAGAATATATACTGGTGGGGACGGCCGGGACCATAACATCGCTTGCCGCCATAGCGCAGGATATGGCCGATTATTCTCCCGCTCGAATAAACAATTTTAAACTTACGGATGAAATGGTGGAGTCGTCACGCCTGAAACTTTCGATGATGACGATAGAGCAAAGATCGCGCATACCCGTTCTGCAAGACGGACGCGAAGATTTGATAATTCCAGGCTTGGCGATTGTCCAGTCGGTTATCAAACGTTTCGGATCGAGCCAGATGGTCGTCTCCGACTATGGATTGCGCGAGGGGCTGATTATGGAGCTTATGGAAAAATGAAGCCTGCGTTTCACCTTCTTTTTATCTATATCGCCGCGCTGGCTCTCGCCGGGTTTGGCGACCCGGCCTATTTCGCCAACAAACGGGGCGTCGAGAAGTATAACGAAAAGAAATACGAAGACGCGCTAAAAGAATATCTCAAAGCGCAAAAAGGCGATCCGGATGAGAAGTCTATCGACTACAATCTGGGGGGAGCTTACTACAAGATGGGGCGGTATGACGAAGCGGTCCGCGCTTATGGGCGCGCCCTGTCGTCGGGGAAGGATAATATAAAAAAAAGCGCCAGGTTCAACCTGGGCGCGGCTCTTTACAAAGCCGGAGATAAAGCCGCGTTATCGGACAAAACAGACGAGGCTCTGGAATCTTACAGGGAATCGGCCAGGCAGTATAAAACAGTGTTAAACAAAGACAGCGCCGATAATGACGCCCGGCACAACTTGGAATTGGCGCTTTTGAAAATGAAAGAAATGGAGCATAAAAAAAAGCGGGAGCAAAAACAACAAAACAAGAAGGAGCGCCAGAAAAAAGAGCAGAAGAAAAAAGAGGGACAATCGGAAAAAGAAAAGCGGGATAAAAGCGATAAAAAGAAAACGGGCCGTGAAAACAAAAAAGAAGAAAAGGATACTCCGCGACAAAACGCTGAAAATAAGGACAGGCCTGAAGACCAGGGCCAGCAAAAACAAGATAGCCAGCCTGAGCCCCGGCGGATCAGTAAAGAGCAGGCCGAAAGAATATTCGACGCTATCGAGCGGGATGAAAAAAAACTTAAGGAAAATATGTTAAAAGGCCAGTTAAAGAAACCTTCCGAGTCGGGAAAGGATTGGTGAATGTAAATGAGTAAACTTGCCATTATGGGAGGGAGCGCCGCCAATGAATTGATAGCCAAAAAACATTTCGGCTCGTATAAGAAAGTTCCGGCCAAAAAGACACCGTTTGGAAAGGTATCAGATATCCGCCTGTATAAATCCACAGGTCTGGAGTTTTATTTCCTGCCGCGCCACGGGGCTGACGGCTATCAGACCGCCGCCCCGTTCGTGAACTACCGCGCCAACATCTGGGCGTTAAAAGCGCTTGGGGTCGAGCGGATAATCTCATGGTCGGGTCCGGGGATCATTAACCCCGGTCTGGAGGTAGGGAACTTCGCCGTGCCCGGCGACATAATAGACCAGACAAAAAACAGACCCTCCACCTTTTTCGAAAAAGGCGGCCTGGGATTTATCAGGATGAGCCATCCTTTCTGTCCCGACCTTCGGCACGCGCTCATCTATTCGCTCGAAAACCTGAACCTCGATTTTCACAATGAATCGATATACTGTTGTACCGAAGGGCCGAGGCTTGAGACGCCGGCGGAGATAAGGCTATACCACGCATACGGCGCCGACCTGGTGGGGATGACCCTGGCGCCAGAGGCGTTTTTGGCCCGCGAGCTTGAGATCTGTTACGCCTCCCTTTGCTATTTAACCAACTTCGCCGAAGGGATGGTAAACCGCGAATTCGAAGGCGGCGTACTGTTCGAGGGAATGATGTCCCCCGGCGAAAAGAAAATAGTAGATAAAGCGGTGAAGAAAATGCCGGAGATAATCGTGGGCGCGTTAAAAGCCGTTCTCGATCATTCCCGTGATTGCCAGTGCAAAAACGCCATGGAGCGGTATAGAAAGCAGGGGATTATCACCGATAACTGGCGTAAATGGATCAACCCGTAAGCCAGAGCCATATTAAAAACTTTGAGTATGATGTTGTTAAAAGAATAGGTGATTTTCTTCTTGCCCACGCTTTCATGGGCGGGTAACCTTATCGTGTGGTCGGATATTCACCTGTGGCAATAGGCGATTTGGCAAGGGGGTTTGAATGGTTAATCTTAAATATCACGCTCATTCATGCTGGGAGGTCGATGACGGCTCCCACCGGATTCTCATCGATCCATTTCTTTCAGGCAACGATCTGGCCGACGTGGCCCCGGACAGTTTCGATAAGCTCGACGCCATCGTTTTGACCCACGGTCACGGGGATCATACCGGCGATACCGTCGAGATAGCCAAAAAAACAGGAGCCATCGTCGTCTCCAACAAAGAAGTGGGCGACTATATGGCGGCCAAAGGGTTAACCACCCACAACATGCATATCGGCGGCGGCTATCAGTTTCCTTTCGCCCATGTGAAGCTTACCATCGCCCATCACGGCTCGTCCGGGCCGGACGGGGAATGCCTGGGGAGCCCCACGGGAGTTATACTCACTATGGACGGGAAAAAAATCTATCACGCGGGCGACACCGCGCTTTTTTACGATATGAAACTGATCGGAGAGATGTACGGCCCGCTCGACGTGGCGCTTTTGCCCATCGGGGACAACTTCACGATGGATATAAGGGACGCGGTTAAAGCCACCGGGTTTCTGGGGGCGAAGATCAACATCCCGATGCACTACAATACATGGCCCGTAATTGTGGCCGACCCCGCCGAGTTCGTCTCAAAAGTTGCGGCGGAGGGAAGAAAAGCGATTGTTGTAAAACCGGGCGAGAGTTACAAAGTATCGTAGGGGCGGACCTGTGAGTCCGCCCAAACCTTAATCCGCTATATTTATCGCTTCTCCAGCGTCACTGTCATCTCAATCCGCTTGTCGGGGAGATCCTTGCCGTCTCTCGGCTGGGCGACGATCTTGTCGGCCACATCCATTCCCTCTATCACCTCTCCGAACACCGTGTACTGTCCGTCCAGAAAGGGTGAGTCGGCCACGCAGATGAAAAACTGTGACCCGGCGCTGTTAGGGTTTTGAGACCTCGCCATGGAGACTATGCCCCGCTTGTGCGATTTGTTGTTAAACTCCGCGTCGATCTCGTATCCGGGCCCGCCCATTCCGTAGGCGCTTGTGTTTTCTTTATCTTTTGTGTTTGGATCGCCTCCCTGGATCATGAAGTTGGGGATGATCCGGTGGAAAATGGTTCCGTTATAAAATCCTGATTTCGTAAGTTTTTTGAAATTCTCCACATGGCCCGGCGCTATGTCGGGAAAAAACTTAATCACAATCTTACCGTGACTCGTTTCTATCACGGCCACTTCCTCTTTCGTATCACCCATCTTTTTCTTCTCCGCGTTTTTCGCCTGAGCGAAAGCGGGAATTGCGACCATCAACATTATGGCGACTATAGTCTTAATGACTTTCATACCCGTAACCTCCTGTGGCGTATGTTTATAAAAAGGAATTAACATACCAGATAAACGCCGGTATTGTCCATGATGGCGGTTGTTTTCATGGGGAGGCGCCATTAGAATGATCTGATGCGAAAATCGAGACAAATCATGGTCGGCAAGGTTAAAATCGGCGGCGGCGCCCCGGTGGTAGTCCAGTCGATGACCAATACGGATACACGCGATACCGGCGCCACCATCGCCCAGGTAATACGCCTGCAGGGCGCAGGATGCGAGCTTGTCCGCGTCGCCGTGCCGGACGCGGAGGCTGTGGAGGGACTGGGAAAAATAAAAGAGAGCATATCGATTCCACTTATCGCAGATATACATTTCGACTATCGGCTCGCTCTGGCTTCCATCGAGAAAGGCGCCGACTGCCTTCGCCTGAACCCTGGAAATATCGGCGCTAAATGGAAAGTAGAGGAGGTGACCAAAGCGGCGCAGGGCAGAGGCGTTCCGATCAGGATCGGCGTAAACGCAGGATCGCTGAAAAAAGACCTGCTCAAAAAACATGGCGGCCCCACAGCAAGAGCCATGGCGGAATCGGCGATGGAGCATATCCATATTCTTGAAGAATTAAACTTCCACAGCCTAAAAATCTCGTTGAAAGCGTCTAATGTGCGGACAACCGTAAACGCATACCGTCTGCTTGCAGGTTCGGTCGATTATCCTTTCCATATCGGTGTGTCAGAAGCGGGGACGCGCTGGAGCGGAACCATAAAATCAGCGGTCGGCGTGGGCATCCTGCTGAGCGAAGGAATCGGCGACACACTCCGAATTTCGTTGACCGACGACCCGGTGGAAGAGGTGCGGGTGGCTTATGAAATATTGAAAGTTCTGGAAATCCGGCAAGAAAGCCCGGAGCTTATCTCCTGCCCCACCTGCGGACGGTGTGAGATAAACCTTATAGACATGGCCAACGAAGTGGAAAAAGCGCTTGCGAAAATTAAAAAACCGATCAAGGTTGCGGTGATGGGATGCGTCGTCAACGGGCCGGGGGAGGCCAGAGAAGCCGATATCGGGATAGCCGGAGGCAAGGGCGAAGGGCTGATTTTCAGGAAAGGGGTGATTTTGCGTAAAGTCCCGGAAGACCAGTTGAAAGACGCACTGCTTGAAGAAGCGATGAAACTTTAGGCCCCAATTATCTTTATCATTGGTAAAAATAAACAAGGCATTAAATGAGCAAATTAATTCCCTCTGAAATAATCGAAACAAGGATATTTCTTTTTCGCGGGTATAAGGTAATGCTTGACCGCGATCTGGCAGAATTATACGAGGTATCTACAAAAGCTCTGAACCAGGCTGTTAAGCGCAATATCGAGCGATTCCCTGAAGATCTCATGTTCCACCTTGCGCCCGATGAAACAAAAGAACTGGTCACAAATTGTGACCGGTTCACCTCTCTCAAGCACTCGGCGGCGGCGCCTCACGCATTCACCGAGCAGGGGGTCGCCATGCTCTCCAGCGTCCTTAAGAGCAAAAGAGCTATCGAGGCGCACATCGCCATTATGCGGGCATTCGTGAAACTTCGAAAAATGCTCGCATCGAATGACGATCTGAAACGCAAGCTGATGGCTATGGAAAGGAAATACGATTCGCAGTTCAAGGTGGTTTTCGACGCTATAAAACAATTAATAAATGTGTGCCCTGTAACGGTAATACGCATGCTAAAGTTTGTCATTGCGAGCGTCAGCGAAGCAATCTCTTCCCTCTGCAATAAGGGAGATTGCCGCGTCGCCGGAGCCTGTCCTGAGCGAAACGAATGGGTTCCTCGCAATGACAAAAGAAACGGAAAAGGTAGATAAATGGGTGATCCAATAAACGTATTAGTGGTGGGCGGCGGCGGGCGTGAGCATGCGCTGGTATGGAAGATAAACCAGTCTCCTCTGGTGGGCAAACTTTATTGCGCGCCCGGCAACGCGGGCACGTCAGAGCTTGCGGAAAATGTGGATATCGGCGCGGAGGATATAGAAAAACTTCTCGATTTCGCCAGAGCAAATGATATCGGCCTCACCGTCGTCGGGCCGGAGGCGGCTTTGTGCGAGGGGATAGTAGACGCTTTCGCCACAGCTGGCCTCAAAGCTTTCGGGCCGGACAAAAAAGCGGCCCTCCTTGAAGGGAGCAAAGCGTTTATGAAAAAGATTTTATCCGACGCGAATATCCCCACCGCAAAATACGAAAAATTAAGCGACCCGGCCTCCGCCCTGAAAACGCTCGAAAAGTTCAACGGTAAGGTCGCCGTAAAAGCCGACGGACTTGCCGCTGGCAAAGGGGTGATTATCTGTCAATCCCATGCCGAGGCGGCTCAAGCTATCGACCTTATGATGGTAAAGCGCGCGTTCGGCGCCGCCGGGGACTCGATCATCATCGAAGAGCTGTTAGAAGGCGAAGAGGCTTCCATGCTGGCGTTTTGCGATGGAGAAAATTTTATTATGATGCCATCGTCCCAGGATCATAAAAGAATCGGCGACGGCGACACCGGCCCCAACACCGGCGGGATGGGCGCCTACTCGCCCGCTCCTGTGGTCACTTCTCAAATCGAGTCTATGGTCGAAAAGGAAGTCATGGGTAAAGTCATGGAAGCCATGAAAAAAGATGGAAGGCCGTACAAGGGAATCCTCTACGCGGGGTTGATGCTGACAGATAGCGGCCCGAAAGTCCTGGAGTTTAACTGCAGGTTCGGCGATCCGGAGTGCCAGCCGATCTTGATGCGTCTAAAAAGCGACATCGTGCCTTTGTTACTGGCCTCGGTAGATGGAAACCTGAAAAGTTTATCCGCGCAATGGTCGAGCCGCTCCACCGTATGCGTCGTAATGGCGTCCGGCGGTTATCCTGGGCCCTACGAAAAAGGAAAAGAAATTTACGGACTAAAAGAGGCCGCTGTAGTCGAAAACGTCACAATCTTCCATGCCGGTACTACACTCGATAACGACCGCGTTTTGACTTCTGGCGGAAGAGTTCTTGGCGTCACCGCATCAGGCGTTACCGTAGCAGAAGCGATAGATACCGCATACGAGGCTGTATCAAAAATATCATGGGACAACGTAGTTTTTCGAAAAGATATCGGCCACAGGGCCGTCGGTAGATGACATTTAACGCCCGCTGTACGCGCCTTGTTTTATTTGTGTCCACGTCTCTTTTTTTTTCCCTGAGCCTTGCCGGATGTCATAAGACGGAAATCGTCGCGCCGGATACGCTCGTAATCGGAATCGAATCGGGGCCTCGTCTTCTCGACCCCCGCCTTTACACCGACGCCGCCTCATCCAGGATCGGCGATCTGCTTTTTAACGGGCTGGTTCAGCGAGACGATGATTTCTCGATACAGCCGGATCTGGCCGAATCGTGGGAGACACCTTCTCCGGCAAGATATGTTTTCCATCTGAGGCCGGACATTTATTTTCATGATGGCCAAAAACTGACCTCAAAAGATATCCTGGCTTCTATCAATTTTGTCCTCGATCCGGCCAACAAGTCGCCGTGGCGAAGCTCGTATCTGATGATCGACTCGATAACCACTCCGGACGATACAACGATCATATTCGATCTGAAAAAACCTTCCGCTCCTTTCCTCGGCTTTTTGACGATGGGCATAACTCCGGCTGAAACGGATAAGGATATGGCCATCTCTCCCATCGGTACGGGGCCGTTTAAATTCGTCGATTACAAAACCGAAGAGCGCGTAACACTGGTAAGAAATGAGAGCTATTTCGATGGACGGGCGAAACTTGAAGGAGTGATTTTTAAAATAATACCGGACGAGACAGTCCGGGTGTTGAGCCTTGAAAAAGGAGCGGTTCATCTCATCATGAACCCTATAACGCCAAATATTCTGCCCCGTTTCAAAGACAACCCGAATCTGAAGGTTATCTCAAAGCTGGGCACAAACTATTCGTACCTCGGATTCAATCTCAAAGACCCGTTGACGGGTAAACTTGCGGTTCGAAAGGCTGTGGCCCACGCTATCGACCGGCGCGGAATCATCAAATATATTTTAAAAGGCCTTGCCGAGCCTGCCACGGGGCCGTTGTCGCCCGCTTCAAAATTTTACGAAGGCGGCGCGCGTAAATATGATTACGATCCGGCCAAAGCGCGGAAAATACTTGATGACGCAGGTTTTAAGGACCCGGACGGGGACGGGCCAAAGGTGAGGTTCGCCCTTAAATACAGCACGTCGCAAAATGAGTTAAGAAAAAGAATCGCCGAAGTGTTCCAGTTCCAGCTTGGCAAGGTCGGGATCGGGCTTGATATACGCTCATACGAATGGGGGACGTTCTACTCCCACATCAAAAAAGGCAATTTCCAGATATTCTCCCTGACATGGGTCGGCATCGTCGATCCGGACATCCTTTATTACATTTTCAACTCATCATCCGCGCCACCTGACGGCGCCAACCGGGGCGGGTATAAAAACGAGCGGGTGGACGAGCTTACCGAGCTTGGACGGGTTACTTTTGGAGAAGAGCGCAAAGTTGTCTATTCAAAAATCCAGAGAATCATAGCCGACGATTTACCCTATGTGTCGCTGTGGCATTCGGTCAACGTCGTGGTCATGGATAAAAGAGTCGAAGGCTTCGTCGTCGCGCCCGACGAGAACCTGAAATCATTAAAAGATGTAGTGTTAACGCCTGACGTAAAACAATAGTTTTTCAATACGTTATCCTTAGCTAAATGTAGGGTGTAATCAATAGCTAGACTTGTAGTCTTTTGGAAAATAATGTGAATATAAGTAAATTATCTGAAATCCACAGATTAACCAAATGCTTCTATCGGAGCACATACTATTGATATTAATTCGGGTTAAAATGATAATAATTATGGGTTGCGATACATCTTTTTGATAGTAATGCTGTTATAGTTGGTTAGCATTGAGGCTCGGTTGTCCAGTGAAAATGGGTTAAGATATGGATGATAAAGAACTTTTATCAAAATTAAATGGGGTGTTTTAAGTGCGCTTTTTATTCACGCAGTTTTCAATTGTTGTTACTGCCGAACAACATAATCCCACTATCTTAAATCCAGACTTCTTGAAATTTAGGGAGATAGTCCCCAATGATTTCGAAGTGAGTAATGTCCTTGTTACAGCTCCATTGTCACAGGTCGCGTTTAATAATGATCTAATCATTACCGTTGAGACAAACAAAATGCAGGTGGTTAAGCGTCTGGAAGGAGAAAGAGGAACGAACCCGGAAACAGTTAAGATTGCCCAGCTATATGTTGAGGCCCTTCAACACGTTCATTATGAGGCGGTAGGCATCAATTGGTTAGGAGAGTTTCATATTGAAGAACCTGTAAAATGGATTGAGAAAAGATTTTTATCAAAGGGTAGATGGAATGATCCTCCTTATGGCATCCAAGATTCGGGAGTGAGAATGGGATTTAATGTTAATGGCTCCAAATGTATGCTGAACATATCATGCAACCACACTCCTCCCAGAATAATGGTGTCAGTTAATTATCATCATGATATTATAAAGAAAATACCAAATTATGATGAAGCTGTAATGCTGATCTCTAAATGGGAAGATAAATATAGTCACTTTAATCAAATGCTTAAAGATATTTTGGAGTAATAGCTGATGCCAAATAGAGATCAAGCATCATGGTCACCATCAGGAGGCGTATCGCTTGCAATTCAAGGTGCGACTGGGGCGTTTGAAGCAACACTAGGGGCCGTTGACGTTGACCAAGCAATTCAAGATGCTCTTAGTGACGCACCAATGAATAAGCGGTTAGTTAGTCCGACCGCTCTTCCAGAGGTTGTAACCAAAAACAATTCAGATTTACTCAGCGAAACAGAAAGAAGTTGTGTTATTTTTTCTTGGGCCCATCACAGCGTTGTTGATCGATTAGGAGATATATACCGCTTTAACCATGAGAATGAAGCATTGTCGCGCTTATTTTTAAGAGATCATAGTGCTCTTCCTTCATTTCTTAAAAAATCATACAAATATATTCGTAATTATTTCCCCGAGTCTATTCTTTGTATTGATACATTCATTAATCCAGAGGCCGATAACAATACGAGATTAGTTGTCTATATTTCCACTACGGCAAAGCCAAAAGAAGCCATTACAAAGCTCCATAATCTAGAGGACGAATTGGATTTAATTGGCTATGAAAAGTTAGATGAATATATTTTTTTTAACTTAGAATTCGAATGAGCTTTGATTGGAAAGAGCTTTTATTCGTAGCCGAAAGCCTTTGGCCTGATGATGAAGCTGATGAAAGCAAGAGACCAAACTCTGAGGCTCTAAGAAGATCGGCTATTAATAGAGCATATTATTCCTCCCATTGTAGAGCTAGAATTGTTTTAGAATCTAAGGGGGTTTCCTTTTCGTCTGATGGAAAAGCCCACTTTGAAGTTGCTGACAAAATAAAAAGATATGGCGGGAGAGATGGAAGAAGGGCTGGAGACGACTTATTTGGATTGTTAGATAATCGAATTAAGGCGGATTATCGTAATTCTGTAAACAATATTAGCAACCTAACTCAGGCATCATTAATATTTGCCAGAGATATTCATTCTTTTTTAGATCAACAGGCCAGTATCTAATATATTCAATACCATCTTGAAAATTTCAATCAAACCAGTTTCGCGAACCGTCTTTTTCCCACTTTAACAAGCTTCTCCCCGC
>ENA-ORDP01001309-ORDP01001309.1-marine-sediment-metagenome-genome-assembly--contig:-NODE-1309-length-13869-cov-22.112712_pt1 | contig 13869 bp, 10 predicted proteins | sample MGYA00248627_ERZ508539 | MGnify/ENA primary metagenome ERZ508539 (study PRJEB26208, sample SAMN05571518) | marine sediment metagenome | biome: deep sea; feature: Hydrothermal vent; material...
AAGCATAGCAATATGTCCATTTTTGTCAATATTGGACATATTGTTTCTGTTAGCCCATATCCCATGTGATCCACGTCAAAATTGCGTCATAGGCAGCTGTTTGATTATTCACGGGAATTCGAACGGCTGATTGCCGCACAAATTTAATTTCACCGCGTATACCTTACGACTGAAAGCTAACTTACTGTATTACAAACTATTACAAAGATGCCGGGTTAAGCCCACTACAGATAATCATACACACCGGCATCAGGAGAAAATCGAAAATGACATCCACCAACGACCACCTCTGGCTCGGTATCGACCTGGGCACCTGCAACTCTTCGGCTGCCATCAAGCGCCACACCGGTGTGGAGACCATTCGCTGCAACGATACCGTCATCCCCCTCGAACCCTTTCTTGACAACGCTGAAGGGCACAAGAACTTTCCGTCTTTTATTCTCTTCAATGACGACGGCCACATCGACGCCATCGGAATGGCTGGCAAGGAACAGGCCCACGTCACGCCCGACCGGGTAGTGTGGGGTATCAAGCGCCTATTGGGTAAAACCTTTACCGATCTCAAAGAGAGCGGTGAGCTGGATCGTTTTCCGTTTCGGATTCGTCCCAACCGCAAGAACGGTCAGTGTCTGATCGCGGTCGCTGATCAGCGCTATACGCCGGAGACACTGTGCGCCGTAGTGTTTCGCAAAATCAAGACCGACGCTGAAAAGCAGACGGGAACGAGTCTCAACTCGGTCATTGTTTCCGTCCCGGCGTATTTCGATCCGCTGCGAGTATCCCCGATTGTCGAGGCGGCACGAGACGCCGGGTTTGTTCACGTCAAGACCATCCCGGAGCCGGTCGCCGCGGCGCTTGCCTACGACATTGAAATCACCAAACGTCCGCGCAAGGTGCTGGTATTTGATCTTGGCGCCGGCACTCTGGATGTGACCACTGGTTTCCTGTACCGCGATCCTTCGGAGGAAAACGAGTACCGTTTTCAGGTGGTGAAAAATACTGGCGATACCCGTCTCGGTGGCATGGACATGGATGACCGCCTGGTTCGCCTGATCATCGAGAAGTGCATGCTCGGCGAGCTTAGCAAAGCCGGGGAAACAGAGGTTCGCCGCCACGCCGAACTGGCCAAAATTCGCCTGTCGAGCAACGACACCTGCAAGCTCCGGTTTTCACTCCAGGGTTGCGACCATCACTGCACGATCTCCCGCGCGGAGTTGGAAACCGCCCTGAAAGGCGGAACCGGTGATAAGGATCTACTCGAAGCGGCCCGCCGCCAGGTCATGGCCGCCATCAATGAAGCCGACTGGCGACCACAGGATGTTGAGCGCCTGATTCTCATTGGCGGTCCCACCCGTCTACCCTGTATTCGGGACGTGCTGGATATTGTGTTTCACGCCAACCCGGGGGTCATCAAACAGATCGAGTCATTCTATGCGGGCGACGAACAGGTCGATCGAATGGACGCTGTTGCGACCGGCGCGGCCCTGTCAATCGACCGCCGTGTGGATGACAACGTGCCGGCCGGCTATGGCTTCGAAGACCTGGAACTCAGTAATGACGCCATGCTTCACCAGCCCTGCGTGCTCGTGCCACGCGATTCCGGCTACCCCTACCGCAGCCAGCACCACACGATCTCATGGACTAACGGGAGCGGTCTGTTCGAGTTCAAGATTCTTCAGCAGGTTCCGCAAAGCGAGGTGGAACAATTCGGCTATGAGTACAAGTTTGTCGGTATCCAGAAGTTCGCTGTGAAGAACCCGAATTTCTGCATGGTCGCGATCCAGATGGGTTACAACGCCAACAAGGAACTGGAGACCACTTTCACCAACATCCTGTCGGGCGAGTCGGTCACCTATCAGGGCGTGATTCAATCGGCCAGTATTGGTATGCACTACCCGTTGACAGTCAAACGCCCACCTGATTTCAGCCGCAAGTCCCTGCAGCGTGTGCCGCCTGGCGAGGAGACGCTTAACGAATTTGTTCAATGGGCCCGTGTCACTGCGGGGTATATACAGCGAAAGACCGACAACCATCCATTACCGAACATGTCTATTGCGCAAATGCTCGACGAGCTTGGCCAGCTACTGAAAAATGGCGACGCACAAACCCGCTTCGAGGGCGTGTTTACCCAGCTTCATTCCCTGGTCTGGAATGCTAACTCGACCGGCATCCTCAGCCAGGATACGTATAACGAACTGAGCAACCACCTCACTTCTTTTGAAGGACAGTTGTTCAAGGTTGAAGATGCCAACAACTGACTATTACAGGGCGACACTATGGAGACCCATCTTGCGACTGTTCACCCAATCGACGAATGCGCCATCACCTGCCTGGCCGAAACCTACCTGGACACCGGGCAATCGCACCGCGCGCTGGAGTGCTTCACTACCCTGATCGATTACGGGACACCAAACCCCTGGCATTACAATCGCCGCGCAACCGCCCATTCGGACCTGCTCGAATTTGATAAGGCCGCAATGGATATGTCGCACGCGATAGCACTCGATACTGATAACGCCACCTACTACTGGTTGCGTGGTGGCTACCGGCTATCCCACGAAGTCCGTGCCCATGGTCGCATCACGGAGGACAGCAAACCGGACATCATCAGCAGGATCCTGCACGACTACAAACAATCGCTGCAGTGCGACCCCACGCGTAGCGCTGCATGGGTCAACCTGCTGGAGATCAACGTCATCCTGCGTCAATGGGACAACGCCATCGGACATTTCGGTGCCTGCCGATCCTATATGAGCAGGCCTGCATTCCAGGTTATCCGCGGCTTCCTCGGCTGCCTGGCGCTGGCACTGGCCGGAGATGACATTCTCCCTGACGACAGTCAATACCTGGACGACACGTCCATCGTAGTCTCCCCCGACATTTACCGGTTCGGCGAAATAGAAGTCCTGTTGAACGATCTTTCCATGGAAGGATATGATCCACCACGTCTTGCCCGCGCGATGGAAGTTCGCGACCGGTTTCTGGAACATTTCGACGAGACTCCCAATAATGAATACTGAACAGGTGGCCTTACATGATTAATGAGATGATTGAACACGCCGAGTTGCTGATTAACAGCGGTGAAAACGGAAAAGCACTCGCACTCTACGACCAGGTCATTGCCGAGGCCGCGCCAGACAGCTTCCTGTACCGCCAACGCGGCAAGCTGCGACGAATGAACAACAACTTTGACGGGGCAATAATGGATTTCAGCGCCGCAATCAAATGTTCCCCCGACGATGCCGATCTCTACTGGGAACGTGGCGCCAGTCGCACCCACCAGTTAAGCGGCGCGAGTGGCATCGATGAACCAACCAGATCGTCCCTGCTGAAAGAGAGTCTCACAGACTACCAGGCATCGGTCGAACGCGATCCCGCGAATGCCAACGCCTGGCTCGACATTGTCGAAACCGACCTACTACTACACGACTGGGATGCTGCCATCAGCCATTACGCGCAATGTCGGCCACATATCTGTAGTGAACAATACCGTGTCGTGCGAGCCTGGCTTGGGTGTTTGGCATTGTGTATGGCTGGAGACGGAATCGCTGAGGAAGATGGGGCTGCGTTGTACGACGACACTATCCGTCTTGATCGAACCGACTGGTGTGTTGCGGAAATTGATGGGCTGCTTGATGAACTGGAGAGCGTGCAAGACATGAGTCATACCCTTGCCTGCGCGATGAACGTTCATCGAAGTTTCCTGGAACATTTTGATGACCACCCGATCCGGGCAGTTTGAACCTCCACTGCTCCGATTGTTACAATAGGACTGCAAATCGGCGGCATGTGGTGATAGTCTTCACATGCCAACTAGTCACGCACGAAACATGCTACCGACATACAATGGATCTGGAAGCAAGTCTGATAGGTATAGATATATGACTCTGAAAAATGATGGCAAAGAGCCACTGGTTTTTGACGACGACCCATTGGATGACGTGCTTTATGCTAAAAGTCCTGCAGACCCTACACCCGCCGATTGCTTTTTACCAATCAAAAACCACATGCGCAAAGTACGTGAAGCCAGTCAAGCACATGACAACGCAGCACTGCTCTCTGCGCTCACGGTTATCAGCAAAGAAAATATGGCATTGCATCAGCCTATCTGTGACGAGATTATCGATATCACCGAGGCGCTGATACCAAACATCCCCCTACCTTCTTTAACGTATGACATCGTTAGCCTAACGCCGTTGCTAGAGCGGATATGGGCACTGCCTGGCACGCCGCACGGCTACAAGCGAAGACGAGCTGTCGGCGATCGATTGTACCGATGCTATGAACACCAGCGTCGCTACGCGGATGCTCGGCAAATATTGCACAGACTGATCCAGATTACTCAAGAACGCGGTGAGCGTACCGGTGAGGCAGTATACACTAACAATTTTGCATTCGAGTATCTTCTGGAAAAACGGTGGAAAGATGCTATGCCGTTATTCCAACGAGCGGAGAAGCTGTTTTTCGATGAGGGGGATGACTTCCAGGGCGCAAACTCTCAGGCTAATTTCATGACCTGTATATTTTCACTTCGCCCAGCCTGCGAACTTACCGAACACGAACCAGAGCTGAGAGATCTCGCACATGCACTATCAAAAGACAATGACTGGCGCGCACGTAAGCCTCTGAATCTACTCTCTCAAATCCGGGAGTCACAGGGCAACATTGATGGTGCCATCCAGTTCATGCAATGCGCACTAAGCGCCAGCGAGGGCGACAACCTCAGATGGTCCGAGATAGACCAGGCTCGCCTCGCCGAACTGGAGACAAAAAAATAGAGATCGTCCCCGCCTACTACTGATCTAACATTCGATTCCTAACTCTACCCGCGCGATTGCACAGCCAATCTGGCACATGGTGCCTATAGCAGTCGGGCTCCTCTCCAAGCAAACGTACCGCCAGTGGGTCGAAAATATCACCCATCGGGGTTTCTTGTCTTCGAACACCATAGTTTGTTTGTAGCCGCTTGACCACCGAGTCCGAAAAATATGACAAAGGGACCAATGCAATGCTTTTCCCCATCTTCCTGGCTGCCCGCGTTAATGATCGATCCAGCACAAAACCCCGTGGCGTCACCACAACCACAGTCGTCTGCGCATAGGGTATTGCCAGTCCAATCATCGTCGATATCCAGTCCTCAGGATTGAGATCAAGGGTATAACGCTCTTTATACAGGCTTACCAAGGCGTCAATATCGGATCCAGGCACTATGGGTACGTTCTGGTAATCTCCCTGCCTCATCCATTCCAGATCCTCCGATTCACTACATGTAGGAGGGATAAAGTAGACCACTCCCGACAATCGAATCTTAAAATCGATTCCAGCCCGTTGGTGCCGCTGCGCACACTGTTCTGAACCTCCATAGGTCATACCAGCAAGATAGTGGCTTCCCAATTCCGTTGCGATTGAGTCCAATTCTCGCGGATCAACGCCACGCGCATCACAATGCTCCTTCAGTTCAATGAGTGGCTGACTATAGGCAGTCCAGTCTGCGCCAGAGGCCTTTGTATCGAAAAGCCAGATAATTGGTTCCAGCATTCTCTCCTGCATTTCCAACTGGCCACGTCCTCGTCTTCGCTGTCTGACATACACCCTCTCATCACCAACGGCAGCGGCACGAACCATACTCTTGATACAGATGCCATCATAAATTGGCCCCTCGAATGGCAAGCTAACGTTCTGTTCTGTTATGTAACGAGCCAGTGTCATTGCTCGACAACACATCAATGTGAACAAATCATCGGTCGGAGCCCAGGTCCTCAGATTGTTTACACCCTCTGGTGTTTCCAGTTCTTCGTCTTCCATCCGATCAGGTAATTGGCTTGGGCCATTAGATTTGTTAGGTGCGTATCGGGATTCGAGGTCTTTTGGACAAGGCACTTTGCCACGATACCTTGCCTCTCCATAGCCAGGCAGATTATTTAAAAAAAAGCTTCGTCCCTTCCCTCCATTTACATCAATCACCTGAACCTTCATTCTGGAATTAAACCCACTATCAATCGAATATAGTACCGGCAACCCAAGCGCCTCTGGGTCAGCCCATTCATAGTGAATAAATTTTTCCGCAAGTATGTCCCGAAAGGCCGAGCTGATTGTGCCACGCGCCGCAGAAAACATAGAGAACAGATCTGGCACGGTCCGATTTTCCAGCACAGAGAGATTCTCAAGAAGCGTAGTGAAATCATGAATGTTATAACTATTCTTTCTCTTTCCTACATCTGTCTCTGCTACTGACTGCCGCAGGAATTTTATATAGGCAGCCTTTATCAGTCCTTCAAACATCTCTCGTGGGCGAATTTTTTCCCCCCTTACCGAGTCCTCATCCTGCCACTCTCTGGCAGCAGACTCACGTTGTTTCTCAACATTTTCCACCCAGGGCGGGAATGGATCAAGGAAATAGATTGCGAGGGACGGATGGGCAATTAAACGTACGTATTCCCGGGCTGGTGCAGCCTGTCGATCCTCGATGATAGCGGGACGAATCGCGCTATCCTGCAGGAGTCCCTGAATACGCTGCCAATGAGCGGCGCCACAAGTAAACAGTACATTGCCGTGTCTCTCAACAACAGCCTTGAGACGTGCAGCCATAGCCACCTCACGTCGTCCGTCGATCACCTCATCGCGACATGCATCTGCACGGTCAAGATTGTCGCCTACCCATTCGGGCACATCATCAGTTGTCAAACCTCCGGTGTCCTTGATCAGAATTTCCTGGCGTTCTGAATCTGCAACTTCTTCCAGATCAACACCGTAAACTGGAATTCCCAGCTCGACGGCCGACCGAATCGCCTCAACGATAGAATCCGAAGGCGACAAGAATAAGACTGATTCTGAGGAATAACCAAGAACTTTGTTGAGTATATCCGGGCTCAATTCCTCGAGATCTCTTCCTGTTTCCTCCTGGAGCTGAACAGCTCGCCGTTGCATAGAAGGACGTATCCTGCGATTGTGCGCTGCAACAACCAACATACAGGGAAATCTCCGCCCCAGTTGGTCTTGCGTGTGCAGTTCAAGAAACCATTGATAGACGTACTTCGCGACGCCAGGCCCCAGCTCAACCGCAATCGCCTCTGGCCTGGTCTCTTTGTTACGACAAAGCTGGTTTACCCTCTCAGCAAAGGGGGGTCTAAAATGTACAGCGGGCACAACACGAAGTGTGCCGCCATCGACCTCGAGCTTTTCCCTGAATCTATCCATCGAGCGAGCCTAAATCTCACGCTCATAGAGTTCGCTAAAAGCCAGCTTCAAGTGATCATGCGTAATCTCGGCAGGCGTGTACGCGTCATTAGCCCCTTCAATCCAGTCTTCTCCCGCCCTAAGAATTGATATTTCCCCGTTATTACGATCAAAGTCGGCCAAACTCGACGCTAGAGAAAATAACTGAATTGCATCACGTGGCGCCGGCGGGCGTCCCTCCTTATATTTACTCCAATGGACCCAGAACTGGTCCAGCAGGCCTGTTTCCGCGGGCCCGATTCTTGGGAAGGTTTCCTTAACTATTGCGTTAATCTCCTCGGACGGCGGATACCCGAACTCAACGACAGGACGCAGACGCGATTCCATAAAATCCGGCAATGGGTTGGTATCCAGATCCGCAGTATTGGTTGCAGCTATAAACCGGAAACCTTGATGAGCCTTAATGCGCTCGCCTAATAGCGAAGAATCAAGATATCGTCTGTCATCCAGCACACTGGCAAGCAAAGCAAGCGCCCTGGGCCGGATTTTCGCAATCTCATCAATAAAACAGATACCTCCATCCTTCATTGCCGTCGCCAAAGGCGATAAAATATAATCAACTTTATGATCCGGGTCATCGCTAAACCGCACACCACAGGCCAAATCCTCTGCTGTAACATCTTCATGACCCTGGAATACGTATAGCTTCTTACCTGTACGTCTGGCAATTTCATAAACCAGCCTGTTCTTACCCAACCCCGGATCACCAATGAGCAAAGGGGATAGCGGTATACAATCCGCTCCTCCCATCCATGCCGCAGCGATAAGTCTGAGTTCAGCCGTACGGCCGACAAGCTCACCCATACGCGCACTACCCGGTTCATATGGTTCACTAGAACGAACATTTTGTAATCCTTCCACTGTTCAATCCTCCCTCAATATTCTGAATCCGACATTACTGGCCCGGCATGTCCTGATAGCTGTCTGCCAACTTGTACAACTTAAGCTGGATTTCCCACAAGAGTACGAACCGCCTTTCAATATGCGCAGACCCGTTCCTTGCCCAGGCTGATCGCCACACCACTCCCATACATTGCCCAGCATATCCCAACATCCAATATCCGACCGCGTATTATTAAATGCTCCAACTACAGTAGGACCGCCAAACCGATTCCCGCAGTTGGCAGGCGAACCGTCATAGCCACGACCGACAAGCCCTTTCTCACAACCCTGCGCCGCATGCATCCATTCTACTTCCGTTGGCAATCGGAAATTACGACCGGTCTTCATTGAAAGCCAATCACAGTATGCTCTGGCATCGTTTAGGCTCACGTTAACCACCGGGCAAAATGGACCTTGCAATCGCCGCGCTACCCGCCGCGAGTTCGAATCTGGACAATGCAACGGGTACTTGGCTGCCAAACAGAACTGCTCATATTCAAAATTTGTCACCGGTGTGCGCCCGATGTATTTCACTGAATCTCTGGACACACACTCCGGACAATCATTACGAACCCGCAATTCAGCATCTAATGCGACCAGATCAGGCAAAGGATCAGATTCTTCCGAGCACCACGCTAAAAAATGGCGGAATTGATCCGGATGCAAAAATCGACCACCGGGATCGTCCCATAAACAGTGAAACACAAAAGAGCGCCATTTGTTCCTACGATCACTACCGGTAAGTCTTTCCAGCTGCTGGCCTGTTTCAAGTTCCATTGCCTTGAGCAACATCCCTAAAGCATAAGTATCAACGGCATAACCCGCCTTACGAGTACCCTCTTCTGGCGCCAAACGTTCCGGTGCAACACAGTATTCTCGAAAGGCTTTGCCTTGTTTACTTCCGGTTTCCCCCAACTCTACTGCCGCATCAAATCCGCCATAATGGAATTCTCCACTTGCATCCTTCCAGAAATGTACTGGCTCCAGGCTTTGCAGCAAAATTCCCTGATCGTGAGCAGATTCACATATACTGCTGGCCAAATTAAGAACATCAACGATTCTGCTGCGCTCGAGACCTCCACCATCTTTAATTTCATCATCCAGCGTTTCATGATCACGATGTGCCGGAACGGCAAAAAACGGCAATTTGGCCGACAACTTAAAGTCGCTCTTTACGTGTTGCTTAACTACATTGTGGTGTAATACGCGCCGCCACAGTGAACAGCGAATATCGAACCAGTCTCGAATCGATCGCTCACCATTCTGCCTTAACAAATGAATAGCGACCGCATCAAAACTACGTGCATCACTCTCTGGTACCGCCTGGTAAATCTCGGTATGACGGGTTTTACCAATTCGCCCCCCAAGCTGGAAATAATCACCAACCGATTCAGGCGATCTCACTGGCAAATCTGCGAGCACATTAATCAGGCCATTAACTTCCTCATCATTCGCCACATGTTCTATTCTTATGCGCTGCCTTAGGGGCAACTGACCAAGATCAGGTGGCAACTCCTCTTTTCCTGGCAACTGTGCCCCCGCTAACAACACAGGTATCACAGTCGCCCCACACTCAAGCGCTGCAGCGATCTCCAGGGTCACGATATCGCCCAGCGTACCGAGACGCAGCTGGCCATTCTTATCTTTTGCTGTCAGCCAGTCTGGCCCAATTAACACGAGCTGCACATCAGACCGCACCAACTCACGTTTGAGCGTAGCTAACCAATGGTCTCCCGGCTGTAAACCAGGCTCGTCCATGAATACACTGTCTTCTCCGAATCGCTCTGCCAGCTTTGCATGAAGAATCAGAGCCGGCACCCGACTATCGGATTTTCGATAACTAATAAAAATGCTCAGCACTGTTTCTAACCAAAGTCATGTTACAAAGTCTATTAGTAACACAACCTTACCTCCTATACTCGAGCATTCACGATGCCAGACTTACCAACGGATATGACACGAGGGACCATGAGTTATGTGTAGGGAGCTGTGCCCGACCCTCCTGCACATCTTACTGCTCGCGAGAGGTCTCCAGTGGTTGGTCGGTGCTTTACGTGCTGATGGCATTTGCCCCACCCCACTACACCATATATAACTACCGACAAGGGGGCAAACAATGACCGATAACTGTCACTTACGTTGTTTCTATTTACTGATCCTCTCCTTGTTACTCACGGCCTGCGGTGGCGGTGGCTCATCCACCCCTTCCTCAAGCAATCCGAACCCAACGAGCGGAGTTACCGTGAGCATCGCCGGGCTCAATTTCGGCCCCTACATCGAAGGCCAGGACCCAAATCTCGGCACCCAGATCGATGCGGCGCAACTGATGTCTCGTATGGAACTCATCCAACCCTACAGCACATGGATTCGGACCTTTGGCAGCACCGCCGGCCTGGAGAAGGCGGGTGGTATTGCGCATGTGCTTGGGTTCAAGTCTGCGGTCGGCGCCTGGATCAGTGATAATCTGGCAGCCAACGAACGGGAGCTGCAGAATCTTATTGCGGCAGGACAGGCTGGCGATGCCGATGTGCTCATCGTCGGGAGTGAGGTGCTGTTACGCGGTGATCTCACCGAACAAGCACTCATCGATTACATCGACCGGGTTAAACAGGCCGTCCCGGGGGTGCCAGTCACCTACGCGGATACCTACGATACCCTGTTGGCAAATCCCAATGTCATTGACGCCGTCGATATTGTGTACGCGAACTACTATCCCTACTGGCAGGGGCTGTCTGTTGATGTTGCGGTCGCAGCTATTCATCAATGGCACAGTCAGATCAGTACCGCCGCGATGGGTAAGCCGGTGGTTGTCAGTGAGACCGGGTGGCCCAGTGACGGCGACACCATCGGCAACGCCGTGCCGTCTGCTGACAATGCTGCGTTCTTTTTCCGAAATTTCGTCTCCTGGGCCCAGGCAAACGCGGTGGACTATTTCTACTTCGAAGCCTATGACGAAGCCTGGAAGGCAGACTACGAAGGACCGCAAGGCGCGCACTGGGGCGTATGGGACCAGAACGGAAATCTGAAACCGGGGATGGAACGTGTATTCAACGGCGAGACCGTCGCCGACAACTGGACGAACTCCGGGGTTCCTGGTGGTCCCGGGGAAGCAACAATCACATTCACCCGCGTGCCGGCTTTCAGTAGCTTCGATGATCTTGAAGGAACGGTGTTGCACGTCGACCCTGCCGACTACAAGGTCGCCGTCTACATCTACGTCTCAGGCTGGTGGACCAAACCCACCTTTGCCCGGCCGCTAACAACGATTCAGATCGATGGAAGCTGGATCACGGATATCACCACAGGTGGCGTGGATCAAAACGCGACTCGAATTGCGGCCTTCGTCTTGCCGAACGGGTACCAGCCACCGCTGATGTCGGGCGGTGGCACCTTGCCGGTGGAGCTTGCAGGAACAGCGGCTGCGAGTATCGAAATCACCCGCAGTCCATAGTCGTTACAGTCTCCCCAACCACGCAGAAGCAACCCTATCCTGTCCGCCCGAAGGAGGTCGGACAGCCTGTTCAACACATGCAAGGCCTGTATCGACACAGATTTGATTAGCCAATGCCAGCTATATAACTGATGCAGGGATAACGGGACCCTTCAACTACTTTCTCCAGGGCGTGGCCAGAGAATCGTCGACCCTGAATTCGAGCATCGGCTGAAACCTACAGTTCGCTTTGGTTGGGAAGAATATTGGTAACCAGCCCAGGTCGGGAGCGTTATCACGGTCTTCGAGCTGGTTCAGGGCATCAAGGACCAGGATGAAGCGGCCCTTGGCGGCGGCCTTGGCCAGCCAGAGTGGGAAGACTTCGATGACTTTTTGCGGGTCGCTTGGAATCTCGTCGCTGCCGATTTGATTCGAGACTGCATCACGGATTACAGCATCGGGGTAGTCTTCGCGCAGCGGGGCGTCTGAATCCTCGATGCGTTGCTTCAAGTGTTCGAGCTTTGCTCGCGCGCTTTCCGGTTCGAGTTGATAGCCCGGGTCATTAGCAAGTTCCGCCTCAACCTGTTTTGAGGTTTCCGGATCGCGGAAGTAAAAAAAGGCGACCCCGTCCATGGCTGCATCTTCCAGCACGCCATGCTGGATTTCCAGGTCGGTGACGCTTTTTCCCCGGTGTTCCTCAAGCCAGGGCTGGTCATCGATCAGTTCTGGGTGAATCTCATCCGGCACCCAGCCATAACGTTCGCCGAGCAGTCCGATAAAATACGGGCGACAGCGTTCGATCTCGGCCAAACAGATGGGCAGTACCTGGCCCTCGGCTTTTTGTTCGTCGGTTACACCTCAGCGCAGGTCGACATCCAGCAACTCGACGCCGCGTTCGCGGCAACGCTTACGTAGTTCAGGGAAGGTGTATTTGACCAGCCCCTCGCGTTCCGCGTGCATGTCGCGGAAGGTTGAGGAGATGAAGATGCTGACATTGCGGTCGTTTGGGTCCATTGACGTGTTCCGGTGGTGCTACACCCGATAAACCTCCAACCCAACCTCTGCCAGATACACGGGTATCTTCTGAACCAACTCTCTGTCCCAACCCTTAACGTCATCCGGAAGTTCGCTCCATGAAACCAGGCACGGGCTGATTTTATTCAGCACATCCTTCTCTTTACCGAATCGCCAACCGTCACGGATGCGCTCGTTGTTCCAGCGGCCATGTTCCATTTCGGACATAATCTCAATCTCTTTTTTGGAAAAGATCCTGATGATGATGTCTCTATCGGTCACCCTGCGCGTGTCGTAACCGATCTGGCCAAGCTTTGCGGAAATGTGGTCGGCTGCTTGTCGATTGGACTCTTTCAGAGTGTCGAGTAATTCCTCCCAGCTCGCCATTGACGGCTCTGCACTTTGCCCGGATTGCATACGAAGATAGGCCTCGTGTACGGAGCGCGCAATGCTGTCTCTGATCCCATCCGGCAGCCGGGATTTACCGGCCCCGACAAAGGCGCGCAGGGTCGCAGGATCGGCGGGCATCGTCAGCAGGCTGTCTATCTCATTCCAGTCATCATCCCGCAACAACTTTGCCGCATCGCGTCCGCTGCCTTCAATAATGCCGACCTGTGCACCGAGGGCCAGGCCGATGCGATATTCGGCCGCTGAGATTTTTCCACCATTGATGCCGATCAGCTTAACCTGATCGATATCGATCCCGGAAGCGATCAGGTCGATCCAGTTTTGTAACGGTTCAAGTACGCTGAAGTCGTCCCCGCCGGTGCGGCGGATCTCACGAAAACGTTGCTTGTCGATGGTAACGTCGCGCGGCTTCTGCGGGACATAGGCCAGGGTCGTTATGTTGTCCACATAGTGCGCTTGTACGTCACCGATCAAACCGCTGATACCGGCATTGGTTCCTCCCGAGATTACCGTTCCTTTGAAGTCCCGGAAGGCCTCAAGCATAAGCCTGCGGTACGTGTTCATCCGGCCTTCGACCCAGCTGTCGCAACCGCCGGCCGCGATCACAACGGGACTCTGAATCGGTTTGCAACGCTTGGTTGCCAGACGTTTGATCTTGTCGAGGGCATCGTCTGTCGAGAACTTTGCAGCCAGTCCGATTAGCAGCAGGCGCTCAATCCAGTCGTAACCCGGCAGCTCGGCCTTGACGGCATCGAGCCTTTGCAACTGATCCAGCGCATCGGCGATGGTATGGCCCGAGATACTGAGCTGTATGCCCTTGGCGCAGGCATGCACGCTGTCATGCGGGTGGCCGAGTAACAGACTGAACAGACTCATATGAAACCAGGCCATCGGCAGGT
>ENA-ORDP01001310-ORDP01001310.1-marine-sediment-metagenome-genome-assembly--contig:-NODE-1310-length-13849-cov-2.372626_pt1 | contig 13849 bp, 18 predicted proteins | sample MGYA00248627_ERZ508539 | MGnify/ENA primary metagenome ERZ508539 (study PRJEB26208, sample SAMN05571518) | marine sediment metagenome | biome: deep sea; feature: Hydrothermal vent; material...
TAGAGACTACGGGAGTTATTGATGTTACACCGATACCGCATAATGGTTGTCGGCCGCCCAAGAAACGTCGCGTCTGAGCGTCTGAGGAGATATATAAGATGGCCCGCTATCGTGGTCCCACCTGTAAATTAGCGCGTCGTGAAGGCGCAGATCTTAGCTTGAAGAGCCCGGCTCGCTCACTTGACTCCAAGTGTAAAATTGACAGCAAACCCGGCCAACATACCATGACCGGACGGCGTACACGGATGTCCGATTTTGCTGTGCAGTTACGCGAGAAACAGAAAGTAAAGCGTATTTATGGTGTCCTTGAGCGCCAGTTTAGTAATTATTACAAGAAGGCTTCGACCCAGAAAGGCAACACCGGTGAAAATCTGTTGCGCCTTCTAGAAGGGCGTCTGGACAATATTGTCTACCGTATGGGCTTTGCCGTAACGCGTGCTCAAGCGCGCCAGATGGTGTCGCACAAAGCGGTGGCAGTTAATGGTCGCAAGGTCAACATCGCTTCTTATCAGATCCGCCCCGGTGACGAGGTGAGTCTTACCGAGAAGGCCAAGACGCAGCTTCGTGTGAAAGAATCCATGACACTAGCTGATGGTATGGATCTTCGACCTGACTGGTTGACAGTGGATAACAAAGTTTTTTCCGGTGTGGTCAAATCTCTTCCGGAACGTTCCGATCTGCCCTCTGATATCAATGAGAGCCTGATCATCGAACTTTATTCAAAGTAATTATCGAGGGGCTTTATACATGGCAGTCTCTTCAACAAGTGTCCTCAAACCGCGCGCTCTGCAGGTTAACCACATCAATGCCACTCGAGCACGGGTGGTCGTTGAGCCATTAGAGCGCGGTTTTGGCCATACACTCGGCAACGCACTGCGTCGGGTACTTTTATCTTCAATTCCCGGTTGCGCTATCGTCGAGGTTGAAATCGATGGCGTATTGCATGAATACACGGCTATGGAAGGTTTGCAGGAGGATATCATTGAGGTACTACTTAACCTCAAAGAAGTTGCCCTTCGCATGCATGGTCGTGACGAGGCTACCGTAACCCTCGAGAAGAAGGGTAAGGGCACCGTTACTGCAGGGGATATTACGACTGATCATACGGTTGAAATTATCAATCCAGATCATGTCATCTGTCACTTGACCAAGAATCGCACGTTGCGAATGCAGCTCAAGATACGCCGCGGTCTGGGTTACCAGCCGGTGACCGCCAGGCAGCATGCTGATGATGAGGCCCAGATGATTGGGCGTCTGCAGCTTGATGCCTCCTTTTGCCCGGTTCGTCGAGTATCCTACGAGGTCGATGCTGCACGGGTCGAACAGCGGACCAATCTTGATAAACTGGTGCTGGACATTGAAACCAACGGGACGATGGATGCGGAAGAAACCGTGCGTCGGGCTGCTGAAATCATTGCTGAGCAGCTACGGGTCTTTGGTGACTTCAGTCACGTTGTAGAGGCTGAAGAGGACACCGCAGTGGATGGGTTCGAGCCCATTTTATTGCGGCCTATCGACGATCTAGAACTCACCGTGCGGTCGGCTAATTGTCTCAAAGCCGAAAGTATTTACTATATCGGTGATTTGGTGCAGAAGACCGAAGTCGAATTATTAAAGACTCCCAATTTGGGTAAGAAATCTCTCACCGAAATCAAGGATGTATTGGGTGCTCGCGGTTTAGCACTCGGTATGAAACTTGAGAACTGGCCACCTCCGGGACATGCCCACGGTATGCAACTGGGTTGAACCGTCTTACAGGAATTTGAACCATGCGCCATTTGAAGTCAGGACGCAAACTCAATCGCAACAGCAGTCATCGTCATGCGATGTTTCGCAATATGACCTCTTCGTTACTGAAGAATGAACTGATCCGCACAACGCTTCCTAAGGCCAAGGAGTTGCGGCGTGTAGCTGAGCCCTTGATCACGCTAGGCAAGGTTGATGGGGTCGCTAATCGGAGATTGGCCTTTTCCCGCCTTCGCGATAAGCAGGCGGTAGGTAAACTTTTTGTTGAGCTTGGGCCTCGCTATCGGACCCGCCCCGGTGGATACTTACGTATCTTAAAATGTGGCTATCGACCCGGAGATCATGCTCCCATGGCTTACGTTGAACTGGTGGACCGACCCAATCAGGCGGCGGCGGCGGATTGAATTTCGGTTGACCTTTGCATAAAAGCCTGACCGGGCTTCCGTGTCGGGCTTTTTTTATTGGGTCGAGAGGACTTTACAGCTGACAACGCTGGGTCACCACACTATGCTTAATCGGCCGTTTTTATAAGGTGTTTTCGTGAATCCCTTACGCTGGTCCTATCGTTCGGTCAATCTGCTTGGTTTTTTGGCTTGTGCAGGCCTGCTCGGATACGCTATTTTTGTGCAGTTTGTGCAATATATTAATCCATGCCCTTTGTGTATATTGCAGCGGCTCGGATTCATCTCGATGGGCGTATTGTTCCTGATCGCTGCGATTTTCAAGCCCGCCGCCCTGGGTCGGTGGATTATCGTGGGACTGATGGTGCTGGGGGGGTTATTCGGCATCGCGGTCGCGGCCCGCCAACTCTGGTTGCAGGCCCAACCTCCGAATCCTTTTGGTAGTTGTGGGGCGCCCTTGAAATACATGTTGCAGACTCTGCCGATCGGCGAAGTACTCCGTAAAGTGTTGACCGGTACAGGGGACTGCGGCGAAGTACGCTGGCAGTTTCTCGGCCTGGCCATGCCGTTCTGGTCAATGGTCTGGTTTGGGTTGTTGACCGTTTGGAGCTGGCTGGGGCTACGTCGTTTCAAAGTATCCTGATGATGCGTGTGTCGAAGCAGAAAATCCCGGGGAAATCCGCTACTAAAGTGGCTGGTTGGCAGCCGGAATCATGGCAAATGCGACCGGCGGCACAGCAGCCGCTCTATGCCGATAGCGATGAGCTGAACCGGGCTCGCCGAGAGCTAAGCGGTTTGCCTCCGCTGGTCACCTCCTGGGAAATCCTGCAGCTAAAACAACTCATTGCGGAGGCCCAGCAGGGCCAACGTTTTTTATTGCAGGGAGGCGATTGTGCAGAAAGTTTCGCTGATTGTAGTAGTGAGCGCATCTCCAATCGCCTCAAGGTGATTTTGCAGATGAGTTTGGTCTTAGTGCATGGTTTGCAACGGCCGGTGATCCGACTGGGTCGTTTTGCCGGGCAGTATGCCAAACCCCGATCGACCAAGATGGAGTCACGCAATGGCATCGAGTTGCCTAGCTATCGCGGCGATCTGGTCAACGCTCCTGAATTCACACCTACAGCGCGCCGCCCTGATCCCAACCGTATGTTACGGGGTCATGCACGTTCGGCCTTGACTATGAATTTTGTCCGGGCTCTGGTCGATGGAGGCTTCGCCGATCTGCATCATCCTGAGTATTGGGACCTGAGATGGGTGGATGCTTCAGCACATGCTGCCGAGTATCGACGTATCGTCACAGATATTGCTGAAGCCGTGCAGTTTATGGAAACCCTCATTGGTGAGCCGATCGCCAGCTTTTCCAGGGTGGATTTTTATACGTCCCATGAAGCGTTATTGTTGCATTATGAGCAGGCTCTGACCCGGCAGGTTCCAAGACAGCCAGGTTGGTTCAATCTGTCCACGCATTTTCCATGGATTGGTATGCGTACCGCTGATCCCAATGGAGCGCATGTCGAATACTGCCGGGGGATTCGCAATCCCATCGGCATTAAGATTGGCCCAACGATGCCTATCGCGCGCTTGCTTCACATTTTGGAAATTCTTAATCCAGATGATGAAGCGGGGCGGATTGTTCTGATTCATCGGATGGGGGCGAGCAAGATTACTGAGGCTCTGCCGCCTGTGCTTGAAGCCGTTCGGGCTACGGGACGACAGGTACTATGGTGCTGTGACCCGATGCATGGCAACACCGAAACTTTAGCCAACGGCATCAAGACCCGTCGATTTGCCAATATCGTTGGAGAATTGGAACAATCGGTAGACTTGCATGCGGCGGCCGGAACGCATCTGGGTGGGGTTCATCTTGAGCTTACCGGTGAAGATGTAACGGAATGTATGGGGGGTGCGCGGGATCTTAGTGAAGCCGATCTTAGCCGCGCCTATCGATCCAATGTTGATCCCCGGCTCAACTATGAGCAGTCCATCGAACTCGCTTTACGGATCGTGCAAAAACTTGGACGATCTAAAAAGTAGCTTGGTGAAGCAGGGGATGGGCAGCAGGGCCGCATAACAATACGGCTTGGGAAATGAGGCCGGATTCGGCCTGTGCAGCCGATTTATTCATAGCCCGATAGATTTTTAGGGTACCGGTAACCGCCGCCACCCATAATGAGTCGTGGCGAATAGGGACCTGACACAACCCCACCCACGTCCCTATTCGCGATCATTATGTTTGTAACCATGGTGGTGGTGAACCTACCTTCGTACAGTATGCGGCAACAAGCGGTCAGCCGTGTTGCTCATGGAAGTTACGCCGCGGCAGCTCCTGCCGGTGATCTAAAATAAGTTGCGTTGGGCTTGCGTGAATAAGTTTGAATCAGTACCATTCGAGTACTGATTAGGGTGTGTCGCGATATGTTACGTGTTAGCCGACTTACAGATTACGCCACAGTGGTATTGCGTTGCCTGGCTGAGCATGGCCAGGGCGTGGTACCCGTTTCAGAAATTGCTCAATGGGTGCGATTGGAGCCGCCTACGGTGAGTAAGGTTCTCAAAAACCTAGCTCAAGCCGGTTTGGTGAAATCGTTGCGTGGTACCAGCGGCGGATATCGTCTGGCTCGAGCTGCAGAGCAGATTAGTGTGGCGATGATCATCGAGGCGATGGAAGGGCCTCTGGGGATGACCGATTGTGTCGCCGGAGGAGCGTGCGAGCACATCAATCATTGCGGTGTAAGCAGTCATTGGCAACGGATTAGCAAGAAAGTTACCGATGCCTTGAGTGAAATGAGTCTGGCCGATCTGGCGCAATCCGCGCATGAGCTGCCGGTGTCGCAAGTAAGTCAACTGGGGGCCTTAAAAAGCCGTAGCGAGCACTTCGAGTGTAAGGCGTCCCAGAATAAATCTTCGAGACCTATCAGGTAGATAGGTGAGAATTGAGTGAGGACGCAACACAGCAATCGGGCCGCGCAGCGGATTGATCGAGGTACCCAATTATGAGTGACGAAAGCGCAACCGGAATACCAATCAAGCCGGCTTTGTCTGGGGTTGTGAACGAGGCGATCGACCGTCGCTATGGGGCCGGATTTGTGACGGATATCGAAACCGACCGTCTTCCACCCGGCTTGAGCGAAGAGATCATCCGGGCGATTTCAGCACGCAAACAAGAGCCGGCATGGATGACCGAGTGGCGATTACAGGCCTATCGTCACTGGTTGCAGATGGCCATGCCAAACTGGGCCAAGCTATCAGTAGCCCCCATCGACTTGCAGTCCATCAGCTATTACGCCGCCCCCAAGCAGCAACCTAAGTCTCTGGATGAGGTCGATCCAAAACTTCTAGAAACCTTTGACAAGTTGGGCGTGCCGTTACATGAACGGGCACGCCTGGCGGGGGTCGCGGTGGATGCAGTATTCGACTCGGTCTCGGTGGGGACGACTTTTCGTAAGGAGCTGGCTGAAGCCGGGGTGATCTTTTGCTCGATGAGTGAGGCGATTCGTGAGCACCCGGAGCTGGTACGGAAATATCTGGGTACGGTGGTTCCTGTCGGCGACAATTACTTCGCCGCACTGAATTCGGCGGTATTTTCCGATGGGAGTTTTGTGTTCATTCCCCAGGGGGTGCGCTGCCCTATGGAATTGAGTACTTATTTCCGTATCAATGCGGGGCATACGGGGCAGTTTGAACGTACCATGATCATCGCCGAAGAGGGGGCGCATGTGTCGTATCTCGAAGGCTGCACGGCCCCCATGCGGGACGAAAACCAGTTGCACGCGGCCGTGGTTGAACTGGTGGTGATGGAGCGTGCTGAGATCAAGTATTCCACGGTTCAGAACTGGTATCCGGGCGACGAGGAAGGCCGCGGTGGTATCTATAATTTTGTCACCAAGCGGGGGGATTGTCGTGGTGATGACAGCAAGCTTACCTGGACCCAGGTCGAGACAGGCTCGGCAATTACTTGGAAGTATCCCAGTTGTATATTGCGTGGCAACCGCTCAATTGGAGAGTTCTACTCGGTGGCCCTGACCCATCATCGGCAACAGGCTGACACCGGTACCAAGATGATCCATCTCGGCAAACAGACCAAATCGAAGATTGTCTCAAAGGGAATTTCAGCAGGGCGTAGTTCCAACAGTTACCGGGGCCTGGTCAAGGTAGAAAAAGGCGCTCAGGGTGCCCGCAATCACACCCAGTGTGACAGTCTGTTGATTGGCAAGCAGTGTGGCGCACATACCTTCCCGTACATTGAAGTCAAAAACCCCACCGCCACCATCGAACATGAGGCCACCACTTCGAAGATCTCTGACGAGCAAATGTTCTATTGCCGCTCCCGGGGTATCGGTGAGGAGGATGCCGTGTCGCTCATCGTGGATGGTTTTTGTCGCCAGGTATTTCGTGAGCTACCCATGGAGTTTGCGGTTGAAGCGAAGAAATTACTGGAAGTTTCACTTGAGGGAGCGGTCGGATGAATTTCTCACGCCGCGACCATTGGCAGTCGGTTTATCAGGAAAAAGAAGCCATTCAGACCAGTTGGTATCGGGCTCATCTCGAGCAGTCATTATACTGTATCGATAGCTTGGAACTGGACAAAGATCGTCCGGTTGTGGATGTGGGAGGTGGACGCAGCACCCTGGTAGACGATCTTCTGGGACGCAGCTTTCATGATGTGACGGTCGTGGATCTGTCTGCAAAAGCGTTGGCCGAGGCCCGCCAGCGGCTTGGAACACGGTCTCAAGCTGTGACCTGGACTGAGGGAGACGTTAATGAGATCGATTGGATCAAGGGTCATTACGTACTCTGGCATGATCGGGCCGTTTTCCATTTTCTGACCGATGGCGGGGATCGGGCCCGTTACGTCGCCGGCGTAACGCACTCGGTACAGCCCGGGGGGTATGCCATCCTCGCTACTTTTGCCAGTGATGGACCCGAACGGTGCAGTGGCTTGTCCGTGCGCCGTTACGATGCGACGGCACTGGCCGCTGAGTTTACGCCCAGCTTCAAAATGGTCTCCCAGTACCGGGATTTGCATCAGACTCCTGCCGGACGTCAACAACCCTTCACTTACGTGGTGCTGCGTAGGGCCAAGACTCCAAGAGAGTAGGTAATCATGCTGCAGATCGATAATCTTCATGTCCGTGTGGCGGGCAAAGATATTCTTAAAGGGCTCTCCCTCAAGGTGCAACCCGGTGAAGTGCACGCCGTCATGGGCCCCAATGGAGCCGGTAAGTCGACGTTGGCGAATCTATTGGCCGGCCGTGAAGGCTATGAGGTGACAGCCGGTTCGGTACGCTTCTTGGGTAAGAATCTCCTAGAGCTGCAACCCGAGGAACGGGCTGCGGCCGGGGTGTTTCTGGCTTTCCAGTATCCGGTTGAGATCCCGGGTGTGAACAATACCTATTTCTTGCGTGCCGCCTTAAACGCACAACGCAAGCATCGTGGCGAGCAGGAACTGGATTCGGTACAGTTTCTGAAACTTGTTCGCCAGAAACTGGCGATACTGGACCTGTCCCCGGATTTAATGAATAGATCAGTCAATGCCGGCTTTTCGGGAGGTGAGAAAAAGCGTAATGAGATCTTCCAGATGGCTTTACTTGAGCCGCGACTGGCGATTCTTGACGAGACCGATTCAGGCCTGGATATTGATGCTCTCAAGCAGGTAGCCGAAGGTGTCAACCGGCAACGTTCAGCGGATCGGGCCTTTATTGTGGTGACCCATTATCAGCGGCTTTTGGATTACATCGTCCCCGATTTTGTACATGTTCTTGCCGCGGGCCGCATCGTTGAGAGTGGTACCAAGGAATTGGCTCACAAGCTGGAAGAACATGGCTATGCCTGGGTTGCCGAGCGTCAGCTTGAAGGCGTCGACGCATGAGTGGGTGTGTGCCCCTGCTGGATGAGGTACTCAAACAACCCACTGTGGGACGGCCACATTTTGATAGTGCTGAGAGTACTTGGCTGGCGCAGTTGCGGCAAAGTGAACGTGCTGTGCTGGCTCGTGAGGGATTGCCTGATAGGCATAACGAGGCTTGGAAATATACCTCCTTGCGAGCCTTGGCACAGCAACGTTTTGCTATCGGTGATCGTGAAGCCGGACAGCGCCCGGTGTCGGAGACCGAGCTCCACCTGCCCGGGATCGACGGCCCCAGAATTGTATTCGTCCATGGGGTCTTTCGAGCCGATCTGTCTTCACTGCAGGAAATGCCTGCCGGTTTGGAAGTCACCACTCTGGGACAGGCCTTGTCGACTGGGGCGGCTTCATTGCGTTCCTGGATGCAACGCCCCATCGCGGACGGAGCAGCAGCTTTTGAGCGCATCAACCTGGTAATGGCGACGGATGGCGTCAGTCTGCAGGTCCAGGCAGGTTTTCACATCGAGGCGCCTGTCCATCTCCTTTATCTGGGAAGCGAAACGGATACCCAGTTGGCCTGGCATGCGCGTGCTCGCATCGAACTCGGGGCCGGTGCCGAGTTGAGTCTGGTCGAGCATTATGCTGGGTCCAGCCGCTCTGAGCAGTTTGCAACGGTGGTCAGCGATATCCGGGTGCATGAAGATGCGCGTTTGCAGCTGATCCAGATTCAGCATGCGGCAGAAGCCACCACATTGGTTCGTCACGAACGCTTTCGTCTTGCTTCACGAGCCCGTGTCGGCATGCATACGATTGAAATGGGTGGGGTCTTGGTGCGCCACGAGATCGAGACCTTGCTGGAAGGGGAGGGGGCAATCTTTGATACGTGTGGTCTGTTTGTCCCCCAAGGTCGCCAGCATGTAGATATTCGTCTCGATATCCGTCATCAAGCTCGTGATACGCGAAGCAATGCGACTTGGCGGGGAATCGCCGATCAGCGTGGCCATGGGGTGTTTCATGGCGGTATCGTTATCGAACGTGGAGCAGATGGTGCCGATGCCAGGTTGCATAACAAGAACCTGCTGCTCTCAGATCAGGCTGAGATCGATACCCAGCCGGTACTGGAGATCTATGCTGACGAGGTGCAGGCGGCCCATGGTGCTACCGTCGGACAGATCAATGAGCAGGCGTTGTTCTATCTGCGCTCTCGCGGCTTGCCGCTGGCTGCAGCGCGCAGGTTGCTGATGGTGGCATTCTGTCGTGAGATACTGGAAGGAATTTCCCCACCAAGTTTACGAGAGTACCTTGCCGAGCGTCTGACCCAACATCTACCACTGAGCATCAAGGGCTAAGCGTGGACAGATATTTTCTTACCGTTCGGGTTCGGGCCGGTCACGGTGACCACAATGGGGTATCGATGGAGGTCCACGCGAGATGAATTCAGCCATGCACCAACCTATTGCGCCGGCCCCGGACTGGAGCCGGGTTCGGGCGGATTTTCCCCTGCTTGAACGTACGGTATATGGCAAGCCTTTGGCCTATCTCGATAATGCCAATACTTCACAGAAGCCAGACTGTGTGATCGAGTCCGTTGCGCAGTTTTTCCGCGAACGCAATGCCAACATATCCCGTGCGGTACACGCCCTGAGTGAAGAGGCGACCAATCTGTATGAAGGGGCGCGTTCTGCTCTGGCGAGGTTCGTCAATGTACAGTCCGCCCAGGAACTGGTACTGACTTCGGGGGCGACTATGGCCACCAATCTGGTTGCTTACAGTTTTCTTCTGCCCAGATTGAAGCCCGGTGACCGAGTGCTAGTGACTACCATGGAGCATCATGCCAATATTGTCCCCTGGCAGCTTGTTTGCGAGCGTGTCGGGGCTACGGTGGTGGCTGCGCCCATCAACCAACGTGGTGAGCTGATTCTGGAGCAGTTCATCGAGATGCTGACACCCGAGGTGAAATTCGCTGCGGTGACACATGTTTCCAATGTCCTCGGTACCATCAATCCGGTTGCTGAAATAGCCCGTGAATGTCGCCGCCGCGACATCCCGCTACTGGTGGATGGATCCCAGGCGGTACCGCACATGCCGGTGGATGTGCCCGCGATCGGTTGTGATTTTTATGTCTTCACCGGGCACAAAATGTGTGGCCCGACGGGTACCGGGGTACTGTGGGCGCGACGCAAGTGGCTTGAAGCGATGCCCCCATTTTTCGGTGGTGGCGATATGATTCGCGAAGTACGTATTGAATCCAGCACCTTTGCCGATCCACCCCAGCGTTTCGAGGCGGGTACTCCGAATATCGCCGGTTTCGTTGGTTTGGGTGAGGCCGTCCGTTATCTGACAGAACTGGGCATGGATCGCATCAGCGCCCATGAGCAGGAATTGTTGGTTTATGCTGAGGAGCGCCTGCGCGAGGTACCGGGTCTGCGCATCATCGGCGAATCTCCGCACAAGGCTGCGGTCATTTCGTTTCTGGTCGAAGGCGCTCATGCCCATGATCTGGCAACGTTGCTCGATCTCGAAGGCGTTGCGGTGCGCTCGGGACACCATTGTGCCCACCCGTTGATGCAGTTCTATGGGGTTCCTGCAACCTGCCGCGCCTCTCTGGCGTTTTATAATCGCTACGAGGATGTTGATCAGTTGGTGGTTGCTTTGCACAAGGCATGCAAATTGCTGGGTTGATTTGAGCATGGGTCCATCCGCAGTCCTCACTTTGTATCGCGAGCAATTGCTCGAACACAACCGCACGCCGCACCGGTGGGGTCGTCTTGATGCCGCCGATGCCTGTGCCCATGGCAGCAATGCACTTTGTGGAGACGAACTGCGCATAGAGATTTGTAGTGATCACGGTCGTATTAGTGACTATGCCTTCGAAGCCGAAGCCTGCGCGATTACCACAGCCGTGGCTTCGATACTTGGTGACCGGGTGATCGGTATGGATACCGCGGCACTTGAGTCCTTGCACAAGGCTTTTGAACGGCTACTAAGTGGCACCGGTGGGCAGGAGCCGATATTAGGCGAATTGAATGCCTTCGCCGACCTTGCGCAGTTTCCAGCCCGTCGCAAGTGCGCACGTTTGCCACTCGCCACGCTGGCCGCGGCGATGCTCGGCCAGCAAACCGCGACGACCGAGGCGGGGTGATGTACGAGCCGTCCTTTCGCTTTGCCAAAACGACTGATATTGAGGTGATCGTAGCGCTGGTCCAATCCGCTTACCGGGGCGAAGCGAGCCGGGCTGGATGGACCACGGAGGTCGAGTTTCTCGATGGCCAACGCACCGATCCGGTTGAGGTTGGCGAATTACTTACCCGTTCGGACAGTCGTATGCTGTTAGCCGAGAAAGACGGTCGCTTGCTGGCGTGCTGTCACCTCGAAAAGCAGGGAACAAGGTGTTATTTCGGTATGTTTGCGGTCGTTCCCGGTATGCAGGGTGCCGGCTTGGGTCGTCACACGCTCGACACAGCGGAGCATTTTGCCAGGGTGGAGTGGGGCTGTCACAGCATGGAGATGCAAGTTATTGATCTACGGGTCAAGCTGATTGCCTGGTACGAGCGGTGCGGCTATCGGCGCAGTGGTATTTACCAGCCTTTTCCCTATGATAATGCCCGCTTTGGTCTTCCCAAACAGCCGAACCTTCGCTTCGAGATGTTATGTAAAACACTCGTTTTCGACTCACCTCAGGTCGTGGTGAGTCCCGGGGACGATAATAATCCCAGCTCTATCATGAGGAATACAAGGTGAATGACTGGTTACGAGTCGATGCCGTCGAAGCACTGCTTCCCGGAGAGTTCAGGGTGGTGTGGGATGGGGATACCGCCATCGCGGTCTACAACATCGATGGTGATTATTACGCGGTCGAGGATCGCTGCAGCCATGACGACGGGGAATTGGCCGGTGGCGAGGTGCATGGTTACGAGCTGGAATGTCCACGGCATGGGGCACGTTTCGATGTACGTAGTGGCGAGGCGCTGTGCGCACCCGCCTATGAGCCTATAGCCAAGTTTCCGATACGGGTAGAAAACGGGGTAATCTGGACCCGCGACGATCGCAATTGAACCGGTCCCCATGATCGATTTATCGGCCTACTTGGCGTATGGATCGCCGTACGGGGGGATGGCTGGGGTGGTGATTGCCGGCTTGTCCACTGTCGTGGTTCGCGGTGCGGGGTCAGAAGTCATGGGTGTGCTGGGTGAGCAAGGCGAACCCCAACACGGCGAGGAGTTCCGAGGTGCCCCCCGCCGGTGGATGAAAGCTTGTCGAGCTCATCACAGTCCAACCGGAAAGGATGGATTTGACTACGCAATAATTAAAAAATGAAGGGGGCTTCCGTGCCGTCTCAATAAGGGGCTGCAAGCCCATCGTTGCGCGTCCCTTGCGGGCGCGCGGCCGGCCCGGATGGCCTCCCCGTTAACGGGTTGGTGGATGGTAGGCATAGACGCGTACCCGCCGCCCGCACAGGTCGATAGTATTCACCTGCTCCCCGTGCAGGCGTCGGGCCAGATGTTCCGAGGCGGCATCTTCCGGCCGGATCAGACTGACTACTCGGTGTAGTTCCAGCGTCTGCCATGCAAAGTCGAGTACGGCCGTCGCGGCTTCACCGGCATAGCCCTGATTTCGAGCTTCGGGGGCGATCATCCAGCCCAGTTCGATATCCGGCCAGCCTTCCGGTTTAAGCAGGCCGGCGCGACCGACGAAGATCCCATCATCGAGACGCTCGAGTGCCCACATGCCGTAGCCTCGCAGCACCCAATGACCAAGTAACATAGCCATAGAACGCCAGGCGTTGACACGATCCAGGGCCTGCCCGTCACCGATGAAGCGGGTGCTTTGTGGATCTTCCAGCATCGCTGCATAGGCTTCGAAGTGTTGCTCAGTCAGGGCGGTCAAGCGTAGACGCGGGCTGTGTAGGGTTGGAATCAGCGTGTTCATGAGTGGCCGCGGTCCGGTACCCCGGGGTGATCACCAGAACGTGTGTTGCGGAGCCACGGAAGTAACGGTGGGGTTGTCCCACAAAAGCCGATGACAGGATTGGTTGGAAGGTGATGGGTGGTGTAATGATGCAGACGCATGATGATCTAAATCCCCCGGTGGGATCGCGATTCTAGCGCGACTATCCACCCGAATCAGGATTTAGGTGGACAGCCTGTCCCATTCAGTGTTTGCGAACGGTTCTTGGGGTGTCAAAAGAGGGCTTCGCTGGACTTCCGGTAAGACGAATATTGCTGCGGTTGCGCTGTACCGTATGGGGGCCTATACCCTTGACCTTGGCCAGATCAGCGGGTCGTTTGAAGGCCCCATGCCGGGTCCGCCAGACCACGATGGCGTGGGCTTTTGCAAGCCCAACCCCATCCAGTGAGGTGGCCAGTGTGGCCGCGTTGGCACGGTTGATGTTGACCGGTTTGCCGGCTTGTGCCCCGGCACTTAGCCCCAGTGTTGCCAGCAAGCTCAGAATTACAATCCAGTAACGCATAAGGTTTCTCCCTTTGATAATGGACGCTCTGTACGGCGTCGGCACCGAGATTACGTGGACACCACGCTCACTAGTAGCGGCTTCAGACCAGCTGCGTTGTGCGCCGCTGCGCACAGATCCTGTCGGTGTTCACCTACGATTTTGTAGGGCCGCGAGTAGAATGAGCATAAATTCACTTGCGGAGGCACCATGGATACAGTTCGACTCAGCAACAACGTAAGCCGGCTCTGGGATGATGAAGTGGTGCCTCGGTTGGCCGAATACATCCGTATTCCCAACACGTCCCCCATGTTCGACCCTGACTGGGAGGTCCATGGTCACATGGGTGCTGGCGCTGCTCGGGGCGTATCTGGCGGTTTATTTATTTTAAATTTTAAGCGGGAGTAA
>ENA-ORDP01001312-ORDP01001312.1-marine-sediment-metagenome-genome-assembly--contig:-NODE-1312-length-13837-cov-3.662821_pt1 | contig 13837 bp, 12 predicted proteins | sample MGYA00248627_ERZ508539 | MGnify/ENA primary metagenome ERZ508539 (study PRJEB26208, sample SAMN05571518) | marine sediment metagenome | biome: deep sea; feature: Hydrothermal vent; material...
AAGCATGGCGCCTTTTACAGCCGATTGTAGCAGAAATGGATTATTAGAGGCTCCCATTAGTAAAAGAGCCGTTTGTTGTGTCTTCGCCATGTTTTAAAACGGTTGAGCAATAAGCGTTATCTTAACAGATAAAACAGTAAGCGGGGTATTTTAGGTTTTGATATCCAGAACCGCGCCCAGCATCTCATCGGCGGTTTGAATTGTCTTGATCTGGGCGCTGAATCCGTACTGCGACTGGATCAGGCTTACCATCTGCCTTCCAACATCCACGTTGGACTGTTCTAAAGATGAAGGATATATTTCACCGAACCCCCCGTCTCCGGGAGCCCCCTGCACCGCCTGCCCGGAGCTAGACGTTTCATTGTAAATATTCGAGCCACCGCTTTGAAGGCCCCCAGGATTATTGAACTTGTAAAGCTTAACCTGCCCTATATTCTGGCTTTGCCCGTTCACCTGCGCAGTTACAGAGCCATCCCGCCCAATGGAGACAGAAGTTGCGTTTGCGGGAATCTGGATCGGCGGTCGCAAAGTATTGCCATTGGCGTCCGCAAGACGCCCGTTTTTATCGGGGCGGAACCCGCCGGCCCTGGTGTAGGCCGTGGCGCCTCCGGGTGTGGTGACTTTAAAAAAACCTTGTCCGCCTATAGCCATATCAAAAGGCTGACCCGAATAAACGACCGCCCCCTGCGCCTGATTTGACTGAACTCCGATCATGGCTGATCCGGCTCCTCCCGGCAGTGACGACTGGACAGCGCCAGACCCTTTAAAACCGGGAGTGTTGAGATTGGCCAGATTATTGGAAGTTACACGTGTTTGATTAATATACGATCTCAAGCCGGAGAGAGCCGCGCTCATACCCTGAATCATAAGCCATCCCTTAATATCGAGCCATACACAAGCCTACTCCCAAAACGCGAAAGGAGCAAGCTCGCTTACCGACCCGGCCTTTTATCGGCAGGTTGTTCTCGAAACTTTAGCGCTTATAGCCTTTTAAAAAAATAAAAAATATTTTTGCCGCCTCACTCAAGAATTCAAAGTTTACGTCGATTGATTGGTTAAGAGAAGTTGTCAATTTAGTTAACAGAAGGAAGCGTTTTTTTTAAGTTTAATAATGTTTACTTAAACCAGGTTAAGGAATCGACCCGGCGGTAAGCAAAGGAAGCGTTAAAACATCAAGGAGGAAGAGTAACATGGCATTACGAGTTTACAACAACATTTTCTCACTTACGGCGCAAAGGAACCTGGGTAACAACAGTACCGCCCTGGGCCAATCACTAGAGCGCCTGTCGTCTGGTATCCGTATTAACCGTGGCGCGGACGACGCGGCTGGGCTGGCCATCTCCGAGGCTCTGCGGTCCGACATCAGGTCGCTCCAGCAGGCGTTAAGGAACGCCAACGACGGCATATCGATGATAAACACCGCTGAAGGCGCCCTGTCGGAGCAGGCCTCCATTCTGGTCAGGATGAGGGAGCTGGCGGCGCAGGCGGCCACAGGCACAGTCGGATCGACGGAGCGGACCACGATCAACCGTGAGTTCACAGCGCTAAGAGACGAAATCGACAGAATCTCCGCAGTGGCCGAGTTTAACGGCCAGAAACTGACCGATGGCGCTCTTGACAATGTAAATTCGACGAACGGAGTAGTCCAGTCGGTGGTTATCCAGGTCGGAATGCAGGCCACCGTCGCCGACAGGATCAACCTTAACGCGGCGGTGAACCTGACGGCGATAGATTCGACGGGTCTTAACATAACCGGCATTTCTGTCGACTCCGTCGCGTCTGCTCTTGATTCGTTGAGCAGGCTCGACTCGGCCCTGTCGATAGTCACAGAAGGGCGGGGCAAGCTGGGCGCGGTGCAGAACCGTCTCGTGCATACCATCAACAACCTTGCGGTCAGCTCGGAGAACCTGCAGTCTGCGGAATCGGCCATTCGTGACGCGGATTATGCGTCGGAGATATCGCAGTTTACCAGAAACCAGATACTGGTTCAGGCTTCAACTGCGATTCTTGCCCAGGCCAACCTGGTGCCTCAGACCGTTCTGCAACTGCTCGGTTAAACGGTATGATTTGATAGCAGAGTCATTACCAAAAGCGGGAGGTTTTTAAAAAAGCCTCCCGCTTTTTTTATGTTTTGAAAATCCCGGATAGGTCTGGAAATATTTATGACTCTTTAATGGTCGAGTCGATACGTTTAAGAGAGTCGAGAAGTCGTGAAAGTTTCTGAACCGGCCACATGTTCGGCCCGTCGCATGGGGCGTTATCGGGATCGTTGTGAGTTTCCAGAAAGAGGGCTGATATACCCACGGCCACAGCGGCGCGCGCGAGAGGGGGTATAAGGTTTCTGTCCCCACCGCTTGATTTTCCCAGGCCGCCGGGACGTTGAGCCGAATGGCCGGCGTCGAACACGATTGGCGCCCCGGTTTTGGACATTTCGTAAATAGAAGACATATCGACGACAAGGTTGTTATATCCGAACGACGCGCCTCTTTCGGTCAGCATCACCTTGTCGTTTCCGGCCTGCTTGATTTTTTCAATAACGTTGACCATATCCCACGGCGCCATGAAAGGGCCTTTTTTTACATTCACAGGTTTCCCGGTTTTCCCGGCGGCGTATAATAGGTCGGTCTGGCGGCAGAGAAACGCCGGGATCTGGATAATATCCACGACCTCTCCCGCAGAGGCGGCCTCGGCGGGGGAATGGATGTCGGTAATAACCGGCGATCCTGTCTCCGCTCTTACTTTTTCAAGCGTTCTTAGCCCCTCGTCCGCGCCGATCCCACGGAAAGAGCCGGACGACGACCTGTTGGCTTTGTCGTAGGACGACTTGAATACGAATGAGACCCCTGCTTTTTCGGTTATTTTTTTTATTTCCACGGCAAGCTTTAAGGCGTGATCTTCGCTTTCAATAACGCAAGGTCCTCCGATAAACACGAGAGGCAGACCGGAGCCGAAAGTGACCGGGCCGGGATCGACGCTGATATTCATATTAGCTGGTTATTGTCTTTAGCCGCTTTGATAAACGAGACAAACAGCGGATGAGGGCTTCGGGGGGATGATTTGAACTCCGGGTGAAACTGACCGGCCAGAAACCAGGGATGATCCTCGATCTCGATAATCTCGACCAGCCTGCCGTCTGGCGACATTCCCGAAAAAGTCAGCCCCGCCTCTTCGAGCCGCATCCTGTAATTGTTGTTAAATTCGTAACGGTGACGGTGGCGCTCGTTTACTTTATGTTTTTTGTAAGCGGTATACGCTATCGATTTGCTTCTTAACTGGCACGGATACGACCCCAGCCGCATGGTAGCCCCCATATTTTTCTGGTTGACCTGGTCCGGCATCAGGTCGATAACCGGATCGGGGCTGTCGGGCGCGAACTCGGAGCTGTTGGCGTCTTTAATGCCGCAAAGATTCCTCGCAAACTCGATGACGGCGCAATGCATGCCGAGACATATCCCGAAATACGGAATTTTTTTCTCCCTCGCCAGCTTTACCGCCAGGATTTTTCCCTCTATCCCGCGCTCTCCGAATCCGCCCGGAGCAAGAATGCCGTCGGCGTCTCTCAATGTTTTTTCGATATTTTCCCCGGTCAGATGCTCCGAGTTGACCCAGTGGAAATATATATCCACATTGTTGGCGAGCCCGCCGTGGCTTATGGCCTCCGACAGGCTTTTGTAGGCCTCGGTCAGCGCCACATACTTTCCGATTATGGCGATATTGATTTTTGGTTTGGGAGCGTAAATGTTTTCCACAAGGGCGCGCCATCCGGTAAGATCGCTCTCCTTTTTTTCGAGATCTAAAAGCTCAAGCGCTATCTCGTCCAGCTTCTCGGCGAAAAATCTTAGCGGAACTTCATAAATAGACTTTACGTCTATGCCCGATATGACGTTTCGTCGCTCGACGTTGGTGAACATGGAAATTTTCTTTTTAACAGCGTCATCGAGTGGCGCCTCGGATCGGCACACCACGGCGTCCGCCTGTATCCCTATCTCAAGAAGGACACGGACAGAATGTTGTGTCGGCTTGGTTTTCAGCTCTTTAGCCGCTTTTAGATAGGGAACCAGCGTCACATGGATAAAGGCGCAGTTTTCCTTGCCTATATCTATCCTGTATTGGCGCATGGCCTCCAGGAAAGGGAGCGATTCGATATCGCCCACAGTGCCGCCTATTTCACAAATAACGATGTCGAAATCCCCGCCAACGGCGTCGAAACGGCTTTTTATCTCATCTGTGATATGGGGAATAACCTGAACGGTGGCTCCAAGATAATCGCCTCTGCGCTCTTTGGTGATGACGCTGTTGTAAATCCAGCCGGTGGTGACGTTGTTCAGCTTTCCCATCCGGGTGGAGATGAACCGCTCGTAATGGCCAAGGTCGAGGTCTGTCTCCGCTCCGTCGTCGGTGACGAAAACCTCGCCGTGCTGGTAGGGGCTCATTGTGCCGGGGTCTACATTGATGTATGGATCGAGCTTCATCATGGTGACGCTGTAGCCCCTGGCCTCCAGCAGAGCTCCGAGGGAGGCGGCGGTGACACCTTTGCCCAATGACGACAGAACGCCGCCGGTTACAAAGATGTACTTTGCCATTAATTACCCATTCGAGAAAATCTCATTAGCTTTTTTCAGATCTTCCGGGGAGTCTACGCCTATCGAATCGCAATCGGTTTCAATAACCATAATCCGCTCGCCATTTTCAAGGATTCTCAGTTGTTCGAGCTTTTCGCATTGCTCAAGAGGAGTCGGCTCCAAAGCGGCGTATTCTACTAGAAAATCGCTTCGAAATACATAAATTCCTAAATGTTTATAAAGCGGGCGCTTATCCGCTTCGCCGTCCCGGTCGTTCGGGATAGGCAGTTTCGAAAAGTAGAGGGCGTAGCCCGCAAGATCCCGGACGACGCATGTCACGTTGGGATCTTCGGCCTCGGCAGGCGAGATGGGGACGCAAAGCGTGGTCACTTTGATTTCAGGTATTTCTATCAACGCGCTTACGGCGGAGTCGACCGCCTCTGCGTTTATGAACGGCTCGTCGCCCTGCAGATTTACCACAATATCCGATTTTACAAGCCTTGCCACCTCTGCCGTCCGGTCGCCGCCGGATCGGTGGCTTTTCGATGTGAGCAAAGCTGTGCCTCCGAACTTTTTAACCGCCTCCACAATTCGGTCATCATCGGTGGCCACTATCACTCTGTCCGCCGTTTTCATATCCTTAGCGCGGTTATAAACATGCTCGATCATCGGTTTTCCGCCGATAAGTTTTAAAGGCTTGCCTTCGAGCCTTGCGGAGTGAAAACGGGCGGGGATAACCACGAGGACGTACGGCTTGTTAATCATTCACAGTGGGGCCGGATTTAAACAGATAAAAAACAATATCAGCTTCCTTACGATCATCGAATATCAATAAGCGTGTTTGTTTATGAAACCTTTCCAGATGGTAAGCCACAAAATCTTGATATCGAAACTCATCGACCAGTTTTCAATATAATAAAGATCATACTCGATCCGCTTATCCAGAGAAGTGTCTCCGCGCCATCCGTTGACCTGCGCCCAGCCGGTGATACCAGCCTTCATTTTGTGGCGAAGCATATACATGGGTACGCTTTTCTTGAAATTCTCCACAAACACAGGCCGCTCCGGGCGCGGGCCGACGAGGCTCATGTTTCCTTTTAGCACGTTGAAAAGCTGGGGGAGCTCATCGAGACTGGTTTTCCTGAGAAACTGGCCGATCCCGGTGCGCCTGTTATCGTCCGAGGAGGCCCAGACCGCTCCTGTCTTTTTCTCCGCGTCCATTTTCATCGACCTGAACTTATAGATGGTAAACGGCTCGCCGCCCAGGCTCATCCGCTCCTGCTTGTAGAAAAGGGGCCCTTTCGTCCCCAGTTTTACCAACGCCGATATGATGAGCATCACCGGCGACCAGATGATGATAAAACAAAGAGATAATATAATGTCGAACGCCCGCTTGAGCACAACGTTCCAGCCGTACATCGGGCTTTCGGAAAGCGATATGATGGGAAACCCGTCGAAGTCTTCAACGCTTGTGTTTAGCTGGATGAACTGCAGGATGTCTGGCGCAAGCTTTATGTCCACCGTCTCCTCCCCCAGAAGGTTCAGTGTATTCTCCAGCCTGTCATAAGCGCTGTGGGGAAGGGCGATGAATATCTGGTCGACTTTATGCTCGTGTATAAGCCTTTTTACATTATCGATCACGCCTATGACCTCGTAACCATGGTATTTCCTGCCAACATCATTCGGGTCGTCCGATAAAATTCCTTTGACGATCATTCCTGATTCTGGATGACGGGAGAATGTCTCGGCGAGCGCTTGCCCCAGATCACCGGCGCCGACGATGAGGATGTAACGGAGGTTGCGGCCTCTCCGGCGCATTTCGCGAAGGATCGCCCTTGTCACCGCATGAGAGACGACCAGCGAAATATTACTGAATATCCAGAACAGAGCCATCGCCAGTCTTGAATAGGAGTATCCGCGAAAAGAAAACGCGGCGGCCATCGTGATGACAGCCGCGATGGTGGAAGTCTTGAAAATCCTGAAATACTCATTAAACCTTGAGTCCGACCTCATCGGAACATAAAGGCCTCCGAGCCGCATGGAAACGGCCCAGATAATGACAACCGCAGGAGTGAAGTAAAGGTATTGCGAGAGGGGAGGCACACCCTTGGGCATAGAGAAAAGGCCGAAATCGAACCTGAAGTGGTAAGAGAAGACCCACGAGAAGATAACGGCCCCGATGTCTACCACCAGCATTATGGTTAGAAACAACTGGTTGTGCTTTTTTAACATTTCGCCGGTATGTTGTTGGCAATCATAGATTTATTCAGGCCAGTATAAACCAGAGAGCCTCAGGTTTGGAGGAAATTTTTATTTTGCGCCAGCAAGGCTCTCGCAATGCGTGAGCCAGAATTTTTCTTGTCTGGTGACCGCTGATATTTTGACTTTTTGGGGAGGTGGACATATATTCAGAGAAAGGTTGAGAATTTGCGGGTTTTTCTCCTGATCGAGCGGAGATTGCAAAATGAGGATCAATGTAAGGGCGGCTCTTTTGTTAGCGCCATTACTGGTTATGACCGCTCTGCCCCCGGCCACTTTAGCGCATCTTGACGGCGCCAGTGTAGTCACGGTTCATCCCGAATCGTGCAATTACGGGGCTTCCACCGAGGAATCAGGATCATCAGGGCGCGATATGACAATGGATTGCTCCGAATGCGACGACTGCTGTTCGGGCGCCGGGATATCTGCGGAACCCGCCGCATCAATGAAAATAAACTTCATTTTAAAGCGGTTCGCTATAAACGAAATTTTCTCCTCTCTAACCTCGCTCATCTTCAAAGCCCCAGAGCGCCCGCCAAAACTTCTCTCCTGATCTTCCATATTCATTAACGAGGTCGAGCCAGGGGCGGGGTGCGTTTGAACTGCGCCGTCTTACGCCTGGCTTGCGCATCAACTGTGTTGATTAATTTATGAGGAGTGGTGTCATGCAAAGAAGTTTTACCGCATTATTCGCCCTTACTTTCATTTTCGGCCTTACTTTTATTTTCGGGTTGATAAGTTTGATCTATCCGGCCAAATCGGAAGCCACGCCAAATTTTGCGCGACAGCAAGGGTTGGCTTGCTCGACATGTCATACAAGTTGGCCCCTGCTAAATGACTTTGGCAGAGCTTTTCTTGAGAACGGTTACGCGGTAGGGAATGTTGAGAAAATTCCACCAAGGCTGGTCGCTCAGAAGGATATCCCCGTGCCGGCTCTGCGAGTAACCCTCAGTCTGTTCGACAAAAGTAGTTCGCAGGATAGAACCTACGACACGCTGACGGAAGAGGACAAACAGCTCAAGATGAGGGCGATGAACAGGATAAGCGCTCTTTTTGCCGACAGGGTGGGTTCTTTTTACTACTTTATGGAATTTGAGTCTGAAGCTGAGCCTAATCCCGCGAGGGACGAGGCGGGATTGCAGATACAGGTGCCGATGGCTCACGTTGGATGGGTTTTTAGCCCCCAGTTCAGTGTCAGGGCTGGCTTCATGTCTCCTCTCAGCCCGGACGGACGTAACACCGTCGCTCAGAAAAAAGTGCAACGGTATGGGTGGTCGGCGAGCGGAAAGGAGTTTGTGCCTGTGACAACTCAAGCCATCTCCGCTTACGGTAATATAGGAAACGCATTTTACATTCTTTCATGGCACGGACAGGATGGCGGCCTGGAAGGACAGGATCCGAAATTTTTTACCGGAAGGCTTGCGTATGATCTGCCTTTTAATGTTTCGATAGGCGGATTTTACAGCTCAGGTAAGAAATACAACGAAGACATTGGCAAGTCCGAGGACAAGCTCAACAGGTATGGAGTCGATCTGCAGTGGCAGACCGAGGATGGTTTCCAGCTTAACGCCCTTTACGCCGTTAAGAGCGAGGATGAGACGACCATGAACGAAACCACTGGCGCAAGCTCCCAGGCGGAGGCGACGGACAACAATCTGTCTGTCTACGCGCAATACATCATAGCGGGAGCCGAAAAGCCAATGGCCTCGATCGGGGCGAACTATGACTCGTACACCATGAATGATGGAGACGACGACTGGACCAGGGGCGCCTTGTTCCTGACCTATTTCGCCAGGGAGAACGTGAAAGTCCAGTTTGGCTGGGAAAGTACGCTTGATGCGCCTGAGCGGTATACGAACAAGGAGTCGAGGTACACCTTTATGGTGGATATAGGCATTTAGCCAGATAATTCAGGAGACAAAGTGGCGCCTCTTTAATCGAGGGGCGCCACTTTTGATGATGAGGTCTTTGATCTCAGACGCCGCTTTTAGTTTGTCCGGTTTTGACAAGATCGGCGTAACTCTGAAAACCTTCCGCATTACCGCTCTTTTCGGCCTTGTCCGCCATCTGCGCCCGGCGCGCTTTTATGCGCGGATCTTCATAGTATATCGCCCTCGATTTTTGCAAAACTGTCGGAGCCGCATTGCTGGAAGCCATTTTTAAAGCCGCGCCGGGAGAGATGGTAATCTTGTCCTCGACCCCGATCTGCACAGTTTTCGGCATTTTGATCTGGGCGGCCCGTTCGGCGTAGAAACGTTGTTTGTTGTAGGTCTGCGCTACTTTGGCCGCGTTTCCTGTGACGGTGGAAATGATCATTGCGCGCCTCTAATGCTTGAAATCAATAAATTTGGCGTAAACCGGCCTGACCGCCTTGCCATATCCGGCCACTGTTTTTCTCCCGTCATTAAGAGAGCCCAGCTCATCCGCCACTTCTTTTTTCGCCTGCCGGGCCGCTTCTATAAGTTCGCCGGTTGTGTTTTTTATTTCTTCAACAATGGCGATAATTTCTTTTCTTAATTTATCCACCCGTTCATTTTCAAGAAGGTCTCTGTTTTCCGGCGATGCCAGCAACGCTCCGATTTTTTCGTCACCGGCGCCCAGTTTTCCCATAATAGCGTCGCGCTCCACCATCGTGGGAACGAACTGATCCGAATCGGATCCAGAGCTTATAGCGGTATTTAATGTTTCAGAACAGGTCAGCAATTGCGAGTAAAGCTTTTTCTGAGCTATCAGGATTTCAATCAGCGATTCAAGTCTCTTCATATTTTTATCGATTCGAAAATAGAAATGGAGCCTTCCAGACTCGTCGTCGGATAATCCACAGTCACCAGGTTCGCCATCATCCTCTTGGCGACGACCGGAGAGCTTCCGAAATACTGGAGCGCTTTGTTCTGGAACTCAATCATTCCATACGATGGATCCGCCGCGTACTCGACATCCCTTCCCAGTTTTTTGCCCACCCCGTCAGGTTGTTTGTTAAATAAAGAGTAGACCTGTTCAGGATTTTTTTCAATCTGGGCGGCCAGTTTGCGCCTGTCCATCGCCAGAGTAAAATCAGTTCTGCTCATTATTCCAACGCGGCTTAACCTGGCGAACAGGCCGGGCTCCCCGCCACCTGTGTTAACAAGCCCTTTGTATCCGTTTCCCGACTCAAGCCTTTCGATAGCTGAAACGTCGATACCTTTTCTGGCGGAGCCGGACATTTCGACACCTATATCCCCAAGAGAGCGGGGCCGGTTGGAAAGCGACGCCACATCACCGCTCGCGCTTCGGGCCAACGCGATGATAAAATCTTGCACCCGGACGTTATCCTGGATTTGCAAGTTGTTTATATTCTGTTCGTTAATTTCGGTGATAACCCTGTTGTACGCCGACGCAAAAGCCCCGATGCGGTCGATGACAGGTTGCGCGTCTTTAGAGACTTTTATCTCCACCTTGTTGTTTGTTACAGCCCCAAGTATCAGCGTGACACCCGCAATGGCGTCATCCGCCTGATTGCTGTTGGCCGAGTAAGAGACGCCGTTTACGGTGAACAGCGCTGTCTTGGGGTCTTTTATATATTTGATGCTTTCATTAACGCTATTGTCCGCCGAAGTTTTAAGTATTTTTTCGTTATGGACGCCACGTTTATAAACGCCAAGCGAATCGAGAATGTCGTTGGGGTCGGAAATGATAAGCTTCTTATCCGCTCCCTCCAGGCTTGTTATCACCAGGCGGTCTCCTTGTATGCTGGCTTTGGCCTTTGTTTGTTTCGTTCCGCCGTCGAGCGCTCCGTTGCCGTTTATATCTTCAGATGAGTCTATGGAATTATTGCCGTTTATATCTTCATAATAATTAAAAGAAGGTAAATACTGGCCGTTGCCCACATAGACCGCCGGCTGGTAATAACGATCCAGAACACCGTTCTGGTTTAAGTCTTCGGAAAAATTCTCCAGAATACCGTTTTGATTGGTGTCTTCGCCCCGGTTGATCTTGTCCCGGATATTGGCGACGGTATCGGTTGTTTCGACGGTTATGGCGTATCCGTTAATTGAAATTGTTCCCGAAAGATTCAGTTGGGCGCCGTAAGGGTCGGCCTGCGCGTCCGAGGCCACCTGATGCGATTGCGCCAGGCGCTCGACGGTGACGTTGTATGCTCCCGCAGTTGCGTTGGTGGAAGTCTCGGCGGAGACATAAGATGAGTTGGACGAAGATACGACGTTAGGATTAAAGGCGCCTGTTGTCGAGATATCCTTGAGCCGGTCGCTCAAGTTCAAAAGGGCGCCCTTTAAGCGCATAAAAAACTCTTCCTGCCCGCCAAGAGCCCTGCTGTCTCCTATCGCCAGCTTTTTGGAGATAGGCGATTGCGACCGGTACTTATCCAGATTAGCGATGGTCTGCTGGGTCCGGTACGCCGATCCAGCCTCGCCCCGGTTCGTGACATATGGCGTTCCTTTCCTGTTGTAATAGGCGGCCCCGGTCACAGAATCGCTTAACGACACCTTGTCCGGCCTCCCAATACGGTCGGTCGCCGACCAGTAGCTGGCGACAGCGCCGCCATCCGAGCCTCTGAACTCTCTGCCTATATAGGCGGTGGCCGACCAGTAGCTGGCGACAGGTTTTACAGACATATTTCCAAATTAAAAATAATTGCAAATCGGCTAAAGTAATGAAACCTTCCGCCGATAACGTTAACGAGGGGGTTTAACCTCTTTAACAATAAAAAGCCGAAAAAAAAACCAAATCCGGACAAGCAAAGTATCCGTATCGATTCCATACAATTACCTCCTGCGCGCCTCTTGCCACGACGCAAGGCGTCTGCGCCTGTGCCCGCGCCTGTCTACTACTCCTCAAACCAGTGGCAGGGTATTACCTCCCTATCATCCACATCGGCGAAAATAATAAATACTTTAGGCTCAAATAAGATAAAACTATTAATCGCAATAAAAACAATGATATGAGTTGAGTTTTTATTTTCTTTGAAAGGCTTTATTCATCATTCATGGATATTTACTGAAAAAATAAGATTTAACTCTTAGTGTATATTTGTCCACTGTAGAAAATTTTTCCTATGCTATAATTGTCTCCGTTGTTTACAGAATAGAGAGAAGCAAGGGGCTCAGGGGGTAAACATAAAAGCGGTTTATTTTTTTATTTATTCCCATTTTCCTCTCAGGCGGCATGCAGTTGTTTTCGCTCCAAGAGAAATACTGGCGCCTGATATTTCAATGTTTTACTATTAGCAAGATCGAGCCGGAATGCTGAAAGGAACTGTTTGCCGTTTTATCGAATAGATACTTTTAGCATTTCAAAAGCCAGAGGGGCGGCCTTTATTCTATGAAAAGGCAACTGTCGGCTTTTGCCTTCGGCTCTTTATGTATCAGCCTGTTACTGTCCCTCACGTCTTGCGGCGCGAACGTGGGGCAGGGCCAGCTATCGGGCGGCGAAAGCCGCATATCCGCCTTGGCGCTTGACTGGCCGGACGGGTATCAATACGATCCCGCCAAAGCCAGGCTGTATGGGCCGGGAGTTTACGACACCGCCGCCATCCGCCGGGCGACGCCTTCGTATGTCACGAGCATCACCGTCACAATCACGGGCGGGGGCTCCAGCAAAGTTTACAACGTTTCGCTGGAGACGGCGGAGATCGATGACTTTTTTCAACCTGGACAATATACGATCAGCGTGGTTGTGGAAACCAGCATCGGCCTTACGTTCACAGGCTCCACCACCGTCGTCATAGTCTCCGGGCCGAACGACGACATAGCCATCAATCTCAAAGTTGACGCGCCGCCGACTTCGGAAAGTCTCAGCGTATCAAACTCCAAACCAGATAAAAACGAATCGGTCACAATCACCATAAGCGTCACCGATCTGGATGCGGGTGACGTTTTCTCTTATAGCTGGAGCGCAAGCGGTGGAAGCGTCAGCGGCTCCGGTAATAGCGTAACCTGGTCATCAGACAAGAGCGGATCATATTCGGTGACCGTCACGGTGGATGACGGGAGAGGGGGCGTGATGTCCAAAAGCGCCAGTATCACCGTGGTCAACCGGAATCCTGTAATATCGAGCGTCTCGGTTGACGACGCCAGTCCTACAGTGGGCGATACCGTCACGGCCACCTGCGCGGCCTCCGATCCGGACGATGACCCGCTCACATATTCACGATGACATGCACAGTGACCGACGGCGACGGCGGGACAGCTAGCAAAAGCGTGACCATCAACGGAGTGGTCACTATTCCCAGCGCGCCCACGGGCGTCTCCGCGTCGGGCGGCGACTCTAAAGTCACGGTAAGCTGGAGCGCTGTGGCGGACGCGACCAGTTATAATATCTACTGGGACACGTCACCCGGTGTGACAACCGCGTCGACCAAGATAACAGGCGCCTCCTCGTCTTACGCGCATACTGGCCGCGTGAACGGAACCTCATACTACTACGTGGTCACTGCGGTAAACTCCGCTGGTGAGAGCGGCATATCGAACGAAGTAAACGGCACTGCGGGCATTTTGATCGCCGGACTTTTCACCGACCCAAAACTGCAGACATGCGTGAACACGCTGGCGACAACCAACGGGTGGACGTACGCCGATGAAGTCACTAATTTCAACTGTAATAGCTTGGTGATCGTCAGCCTTTCAGGGATGGAATACCTGACAAGTCTAGCCGTCCTGTGGTTGTACACTAACAGCATAGTCGACGTGAGCCCGCTCTCCGGCCTTACAAGTCTTACAACGCTGGGTTTGGGCAACAACAGCATAGTCGACGTGAGCCCGCTCTCCGGTTTAACAAATCTTACAACGCTGGGTTTGGGCTCCAACAGCATAAGCGACTTGAGCCCACTGTCCAGCTTGACAAATCTTACAACGCTGTATTTGTGGAGCAATAACATGGTCGACGTAAGCTCGCTGACCGCGTTGGTAAAGCTGGAAAACCTGAGGATAAACGTCAACAGCATTACGACCGGTGTCGATGGTCTGGCGCTCGTGACCTGGCTCAATCCAATTGAATTTTGGTTCCAAAATAATTCCAGCATC
>ENA-ORDP01001313-ORDP01001313.1-marine-sediment-metagenome-genome-assembly--contig:-NODE-1313-length-13834-cov-2.363161_pt1 | contig 13834 bp, 16 predicted proteins | sample MGYA00248627_ERZ508539 | MGnify/ENA primary metagenome ERZ508539 (study PRJEB26208, sample SAMN05571518) | marine sediment metagenome | biome: deep sea; feature: Hydrothermal vent; material...
AAGCTATAGATTGAGCGGGTTTTTTATATCGATGCCATCCTGAAAGGGTTTGTTTCTTTCTATATGGGTCAATTGGTAAACCTGACCTAACCAGTTATTAATGATGGCCTCAGCACTATCATGCCAGGTATTGTTAATCTGCGGCTCGATAAGGGCCTCGGGAAATTCAGGTAAAGTCGTATTTTCTTTTTTTGCTTTAGTTACCTGTTGCTGATATTCGCCTAAAATAGCCTGTGCTTGTGAACTTAAGTAGTTTTCCGGGTAAGGTGGGTAGTGCTTAATTTTATCGCGGAAAAAATTGTGCACTTCGCGTTTATATTCTTTTAATAAGCTAATTGAATCGTATTCGGGATGGCCCTGAAAGAAAATTAAACGAAACTGATCCTCGCTCACGGCCAGATGCACACCAGCCTGACTACTCTCAACCAGGATATGCAGATTTGAATCCAGGAATTGCTGACGATCAACCTGGTTGAATCGAGAGTGGGGCACATCAAACTGGGTATTTACACCGCTAACCAATGGATGGTGGCGTTGCACTACATTATGTGGATAAACTCCCCAGCGTTTGAAACCCAGCGCGCGACGTTTTTGTTTATAGCGAAATTCTAAAACAGCATGTGTGGCCAGGCATGAGCACAGTGTTGATGTGACATTTTCGTAGGCCCAGTCAATCACCTCAATCAACGGTTGCCAGAAGGGTTCTTCTGGTAATTCAGGTTGAGTTACATTTGCGCCAGTGATGATCAGGGCATCGAGCCCCATTTCTTTTATTTTTTCAAAGTTTTCGTAATAATTATCTACGTGAGCCTGTCCAGCCTTGTTACGCTTAAGGCTAGGTATGCTAAACGGGTGGATATAAAACTGAGCAATCTGGTTGCTTTCACCAATAAGACGAAAAAATTGTCGCTCCGTTGCCTCAAGTGCGGCATCCGGCATCATATTTAACAGCCCGATGTGTAACTCACGAATATCCTGATGTATAGCATCTTTATTGGCGAGTATGTTTCCGCCTTCCTTTAACAGGCGTGAAAAACTGGGTAATTTTGAATGGGCAACCAGTGGCATATACGAACCTATAACGATTTTTCGATCAATTTTAAAAACTCATCAGCCGTTTTAACCTGCCAAAGGTCGGTTGTATGTATGGTATAGCCGTATTGTTTGGCTATCGACTCATAGCGCGGCAACCGAGCTTTGAATAATTTTGGGAAGACCCAACAGGCAAAATCATCCGGTTCGATCATCGCAACATATTGCAGTTGCATTTCTTTGAGATAGATGTCGAGTTGTTCATCCAGGAAAGCCTCACGGTAATAGAGTGGTTTCGGGTCAGATTCGGCGCGCCGAATTAATTCCTGTTCATCTTTTTCAGTGGCCTTTATATACACCAGCAAAGTATGTTCGGCCAGGATTTCGAGTGTTTGAGGGTCATCCAGTTCACAAACGCTGCCACCTGCGTCATTTATGAAGTGCTGGTAGCCATAGATGCTTTGCGCCTTATCGATAAAACTTGGCACGTCACGCATGGCCTTAATCTCGGCCTGATGATGTAACGCCTGGCGGCGTTTGAATTCGGCCAGCGGTAGGCCATTGTGCTCAGGATTGCCAAGTTTACCTAGAAAACTGGAGACCGGTTGCAGGTTGTCGACCGTAATATTATTTGAGATAAAAATCGAGTCCTTGCGTAAAAGATCACGCAAAAAGGGGATCTGCATAACCTGGGCCTTGATATTATCGAGGATAGGTTCATCAAGATAGCGGGTACCGATGCGGTAGTCACCTGAGAAATGAAACCAGTCGTGTTTGCGCAGCAGATTTGCGAGCCGAGTTTTGCCAACCCCAGACATTCCTAGCAATGTGATGGACTTATGTTTCCAGCTACGGAATTGTTCAATATCAAGTTTCATTTCAAGCTCCTGTAGACCGTATTGTAAGTGCATCCCCCAGTAAAAGACAATTCATAAGAGCTATTTCTGAGGTGATTTATGGTCGGCATATGGCTTGTGTATGCTACGATGAGTTATGAAGTACTGGTTATACTGATTAATTTGCTATGAAACGATTTCTTATTTTTATCGTCAGCTGGATTGTGTTTATTTTGGCGGCAACGGCGCTTAATGAGGCGTCTAAAATTCAGCAATCAGAAGTCATACCGGTCATGACAGAGAGTGAAAATTCCGATCATCCGCTAATTGTCGATTTAAAGCAGGCCCTAAGTGCCCAGAATTATCTTGGCGCACTGAAAATAATCGATAAGAACCACAAAAATTTTGCCAATCTGTCGGATTCAGATAACGGCCAGGCGTATCAGTTTTTTTACCTGAAAGGTCATGTTCATTCAGCGTTATGGCAACATCTTGAGGCGGAAAAGAGCTGGACATTCGCACTCAATTTCGCCACATCTAAACAAGAAAAAAAGCGTCTCAAACGCCTGGTTAACGCAAACCGCTTGCTTGTCAATGACATTAATGATGAACGATTATTAAATTCCATATATCGTGCGGCGCCACGTACCGGCCCAGCCTCAACGTTAAGCGGTAAGATTGCCGTTGTATATGTCTTTCTAACCGACGGTGCTTTACAAAGCTGGAGCCTGAGAAAACGAGATTTTGTAATGAGCAGCTGGACGATTGCAGAACAATGGTTGATTCTTAATTCAAATGTATATAATGCGAATGTAGAATTTTCTCGACGCCTGTTTTTAGTAGATAAAAATCCTTATATAAAACGATTGCAGGTTGGAGATTTTGATAGCCACAACCAACACTCGGCTAAAGTGGCAAAGTTGGTCGCCGAGCACCTTGGTTATAAAGATATTCTTAGCTTTATTGAAACAATAAAAAAAGAGGAACAGGCCGATCAGGCGATTTTAATATTCCATTTATCACGAGATGGGCGTTCATTTGCGCAACGTTGTGTGTATAAATGTAACGAAAATGCGGAGTACGTTTATTTAATGGAATCTCCATCTGCCAAGCGAGGAAATTTTATGAACTATGCGCAAGCTCATGAAACGTTGCATTTATTTGGTGCTGACGATCTTTATAATATTAATGGTGCCAAATACTATGTGGTAAGAGATATTATGAATTATCCCGCCAGCATACTTGGCGCGAATACGCTAGAGCCAATCACAGCTTATGCAGTCGGAATATATAACAAAAAACCAAAAGCACCGTTTGAAATTCAATCATTTTCGAGGAGTCACTAGATGGAAATTACTACCTTAAGCCAAACCCTGATCAATTTATTGATAAGTCTAAGTTACGCCATTATTACCTTGATAGTGAGCGTAACAACTTTGTATATGATAGATCATTTCTTTTATAGAAAAATCGATTTTATTGAAGAGATCAAAAATGGTAATATTGCGGCAAGTATTTTCTACAGTGTGATCCTTCTATTTGTTGCGATTATTGTGACAATCTCGATTAATTAAAAGGGAACATTGCACTGAATCTGACGTAAATAGATTTTCTAATTCAGATGCAATGCCCCAGTACTATTTATAAATATTATTTTTGTTCACACACTCGAGGTGTCTTACCAAGGGCATTTAGTGAGCCGCCACCACCACAACCACCTATTGTAACTTTAACATAGCTTTGACCAGCAATTACCTCGCCACTATCAAGTTTGGCCACTGCATAGATGTTACTGCTTTCGCGTAAACGGATTCTTGTTTTCAGGTTATTACTTTTCATGTTTTTAGAAAGAAAAAATGTTGCAATGGGTTCTTTCCTGAATTCATTGTAAAAACTCAATTCTTTTACATAGTCCCCTTTTTCTAAGCCTTTCACATTACCAACAGTGACACCAACAACGCTGCCATCCTCAGCGATTTGAGGTGTTTTTAATATTATGTGTTCTGTGCTGATGGATGAATTTCCGTAGTTATTACTAATACAACTCGGTAAGGTCTTTTGTGCAGCAAGAGCAGAGCCCGCAAAGATCGAAAAGATCATAAAACTTAGTATATAGGTTATTTTTTTCATGTCAGTCTCCTTATTGTGTACGACAATTACTATATTGCAGACACTGTGCCAACATTAGAATTAACATTAATTCAATTACTTAGGAAACTGTAACAGAGTAAGTATGAGAATTCATCTTGCATATTGCATGATGAATTTGCAGTGTGCAGGAAATATAATAAGGGTTAAATTAATACAAAGAATTTAATAATGTAATAACTTCATCCGAGTCCCAACGGATGGCCGCGTTGATACCATACTGTATTTTACCGTCCGGCCCTATGATAAAGGTTGATGGAAAGGCAATCACATTCCATTTAGTCGATACCAGGCCATCTTTGTCCAGTAAAACAGGGAACTCAACATTAATTCGCTTTAAGAATTGTTCTATGGTTTGGGATGATTCCGCATAATTAATTGAGATTAATTCAAATTTTTTGTCTTTCATTTTTTCGCGGAGTCGATTCAAGGAAGGAATCTCTTCGACACAAGGTGGACACCAGGTCGCCCAGAAATTTACCACGGTTACTTTTCCAGTGAAGTTATCTAGAACAACAGATTTTCCCTCGCTATCTAGTAGGGTAATGGGGGAGGGGATTTTATTTCCATAAAATACTTTAATCTTGCTGTTCATCACGGCCTTATATTTAACGGCTTTATCTTGCTGATATACTGATGGTAATAATACCTCTGTATCGCTTTGTAGAAGTTTTACTACTCCAGGTATGTAGCCTGGTAAGCCGTTTAACATTTTAAGGGTTAATGGGTTGTTGTCACCTTTGTAAAAGATACCCGCGACCTCGGGCATGTAGGTGAAATAAATATGCCGGTTTGATTTTTGTAATGTTTTTAACAGACGAGGAAACTGCCAGGCGCTGCCGCGGCGGCGTCCCTGAAAAATAAACGTTGGAATGGTTGTTTGGCTGGTAATGGGTAGATATTCAGGATCCAGTCCAAGCTCCGGGATAGATTTAAAGAAGTCGGGAGAAAAAAGAATAACCCCTGATAAATATTTTTCATCGGAGTTTTGTTGTTGCCATAATGTTGCACCGCGCATTGCCGGTATCGCGCCATAGGCACGAGACATAAGTACAATATTTTTTCCCGTTTTTTTATGCGCGGCACTAATTAAATCGCTAACATACTGGGCGTTCATATTACGCATAAAGTTTGATGTCTTCGGTTCAAACAATACGTCAGAAAAATCGATCTGCCATATTTCCAGGTTGTTTTTAGCCAACAGATGTGCTGTTTTATAAGTGCGGGTGGAAAACGAATAACTTGATCCAATCCATATTACCAGGGTATTTCCTTGCGCCGGATAATGCGAAATGATCATTTCTGTTTTATCAGAGGCTTCAACACCAAGTTCTAGTGCAGAGACACGTTCAAGTGGGTTTGCTAACAGATTAAAACTGGTAGTATATAAAATACTGGTAAGTGCGACGAGATATCGGTAATTAAACCAGCTGTATTGCATGGGCAGAAGAAAAATGTATTTATTAAGGTCTAAATAGTATAAACGTCAAGTCGTCAGGATGACAGGGAAGATCGGTTACTTTTTCTGACATTCGATGGTGTGCGAGATCAACAAGTTGTGTGGCCGCGTGTTTCAGGTCACCTTTGCGAATTAATTCGGTGATCTCGGAAAGATAAAGATTATCAAATAATCCATCACTGGCGACCAGCACCGTGTCATGTTTATCCAGTTTTCGCTGACTTCCGATTTCAATGCTCATATCATCAGCACCCACCACGTTAGAAATCAAGTGTCGTTCTTCATGATGAATAGCCTCATCCTCATCGAGCAGGCCTGATTCAACAGCATACCCTACCGGTGAATGGGCAATCGATTGCAGCTTAATCTTGCCCCGTTGACCGCAGATCAGGATCATCGAATCACCGACATGAAAGGGGCGCACCTGACCACCCTGAATCTCTATTGCTGCCAGAGTTGTGGCGGCACCTGCTGAATGTTTAATAATACGTTGATTGGCTTTTTCTATGCCATCCAGTATGGCTTCACGCAGCGATATATTTTCTGAGCTGGCCTTTGTTATCGAGTCTGAAATAGCTTCGATCGCCGTTTTGGAGGCTGTTTCGCCATTAGGTTGTCCACCTAATCCATCGCTAATCACTAACACACCTGAAGTTGTGTTGTAACGAATTAAAGCGGCACAGTCTTCATTAACGGTGTTTTTGTCCGGTGTACGATGGGTATACAGCACCGCTTGCCCTCCGACGAATTCAAGTCGAATGGGTTCATCTAAATCTGTTTGCGTGTAGCCGTTAACGAGAGACAGGGTTCTATCCTTTGTGTTTTACCATTGCATGGTTTCGATGTATTCACGCAGTTGCGTTGCGCTGCGAAATTTTTTCATGATGAGGCTTCGTTTTTGGCCGTTAATGATATCTTTAACAGCCTTGGCTTGTTTGGCGTAATGTTTTTGTCCGCCTAAAATTTCGTGAAAAATTCTTACCATCTCAACAGTATCATCCTGGATTGCTGTGCGTTTTGACGCGGGTGATTGAAACAGGTCGACTAATTTCATATCAAAACCCAGACCGTATCGTTGCAAAATAATATTGTCAGTATGCAGGTCACCGTGGTATTCACCAATTCGATGTACGGCTTCCATACCACAGGCGAGCGAATGCAAAACATGCAGGGCCTGATAGGGTTGTAGACGCTTACCGGGTTGTCGGTTGACGAACTGGCTTAGCAATTCACCTTCTACGTATTCAGATATGAGTAAGGTCACCGGCACGCCCTTTACGGTAATTTGATCCTGGGCACTATATTGAATGACGATGGGACAATGACGAAGTTTATGCAATTTTTTTGCATAGAATTTAACGGCCTTGTCGCGAAGATTTCGTTGTGGGAAAAATAGCTTGGCAGTTCGCTCAATGCCGGTTGCAACTTCACGAACAAGATAAACCTCACCTTCCCAGCCGCCACCCAATAACGAAATGACTTCATATTTACGTGCCAGCACGCGTCCAGCCGCCAGGTTAAAGTGGTCAATTTTTGATATCGTCTTTGCCATGTCTTTATTTTATGCTGCAAACCCGTGATTTACCACCCGCTTAATTAATCAATTCGGTCAAGCTGATTGAGGCTGGTGCGTTTTACTTTAATTAAGCATGTTTATCCGTGCAATTTAATGTGCTGAAAAAATATTTAGTCGGGGGATCAGGCAGGTGTTAACAGCAAAGAAATTAGCCTTGTTAGTGTCGGCGCGAAAAATACGTGTCGGTGGCTATCGGTTTTAGTTTCTAAATTGTTGTTGCTAATACCAGTCCACCTCACGGTATCTATCACTGGAACGATTTGTGTAGGAGCGGACTCAGACCGCGATTCAATACGGTAAACAAGGTCATAATCGCGGTCTGAGCCCGCTCCTACAAAACAAATATTAATCAAAATACGTTAAATGGTTACCCTTTACGAATAGCTATTTAGATTTAATTTAGCGGCATAAGGTAGATGTATTATATAACTAGTCGCGTTAGGGGACGTTGCTCGTTAAGACAGGATCTGGCCACGCTGAATAAGGGCCACACCTTAAGCCAATATACCCTAATTTGTTCGGAGAATTAACAATGCACAAACTCATTCAAGTTTTAACCCTGTTGGCATTGGTCACACCCGTTCAAGCAGAGATCGTTGCTAAATAAATTAAATATGAACTTGATGGTATTTCATTAACAGGGTATCTGGATTACGACAATAAACAGGCCGATCAGAAATCATGGCAGCAAATGATCGTATTTTTAGAAGGGGCATTTGACTAATTTGAATTAAAAAAAAGTACCGCCACGTCCCATTTTTGGTATAAAATTTATAAAGTGTGATGTGTGACACATATTAACGATTGATTTATATACTATGCTTTTAGATACGTGACCATGCAGGTGTGACGTTCATACCTGAGGTTAAGAGAGGAGATTATGGCAGCACTGATTCAATTCGCTAGCGGAGCACCCGGTATCAAATATGCTCTGGATAAGCGTCATACCTTGATCGGACGCACAGCCAAGGCTAATGATATCAGCCTTCCCTGCTCATTTGTTAGTAAGCACCATGCCATCATCATGCTGGTCGAGAGCATAATTAATCCCGGCACCTTTGATATCTACATCGAAGATCTCAAGAGCAAAAACCATACTTATGTTAATGATGAGCCCATTACTCGTGTTAAACTTGAGGACGGCGATATCGTGCGCATCGGTCGAAATACCTTGAAGTATGATTCTTCTGGTGAAGTGCCTGAGCTTGAGGCGGTTGAGGTTGATCTGGAACTGCCGAATCTGGACGATGTACAATCACAGTCCCAAACCTGGAATTTTAGCCGTCGTCTTAGTCTGATATCCTCTGAAGAAGAAGAATAATCCAAACTGAAACGTGGAAATTAGGCCAGATCTAATAATTTGGCCAGCTTCTGCACGTCTTTGTTTTCATGTTGATGTACTGGACACTGTAGATATACGCTGACCTGCTCGTGTTGACCCGACGTCAGTGGCAGCGGCTTTAGCAGGCCTGTTTTTAAATCATCGGCCACCATTTCTATGGGTAGCCAGCCATAGGCCAAACCCAGCACAATATATTCCCTGGCTTGCTGTAAGGTCGTCACTGGCCAGTTTTGTACCGTTTCCAGCGCCGGCTCCGAAGCCAGAGTGATGCGCGGAAATTGCGCAAGCGCAGCCTGATCTATACATTCAATAGGTTCATCAAAAAGGGGATGATTGGCCTGGGCGACCGCCAGTAATTCTACCTCTCCAAGCAACTGGTGACTTTTACCAGGAAATCGTACTGGACTGATAATAATATCAATTTCATTCAAATCGACCTGAGTCGTTCCATGCTGAAGATTCAATCGGGTATGTGGGAATTGTTGACGAAATGCCAGCAATGCCTTTTGCAGGCGTTGCACAGGATAAATGCCATCGAGCCAAAGGCTGATTTCAGCGGCATGACCACTATTCAGGTGCCTGGCGAAATCAATAAGTTGCTGGTAATCGTTCAACAACCGGCGAGCCCTGCCCAGAAGTACCTCACCGGTTTGGGTTAATACCGCACGACGGCCCTGAATCGTCAATAATTCAAGCTGCAGCTGATCCTCCAGTTTGCTAATGCTATAACTAATAGCAGACTGACTCCGCTGGAGAAGGGCGGCAGCCTGCGTAAAACCACCAGCGTCTATCACTGTTTGCAGGACCTGCCAGGCATCTAGATTTGCTTTGTGCTCAGACATACCTTAAATATATCAAAAAATTAGATAAATAAATGTATAAATAGCACTTTTAAATCTAAAAAACTGGTCCATAATAAAGGGAGGATATCACTAAGAGAGGAAGCGCTCATGTCAACAACAGAAAGCATATTGCAACAGACGTCCAAATGGCTGGAATTAGGCAATGACTTACTCAATCGAATGCTCGAAAAAGCGGGTGGAGTTGAACAAACGTGCATCCTTTTGGCGCGAGGCCTGCTGGGGCTATTTTTTATCTTTTTTGCGCTGGATAAACTTGCCGCGTATTCCGATACAGCGATTTATATGTCCGCTTTTGGAGTCGCGGGGATATTGCTGCCCGGGGTCATACTGATTGAATTACTGGCTGGAACGGCACTGTTAGTTGGTTGGCAAACGCGCAAGGCGGCGGTGTCGTTAGCCGGGTTTACTATTTTAGCGGCATTGATATTTCATTCGGATTTTACTGAACCCGTACAGACTATTTTATTTATGAAAAATATGGCCATCGCCGGTGGCTTGTTATTATTTGTAGCGGTCGGGGCGGGGCAGCATAGCCTGGATGCCCACTCCATTGAGTTGTTAAAGAAAAGTAAGGTCAAAACCAAAGCTCGGACCAGGGCTAAACCCAAAAGTAAAAATTAATTACGGTAGAGATTGCTCAACCGTTAAAAGCCAGCATTTATGCTGGCTTTTTTATGGGTATTAATTCTGTTTGCGGCTCGTGTTCACTGCTCGAATTCAATATACTGAGCAGACAGAATACACGTTTTAAGGATTCTTTTTTTAGATGGCTACTCTCATTCTTATGCAGGACGATCACGCTGGTGTGCGTTTCGCAATCGAAAAAACAAAATTTTTAATCGGTCGAGGTTCCGACAATGATATTAGCCTTGATGATGAGCTCGTTAGTAAGTGTCATGCCATCATCGAAGTGATGGTCAGAGATGATGATAAGAACACGGTTGAGTATTTTTTACATGATCAGGACAGCACCAATTATAGTTTTGTTAATGAAGAGCGGGTGAGTATTCGTCGTCTGACGGATAAAGATATTATTCGGATTGGTAAAAGTAATTTTAAGTTTATCGATGATCAACGAGACAATCTGGATGTGACCACAAAATTAGAAAAAACCTGGATTCCCGGCGTATTTGTTACCCGCAAAGGTGACAAGAAAGCCAAAAAGAAATAAATTTAAACGTAGTTAACGTAGCAGCGGGCTCAGACTGCGATTACGGACCCGGAAGAAGAATAATTTAATCGCGGTCTGAGCCCGCTCCTACAAAATCAACTGGGCTCATCGTTCTCATAACGGATGTGCTCAGGTGCCACGGCGCCACCCGAAATAATAAACGTCATCGCCTCATCCATACTCCAGTCGGTCGAAACCAGACTATCTAGCGGTACGATTTCCAGATAGCCGGAGGTTGGATTGGGCGTGGTAGGGACATAAACGGCCGCGAGCTGTTGGCCGGTTTTTTCATCCGTTAGCACCCGGGTGACAAAGCCAACGGTCTTCATGTGTTCCGATGGAAATGCAATTAACACCACACGTTGAATGTCACCCGGTTGAGTTTGCAATACGGAAAGAAACTGTTTAACCGCCTTGTAAACGGATTGTACGATTGGAATCTTGTGAATAAAGTACTCAAAAAAACCGAGCATACGTTTGCCTACTACGCGGGTGGTGATCCAGCCTAATAAATAGAGTCCAAGAATGGTAAACACGACCGCCAGACTGTTTAATAGCCAGGGCGCCTGGATAAATTCAGCGATATTAGGCGAGTGTTTTTCTATACCTCGGGCAAAGGTTCGCGCCCAGGGCAGGCCCATTTTGGATAGCTGTCTTAAAACAAATTCAAACACCGCCCAGGTAAACCAGATAGGAATGACGGTCAGTATGCCAGTCAGGATATTGCGCTGGGCACGGCTGAAGAATTTTGATCTGGTTTTTTCTTTCTTATCGCTCATTGAGTTTAAGTGTCAACATATTGCTATTAATTGTCTGGTATCAACTGTCGTAGTTTGTCACGATCATACCACCATTTATCATTAATGATGATGTCTAATACTTTGGCCAGCTTGGGTAAAAAGATCGCCGGCTCGTTGAGTTCCATGCGTTCGATCCAGAACTCCAGCATCTCCTGATCGTCAACCTGTGAGTGGCGTTTGGCCACGACGGCAATCATCTGAGTGGCGAGGAATTTCAGGCTTTCGGCCTTATCTCCCTCACACCGTATATCGGCAAGATAGTGTGCGGTAATTGCCGCAACGGCGGCACCATCGGAGTTATCGGGTGTTTCATCAATAATATGCTGCAACATCGCGACACTGGTCTCGGGGCTGACTGGAAAGGTAACGGCCAGCCAGATTCCATTGGCAAGAGCGATAATGGAATCATCGAGTTCACACTGAAACATCACATCGCAGGCCTCGACGGCCTTTTGCCATAAAGCGGATTCGATAAAATATTCAAAACACGCCCTGGCGCGATCCCATGCCTCGGCCTTATTTTCCAGCGCCAGCTGACTTGAGGCGATGTCAAGTTCAAGTGTATAGCGCTCTTCAGCGGGGCTGGACTCGGTCATCTCTGCCAGTAGCTCCAGCTGGGATTTGAGTAACGCCTGGGTATCTTCATTTTCAAGCACATTGAAGGCCTGATCGATGGCGACGCCAGAGCGGGTTTCATCATTATTCGACATATATCTACACTCTTGAACAGGGGAGCGTATTCTAATAGTTTGATTCACTGTTCGACAAGACGTAAAAGTCGATTATGCTATCATAGATGAAAAAGCTAATCAGACCAACCGTGTACAATTTACTTTTATATAGCCGCTTTTGCCTGGTTTTGCTGGCCTTCCTGTTAGTGCCCCGGCCAGGCATGGCCAATGAACCCTTTGCCGATGTACATCTGCATTTTAACTGGGATCAGGAGGAGTTGGTTTCTGCAGAAGAAGCCATCGCTATCCTTGATAAACATAACGTCGTATTCGCGGTGGTTTTCAGTGTGCCATCAGATAACGCCCTGAAGTTAAGCAAGCTCAAACCGGATAACATCATTCCTTTTTTTTCGCCTTACATTAGCGGACACAGTCGTAATAACTGGTTCTACGATGCAAAGGTATTAGAGCGAGCGCGGACAGGACTGCAACAAGGTATTTATAAAGGAATCGGTGAATTACACGTAATTTCCGGTCTGGGTCCACGACGTGATAACCCCATCTTGCAAGGCCTGTTAAGACTTGCGGCGGAATTTAATGTGCCGTTTAATATTCACACTGAAACATCAGACTATCGGTTTTTAGTGCCGCTATGCCAACAGCACCCGAAGGTTCGATTTTTATGGGCACACGCCGGAGGAATACTCGGGCCGGAACATTCTGAAGGTATTATAAAAGCCTGTAGCAATGTCTGGATTGAATTATCGGCTCGTGATCCGAAGCATTATGGTGGCCTGCTTGATGATCATGGTAAATTAAGAAAAGGCTGGTATGACATCATAACCCGCTATCCGGATAGATTTATGTTGGGTACCGATCCGGTCTGGAATGCACATCAGGTTAATCGCTGGAATGAGGCCGACGAAGGCTGGAAACATTATTCTAAATTTATCCAGTTTCACCGTAAGTGGATAAAGTCTTTACCGGAAGAGGTTGAGGAAAAAATAAGACTTAAAAATGCGTTAATTTTTTTCAAAATCGAGATTTAAATGGCCGTTGCGAAAGGTCTTCATTTTAAGCGATTATTATTTTTTGTAGGAGCGGGCTTAGACCGCGATTATATGACTATTATAGATCTAATCGCGGTCTAAGCCCACTCCTACAAAAATTGCTCTAGGAAGAATATGGAATATAAAAAACTAGGTAATACCGATATCGGGGTCAGTGTCATTTGCCTGGGCACCATGACCTGGGGCGAGCAAAATACACAAGAGCAAGCCTTTGCACAAATGGATTATGCGGTTGAACAGGGGATTAATTTTTTTGATACCGCTGAGTTGTATGCCATTCCGCCCAAGGCCGATACCTATGGTCAAACCGAGAAGATTATTGGTAACTGGTTAGCGACTAGTGGCAAGCGCAATGATATTGTGCTTGCCTCAAAAGTGGCGGGGCCAGGTGAAGAGTGGTTGCCGCATATCCGTAATGGTAAATCACGACTGGATAGAAAAAATATTGAGGCGGCTTTAAATGAAAGCCTGAAACGATTACAAACGGATTACCTGGATGTCTATCAATTGCACTGGCCTGATCGTAAAACTAATTTCTTTGGCCATCTCGGATACACCCATGATGCGGATGACCAGCCGGTTCCGATTGAAGCAACGCTTGAGGTGTTAAGCGATATTGTTAACACAGGCAAGGTTCGTCATATCGGTTTGTCGAATGAAACGCCGTGGGGGATGATGGAGTTTTTAAAGATTAGTGAAAATAAAAAATGGCCGAGGCTGGTCAGTGTGCAAAATCCTTATTCGCTTTTGAACCGTAGTTTTGAGGTTGGCCTCGCCGAGGTCGCGATTCGTGAGCAAGCCGGTTTGCTGGCCTATTCGCCGTTAGGGTTTGGGGTATTGTCGGGTAAATATTTGAACGATCAAAG
>ENA-ORDP01001314-ORDP01001314.1-marine-sediment-metagenome-genome-assembly--contig:-NODE-1314-length-13832-cov-11.154315_pt1 | contig 13832 bp, 10 predicted proteins | sample MGYA00248627_ERZ508539 | MGnify/ENA primary metagenome ERZ508539 (study PRJEB26208, sample SAMN05571518) | marine sediment metagenome | biome: deep sea; feature: Hydrothermal vent; material...
ACCATCACTGTTTTCAAAACCAAGCAACAAGACTTGTTGCAAACGGGGCAGTTCTCCCCGGATCATGCACGCTATATAACCATTCCGACCCTCGCGCTCGGGACGCAGGGCAAGTAGTTTCCTCGCTTCCCACTCGCCAAGTATCAATTTTGTCAGCTTCAGGTCGTCCAACTCGACGGACGGGACTTCCTCAATCGATCCAAATCGCTCGCGAAAAAACTCTTCGGATTTTTCCCAGTCCTGTCCCTGTTCAGCCAGCCCCAGCCAATAGTCGCGCTCAAAGGCAGCCAGGATCTGCTGCTCTTCGGATAAGGTCTTACCCAACGCGACGGCCGCACGCTCCAGTAGTCCTGCGCCCCGCTTTCGCAGATAACATCGGAGGTGGAGTTTTGGGTGCTCGACGTTGGATAAGACGCCGGGGAGAAGGATTTCACCGGCTATCTCAAATTTAGGCGCGCCTATTTCCGGAAATGTGACACGGAGTGGTTCGCCTATATCGAGGGATTTAATAGAACCGCAGACCGCATCGTACAACCGGCTTACCTTGTTCTTCTGTTGTTCTGATCCATTCCCCATTCCCTATGCTCCTGTCCATCACCGGTCTCTGCGGGCGTCGCTTCTGGCTCATCGCTCCGACCGTACAATACAACGATTGTCATGACGCAAACGCGTCAAGTTTCGAATCTGTAGGGGGGCACTCTGTTATCAATTCTCACCTATTAGGACAAGAACAGAACAGGGATATTTGTTGGTTTTAGTGTTCCCCCACCCACCCTTGACCGCATCTACCGACCGCTGCCTTTGATCGTGTCGATACCTCAATTCTGAGGATACTGGTGTGGGTGGCATTGATTTCCCCTGTGCACCTCAGGCCTCAACCCTGTGCTACCCGGCGTGAATAAAAGTCGCAGTGGGTCGAGGTCGTCCTCCCAGACGTGGGCTGGACCTTATCTGTGATAGCACGACGGACTCAAAAATACAATCACCACAGCAAAAACAGGGGATTCATTCCACCTTTTGCCCGTTTAACTGCTATCCCGTTAACCCCTCTCCCAGCGGGTTGGGGTGAGGGAGTCGAGGCAACCCATATATTTTTATATATTCCCTCATCCTGGCCTTCTCCCGGAGGGAGAAGGTGTAAGCTCAATTTACAGGTCACAGGGGCGAGGGAGTCAAGATAACCCATTTGATTTTATTGCTATGTTTTATCTGGACTCCGGCCTTCGCCGGAGTGACGACGACTTTTCACACAGCCTCGAAAACGGGAACCCAGTAATGCATTGATTTTATTACTCTAGATTCCGGCTCTCCACTTCGCTGCGGAATGACGAATTAATCAGATGTTCCTTAGCATTAACTGTGAAGCCGCAACCGCAGCCTAAAACACCACCTTAATCCGCTGATTATTGACCCTCAATAAATAGTACCGGCCCTTGCCGTCTAATACGCGAATAATCACATCTACCGTGCTGCCGGGCTTCCAGAGGGGTCCTCACGGGCAATGCGTTCGTACTGATGCCGCCGAGCCGGGTCTTTGAGCCGCACCTCATCGGAGAACTCCCCTTGCCATATCTCATCATCTTTAATGCACGAAATCGATTCTCCACCGACTCACACCATTGATTTCGCAAAGAGGTATAAGTAATTGCCTAGGAATTAATTCCTCTGCACTTGTTAGCAATTTATTTTCTCATATAGCGTTTCAGGGGCAACATCCGCTCCATTTGGCCAAGATATTGTTCCGCCCTCTATAGTGGCTTTTTTAAAAAACTCTTTCTTTTTTAATGGTGCAAATATTGGTCCTTTGTCAATATATTTGGAAAAATCAACATCACCTGACACCCCATCGTCGAACACAACGTTATAGATGTAGTCATCCTTGTAATCAATTTTTATTACATCATTCATATTCCACACAATGAATTTCCTCAGGTCAATGGTTCGATTTTTCTAATTTCTTTGCTTTCTCTTGCAAGCCTCCAATCTTCTTCAAGTTCTGTTACGTGCAGGTCAATCCATTCTCGCACGAGTTTAGTTGCTGTTCTTGACGAAATTTCCTTGAATTACATTTCCTTGAAAGTCAAACACAGCTTTGTTACCAGAATATTCCGCATGAAAATGTGGTGGATTGTGTTCATCATAAAACATCCGAATGATGATACCGAAAAACCTTGATACTTCTGGCATATGTAATGTCCTTTTTGTGTTGCTAACAAGACTGTAGATCATAAATAAAATAGGGGGTCAAGTCGATTGCTTCATAACACTTCTCACTACTGTACCAACTGTGCGAACAACCCCCTCTGTGTCGCCTCTTTTCCTGGCCTAATGCGTAACTAAAATCTACTGAGCCTATATGGAGTATTTTCAATGCCTCTGCGGCCCGGCCTTAGTCCCTTAAGGGCACTTCTATTAATTGATAATTCCTTCTCCACCCGGGAGAAGGTTAGGATGAGGGGATAATAAAATCAGTGTCTTAGCTTTGTTTACACCCTCACCCTAGCCCTCTCCCGGAGGGAGAGGGGTTAATAGAAGTGCCCTTAAGTAAGTCCCGCCGGAACATCGCCATCTATACCGGTCACCATCAATGTCGCAACAGACTCTCGTCCCTCAGTAAGTCCCGACATATGCATTCCCACGCAGGAGCGTGGGAACGAGGTCAATCTAAATGCAACAGGGGCAGGGAAACAGGATAGCTTTTACCATGTTCAAGGTGTCGTCCTTCTTTTCACACGCGCAGTTTAGTAGGCCTTTTTTATTTGTTGATGGTTGACCCTTAGCAAATAGTACCGGCCCTTGCCGTCTAGTACGCGAACAATCACGTCTACCGAACTGCCGGGCTTCCAGAGGGGTCCCTTGCGGGCAATGCGTTCGTATTGATGCCGCCGAGCCGGGTCTTTGAGCCGGACTTCATCGGAGAATGCCCCTTGCCAAAGGTTATCGCCCTGAATAAGCCATATGCTATCGGCATGGATGTCGTCGGGGATCGGGTTTTCATCTACGGCACTGACCCGGATCAGCACCACCATGGGCCGCTGAAGCACCCCATCTTCGACTCTGGGGATACGGTTTTGCCACATATCGGCTTGCAGGCGGTAATCACGGCCATCAATGTTGATTTGTGCTTGGGCACGGCTCAAGTCTATAGACTCTGCAACGGGTAAACTGTGACCCGTTGCCTGACAAGCAGAGGCCCACACAGGCACCAGCACACACATACCTATATATAGGGTCCTCAGATTATTCACCCTCTTACGACTCTTACGCTCGACGGCAGCATCACTGTCGGCGACGCCGCACCTCAGTAATATTAGGCAGTTGAGTGATGTGACCCAAGACCCGGCTCAACTTATCCAGGTCCGGAATTTCCAGAGTAATAATCATATGAGTAATATTTGTACGTTTGTCCATCTGGGTATTCACCGCCACCACGCTCACTTTTTCATTGGCCAATACCGCAGTAATATCTCGCAACAAACCATGCCGATCATAGGCGATGATCTCAATATCCACAGGATAGGTGGCCAGCACACGGGGGCCCCACTGCACCTCCACCAGCCTTTCTTTGCCATCGATAATATAGCGCAGGATATTGGGGCAATCACTCCTGTGAATGGTGATGCCACGACCGTGGGTGATGTAGCCGGAAATGGCATCACCGGGCAAGGGCTTGCAACAACCCGCCATATGGGTCAACAAATTGCCCACCCCTTCTATATTGACTGCTGCGGTAGAACTGCTTGATGGCGGGAGATGATACGGCTGAGGGATATCTTGCTTGTGAGGATCAGGGGCAACCAGCAGCTGAGCGGCGCCACTGATCTGGGCGTGGCGTATTTCGCCACGGCCTATGGCCGCCAACATATCGTCCACTTTCTTAAACTTCAAGCCCTCGGCAATCTTGTCGTGGCCAATATCACTGACCCCCAAACGGCGCAATTCACGATCCAAGGTAGCACGACCATCGGTTACATTCTGCGCATAGTTTAGTTGTTTGAACCAGGTCTGCACCTTGGCCCGGGCTCTGGAGGTGGCCAAATAACCTAAATCACGATTCATCCAGTCGCGGCTGGGCCCACCTTTCTTCACGGTAAGCACTTCCACTTGTTCACCGGTCTTGAGCCGATAGATCAAGGGCACCATGCGCCCGTTGACCTTGGCGCCCCGGCAACGGTGGCCGACTTCGGTGTGAATACGGTAAGCAAAGTCCAGGGGCGTCGCCCCCAGGGGTAAATCAATGACCATGCCCACCGGGGTAAACACATAGACCCGGTCTTCAAATACCTCGGATTTGAACTGATCGACAAAATCACTGGCGTCGGCGACTTCATCTTTCCATTCCAATAATTGTCTTAGCCATGCGATCTTGTCGTCAAAACCAGAGTCGGTCCCGGAATCAATCTTAACCCCTTCTTTGTATCGCCAATGGGCGGCGATGCCCAACTCCGACTGACGGTGCATACCATGAGTACGGATCTGCACTTCAATAGTCTTGCCCATCGGGCCCACCACTGCGGTATGAATCGACTGGTAATTGTTTTCCTTGGGTGTAGCTACATAGTCATCAAACTCACCGGAGATATAAGACCACTGGGAATGCACCACCCCCAGTGCGGCATAACAAGCTTTGATGTCATCCACCAACACTCGCACCGCTAAAATATCAAAGATATTCTCAAACGACACATGCTTGCGCTGCATCTTACGCCAGATGCTATAGATATGTTTTGGCCGTCCACTCACCTCGGCATCAATGCCGACCTCATGTAACTCGGCGCACAGGGTTTCCACAAAACCTTCCACGAAGCGTTCCCGATCTACACGCCGCTCTGAGAGCCAACCCGCTATCTGCTGATAGGATTCGGGATCTAAATAGCGGAATGACAGATCTTCCAATTCCCACTTTACCTGCCAAATTCCCAAACGGTTGGCCAGGGGCGCGAAAATGTCCAGGGTCTCACGGGCAATGGCGCGTTGACGGGGTTCGGACAGGGCATCCAGGGTACGCATATTGTGGAGCCGGTCGGCAAGCTTGATGAGCACCACGCGCACATCCTGGACCATGGCCAACAGCATCTTGCGCAGGCTCTCGGCCTCAGCATGAACCTTGAAGGCCGCTTGAGAGGGTCCGCTAAGATTCTGGATCACGTCCATCTTGGTGACCCCGTCCACTAAAATGGCCACCTCTTCGCCGAACTGCTCGCGGATCTGATTGAGGCTGACATCACTGTCTTCCACCACATCGTGGAGCATGGCAGCGGCCACTGTCGCCGCATCAAGATGGATGCCATCCAGAATGCGCGCCACCGCCAGGACATGGCTTAGATAAGGTTCACCGGAATCACGATACTGGCCCGCATGGGCTTCTAAGGCCAATGTCCCGGCCTTATGGATCAGCGCCGTTTCCGCTTCGTCCCTGACCCCGGCCACCTCCTGTAACCACAAATCTAAACGCTCTGCGGCATCCCCATCCGTCATGGGGGCCTCATAGGGCTGTGTTTTCATGCTTCCCCGCTACAAATACATATTTCATTACCGACCCTATTTTAGCCCAGATGATGGGTGGATGATTGCAAAACTGTTGGAATTTTGACTTTTGAATACCCTGGCCCATAAATGCAGATCTGCAACCAATTAAAACAACACAAATGCTTATTTGGCGTGGTTCTTGCAAATCTATTCACAGCCATCCTTAATTCTAAGGATAAAAAATGTAAGGGTCCCATCGAAACCAGGGTGACCCGGAGTTCGGATGCGAAATAAACCATCCCGCCGCAAGCGGTCGGGGTATTAATAGTAGGTACGAAAACAAAGTAAAGCGATGCTAAAGGTTAAATAAAGATGAAATTCCTGACTCATGGTCTGTTGTCCAAGATAATCATCCCCATCCTGGTGATTTTTGGTCTTGCTCTCGTTTTTCTGATCTATTACATCCCCCGTGAGCTTGATGCTCGCATGATAGAACAGGCAAAATTTTCCGGCCAGCAGACTGCCATTCAGTTCAAGGCACTGCGCAAATACTATGTCAAGAATATTGTGAATAAGGTCGCCAAAGGTTCAGATTTGCGCCCGGCAATCAATCATAAGAATAACGAAAAGGCGTTCCCATTACCGGCGACTCTGATCCACGACCTCAGCAAGATATTAAAGAACGAAGGCACGCAGGTTTTATTGTATAGTGCTTACCCCTTTCCAAATCGCAAACAACGAAAACTGGACACATTCCAGAGCAATGCATGGAAACATTTGCAAAAAGATCCCGAGTCGGTCCATCTTCAAAAAGAGACGATTAATGGCCATACGTATATAAGGGTAGCCATAGCCGACAGGATGGTTTCAGATACGTGCGTCAGCTGTCACAACTCCCACCCCCAAACACCAAAAAATGACTGGAAGCTGGGTGATGTGCGTGGAGTATTGGAAATACGCAGTGATCTCTCTGCGCAAGTAGCCGCTAACAACCTGGCCAGCATTAAAATAATTTCAGCATTCATCGCTGTTCTGCTAGCCATCATTGCAACGATTGTTGTCGTTTATCGACGCGTAGTAACGCGCAAGCTTGGCCAAGTGCGCAACACACTTGAACACCTGGCAAAGGGCGAAGGGGACCTCACGGTCCACATTGATGAGGAGGGTCATGACGAAATCACTGATGTGGCCCATTGGATCAATGAGTTTTTAGGCCAGCACCGGAACTTTATCAGCAAGATCGCCGACTCCACCGCACAACTTGCGGCATCGGCCGAAAAGTTGGCCGTCATTACTGTTGAGACCAGCACAGGACTCACCTCTCAGGAAACACAAACCGATATGGTAGCGACCGCTATAAACGAAATGGCGGCTACCGTTCAGGAAGTAGCCACCAACGCTGCCAACGCCGAGTCAGCAGCAAAAGAGGCCGATCAAGAGGCACTGAGCGGACGGGCAATCGTCAGTCAGAGCGCCGAATCCATTCGGTTGCTGGCACAAGAAGTTGAGAATGCCTCGAATGTAATCAAGCACCTACGCACCGATAGTGAAGACATCGGCGGTGTCCTGGATGTCATCAAAGGCATTGCCGAGCAGACCAATCTGTTGGCGCTCAATGCAGCTATTGAGGCCGCAAGAGCAGGTGAAAAGGGCCGTGGTTTCGCTGTGGTAGCCGATGAGGTGAGAACCCTAGCCAGTCGAACCCAGCAGTCCACCAACGAGATTCAGGAAATGATCGAACGTCTGCAACAGGGTGCAAAAAATGCTGTGGATGTAATGGAAAAAGGCCGGGCGGCGGCAGAAGCCAGTGTCGAACAATCGGCCGAGGCCGGCAATTCACTGGATGCGATTACCCGGACAGTGAGTCGCATCTCAGAGATTAACGTCCAGATTGCCAGTGCTGCAGAGGAGCAGACCACCGTAGCAGAAGAAATCAACAGAAATGTCATTAGTATTAGCGATATTGCCCAACAAACGTCCAATGGCGGACAAAATATTATGCGGGCGAGCGAAGAATTGACCAGGCTGGCCCATACCTTACAAGAGGCCATCAGCCGCTACAAATATTAATTAATTATTCCATGTACGTCGCCGCTCCCGGCACTCCCCCTCCAAAAGGTTTTTCTTGGCGTCTCTATATTAGGTGATGCATCCAGATCCCATGCCCACGATTTCTTCGTTACCAATCTATCGGGTACCTGCTTAATCGTGTAACTGTGGTGTGCGTTGGTAGCATTCCCCTAGAACCCACTTCCCTGTAAAGTACGCGACCTTCCACAACCGGCATATAGCTCCCCAACAACACGGATCAGGAATAGTTTTAAATGAGTTTTGTAAACGGTCTTCACTTTAATAACATCCGTGGTGATATCTATGGGGGTCTCACCGCTGCCGTGGTGGCCCTCCCTCTGGCCCTGGCCTTTGGGGTCTCTTCCGGCGCCGGACCCATCGCAGGTGTCTACGGCGCCATCATTGTGGGTTTCTTTGCTGCCCTTTTCGGTGGCACCCCGGCCCAGGTCTCAGGCCCCACCGGCCCCATGACCGTAGTGATGGCGGTGATCTTCACCCAATACACTTCCATGTTCCCAGACGATCCCAGCCACGGCGCCGCCCTGGCCTTCACCGTAGTGATCATGGGTGGGTTGTTTCAAATTTTGTTTGGGGTTTTAAAGATTGGCAGGTTTATTGAACTGGTCCCTCATCCGGTAACCTCCGGGTTCATGAGTGGCATCGGGGTCATCATTATCTTGCTGCAACTGGGACCCTTGCTCGGACACGTCACGGCAGGCGGACCCCTGGCCTCGGCCCAGGCCCTGCCCGAGGTCTTCGCCAATCCGGTAGCCTATGCCATGTTACTGGGTTTGTTGTCTTTGGTGATCGTCTTCTTTTTGCCCAAACGTATTAACCAATTGATTCCTTCGCCACTGGTGGCGCTGCTAGTCGGTACTGGGATGTTATTGCTCTTTATACCCGAGGGCAAGGTGAGCCTTCTCGGTGAGGTTCCCACCGGTTTGCCCAGCCCGCAATTCCCAGTGCTGAATATGAACTGGAGCCTGTTCACAGATATGGTGAAGTCGGCGTTGGTACTGGCCACGCTCGGCACCATTGACTCCCTACTGACCTCCCTGGTTGCCGATAACATCACTCGCACCCACCACAAATCCGACCGTGAGCTGATCGGTCAGGGTATTGGTAACACCGTGGCAGGATTCTTTGGTGGTCTTCCCGGTGCCGGTGCTACCATGCGTACCGTGGTCAATGTGCATGCTGGGGGACGTACACCCTTATCCGGGGCCTTACACGCATTGATCCTCTTGGCGGTAGTGCTGGGTGCAGGTGGATTGGCGCAATACATCCCTCACGCGGTACTCGCCGGGATTCTGATTAAGGTCGGTACCGATATCATTGATTGGGACTATCTAAAACGGTTGCGCCATGCTCCCAAGGCCGGCGTGGCCATCATGTTCGTTGTGTTCTTTGTTACCGTCTTCGTGGACCTCATCTCTGCCGTCGCCATCGGCATGGTCATGGCCAGTTTTCTCTTTTTGCAACGCATGACCGACCTACAGTTAAAAAGCATTACCGCAATCAATCAACCCAGTAAGGAGGCGCCACTAACCGATCACGAGGCCGCTATCCTCGGCAAGGCCGAAGGCCAGATCCTGCTCTATCACATGGAAGGTCCGCTGAGTTTTGGCGCCGCCAAAGGCATGATAAAGCGCTGGACCGAATTCAATGACTACCAAGCCCTGATTATGGATCTAACCGATGTACCCGCGCTCGACTTCACCTCCACCCGCGCCATTGACGATATAATCAGCGATACCTTGGTAATGGACCGGCATGTGTTTCTGGTCAGCCCCCGGCGCAGGGTTATGAGGTTTTTAAAGAATCAGGGCATCATCGAAAAAATTAATCCAGACTACCTGCACAAGAGCCGGATCGATGCCTTGTGTCACGCTGCGCGAATATTAGGCTTCGAACCCTCAGGGTGTGAAACCTGAGTTCTCGAAAAGAACTGGGGAACTAAGCAGGCTGCAAATTCAAAGGACAATCTTTACGGCCAGGGTGGGCCAATGAGTGCCGTGAACAATAACGACGCCCGTGTTCCAAATAGTCTCAACATAATAGGTCCCCTTGCTCTGGCATGTTGGAATGAATTCTGACTTACAGGGTTAATGGCGTGGGTCATCAACTTACATCACGGTAGTCTATCAACTCGCGCAACACACTGGTGGCATAACTCCCAGCGGTCAACTCAAATTGCAAGATAAGTTGTTGCCCCATCCACTCCCAGGCAAGATTCCTGACCGGGCAGCGTAAAGCTCGACGTGCCGATTCCAGGCCGGCGGCCTCCAGACCTGTGCACCAATCTGATAACGGCTCCAAGACCTGTCGCTCCCAACTGACTATGGATGTGGGTAACGAGCCCCTCCCCCACAAGGGTCCAGTGGGGTGTATCGCCTGATTTGTGATGCGCTCCAGTATCGTGCTATCTATATCGTCCTGATAAAACACATTACGCCGACCATCGAGAATAAATACATCCCCAACCTGGGCCCTGTTCCATGTCCCCGATTTCACCCGATGAGACAAAATAGTATTAAACAACATCGAACGGGCAGCAGAGAAATAGAGCCCCCGCTGGTGTCGGCTCTTGACCTGCCCGCCCTTAAACAGGGCCACCGCCTTATCGAGGTTACGATTTTTGATTCCAAATCGCTGCTCGCCAAAATAATTCGGTACGCCTTCTTTGGCGATGACTTCAAGACGTGCTTGTAACGTATCTGGCGTTGCAGTGACGTCCCGTAAGCTGATGCGAAAGCAATTAGCCTTCAGGGCGCCGGGACGAAGTTTACGGCTGTGACGGTGGGTCTCACCAATGTGAATATTTGGGTCTTCCATTCCCTGGAGCTGATCCTCCCTGTCCTGGGGCAGGCGCAGGCTGAACCATTGCCTTGTCAGGGCGTGGCGATCCTTGAGTCCGGCATAACCTATATCCACCTTAGACAGCGACAACAGCTTGGCCAATTGGCGAATTACCCAATCGGTATTGGTGTGACGTTTTTCGATTTGCACCAGTAAATGCTCACCGCTGCCGGTGGGCGTGAAGCTCAATTGCTCATCAACAACAAAATCCTCCGGCGTGGCGCGTATAACCGCCTGGGCCGCAGGCTGACCCCAGGCATAGGCCAGATTGAACACCGCCGCTTCAGTGCTGAATGTCGAAACGGTATCCATGAGCAAATTAAATTGATTTAATGAACTGCATTAGACTCATTACTGCTCTATTCTTAGTGAACCAGGCAATTGTAAAAGGATTAAATATGACATCAAGCCGTTTCCCCCTCATCCTGCCCCCGAGCGAGTTGGCCCCTCGCCTGGGAGACGATAATTTGGTTATCGTCGATGTGGACGCGGCAGAATCCTTCTATCAAGCACACATTCCAGGCGCCGTACAACTCGACTATGCCGATATTACCGCGACCAGAAAGCTCGCCACAGGTCTATTGCCTGACATTGCCCACCTGTCCACCGTCCTATCCCGCTTGGGGATCCAGACCGACAGCCACGTCATTGCCTATGACGATGAAGGCGGTGGTCGAGCCGGCCGCCTGTTATGGACCCTGGCGGCGATTGGGCATAAGCACTACTCGCTGCTTGATGGCGGTATTCGCGCCTGGCGACACGACAAACACCCTATTAGCCAAGAGATAAAAGAAGTCATCAAAAGTCGATACCAAGCCATCTATGCTGAAGGCATCGTTGCAGATCGAGACTATGTGCTGGCCCACCTCAATGATAAGAATATTGCCTTACTCGATACCCGTTCGCCACAAGAGTATCACGGCGAAGAGAAGCTTGCCGAACGGGTCGGCCATATCCCCGGCGCCATCAACTACAATTGGGTCCTGGCCATGGATCATCATAATAGCCTGCGGTTACGCCCAACATCTGAGTTGCGCCAGGAAATGATGGACCTTGGGATTACCGAGGACAAGGAGATCATTGTCTATTGCCAGACCCACCATCGCTCTGCCCACACCTATATCATGTTAAAGGCCCTGGGCTATCCACGGGTGCGGGCCTACCCAGGATCCTGGTCCGAGTGGGGCAACCTGGCCGACACCCCCATCAAGCACAAACCAGTCGAATAAATTCGACCCTACAGAAGAGATTGTAGGTGCGAATTCATTCGCACATATACTACCCGACTTGATCCAACACCCGGCGCCGAAAGCCAACACCCAGATTTTCGGCAATGCGCTCGCAGGCGACGATATTCACGCCGTCCAGCCCGTCAATAGCCGTCAGCGTGATCTCGGGGACATAACGGCGGGCACGCCCGATAAAATCCAGCATGGCATGGTAGGAATGGGGCAATGATGGACGACAGTGATAATCGTAGGTCGCCGCGTCCTGGGCATTGAGGGAGATAGATAAGGCATCCACCTGGCCTTCGAGCTGCGGGGTAATGTCTTGGCTGTAAACCAGATTGGCAAGACCATCTGTATTGAGCCTCACCCTGCCACCCTGGGTCCGCACCCACGACGCTACCGATAACAGGGTGTAAAGACGTTGGGTGGACTCACCAAGCCCACAAAAAACCACTTCATGGTAAAGGGTTGGGTCACCGATATCATTCACGATTTCACGCACATCAGGATCCCGGACCATACGCAGGTCATAACCCTGCACCTGCCACTGGCGATTGAATTTGGGGCAAAATCGGCAGCGAAGACTACAACGGTTAGTGATATTAAGGTACCGACTGCCGTGCAGAGAATAGGCAATGATGGGGGCATCGCCCCCTTTTGGGCGATCACTCAATGGGGACATGGTAGCGGAGGCTATCTCAGGCTCTGGCTCACCACATTGACCTGGATCAATACATTTTGTAAATTATTTTTAATAAAAACGTGCCTTCTGCGCGTCAGTTGTTAAAATACGCGCCCCAATGAATAGACCCACGACCCAGAAAGGTCCCTCTTCGATGATAGTCATACTCAAATCCGACATCGACAAAAACAGTCCCGAGTTCAAGGATATCCTGGAGTTCCTGGAAAACCGCGACAACATCACCACGCGTATCCATAAGGAGATCGGCACACAACAAACCCTGACCGAAATTTACCTGGTAGGTGATACCGCGAGTTTAGAGAAATCAGAGATCGAGGGTCTGGCCGGTGTAGAACGGGTGGTACGGGTATCGAAAGAATACCGCATTCTGGGGCGCCACCGGGACGATAGCCGCCCCACAGGGTTTGACTACAATGGTATACGATTTGCCCAAGACACCCTCAATACCTTTGCTGGCCTGTGTGCGGTAGACACACCCGAACACGTCGAGATGATGATGAAGGCCCTGAAAGAACACGGCCAGGTCTGTACCCGTATGGGGGCCTACAAACCCCGCACCAATCCCTACTCCTTTCAGGGCCATGGCAAAGACTGCCTGTCCTGGGTATTTGAACTTGCCGGCAAGTATGGCATCAAGGTCATCGCCATGGAGATCACCCATGAGGATCACGTCGATGAGATTCGCGACGCCCTCAACCAAACCGGCAACCCCACTGGGGTGCTGTTACAGATCGGCACCCGCAACACCCAGAATTTTGAGCTACTCAAGAGTGTAGGGCGTCAAAGCGAGTTCCCGGTGTTACTCAAACGGGGCTTCGGTATCACCTTGGTAGAATCTCTAAATGCAGCGGAGTACCTGGCCAGCGAGGGGAACCACAAGGTGATTTTCGGTCTGCGTGGCATGAAGACCAACATGGGCGATCCGCATCGCAACTTCGTCGACTTCGCCCACGTCGCCGCCGTCAAGCGCCTCACCCGCATGCCCATCTGTATCGACCCCTCCCACTCGGTGGGGACCCGGGACCGGGCCCCGGACGGTCTGCTTGATGTGCAGCACGTCACCGCCCAGGGTGTTATCGCCGGCGCCAACATGATCCTGGTGGATTTTCACCCGGTACCGGAAAAAGCCCTGGTGGACGGCCCCCAGGCCCTGACCCTGAAAGAACTCCCCTTCTTTTTGGAAGATGTCGCCATCGCCCGGGAGGCCTATCTTAAGCGGGTCGCCCTGGCAAAAAAGGCGTTGAGTTCGTAAAAATAAGACTGCTTTGCCGCAGAGGCGCTAAGACGCAAAGAAAGAATAGTAATCGTAGGGTGGGCACTTGTGCCCACCGCATACTGGTCAACTATCCCGATAGTTGTCATTGCGTATGTTTAGTTGCGCGGGCATGAATGCCCACCCTTCTACACGGGGCTATACGTCATGCCGGACTTGATCCGGCATCCAGATATAGAAATACTTTTCACACACCACTTTGTGAGGCCTTGAACAAACCTTACAGGAT
>ENA-ORDP01001315-ORDP01001315.1-marine-sediment-metagenome-genome-assembly--contig:-NODE-1315-length-13822-cov-2.711121_pt1 | contig 13822 bp, 11 predicted proteins | sample MGYA00248627_ERZ508539 | MGnify/ENA primary metagenome ERZ508539 (study PRJEB26208, sample SAMN05571518) | marine sediment metagenome | biome: deep sea; feature: Hydrothermal vent; material...
AAAAAATAATTTGGAATCACTAATCGATGCGTCTCAAGACTCATTGGCAAAGATGAAGTTAAGCTATGAAGCCCAGTTGAAAGAAGCTTTAGGGTTGTTTAGTACTCAGCTGATTGAGAAGCGACGATTATTAGCGGATAGCCAATTCAAGAAAAAAGAACTCGAATTATCAATTGAGGCTATAAGATACGGACATGCTGAATTGGTATTAAATGAAATATTAGGACAGTACAAAAGAAAGGAAAAGTGGCTTTTTAAATTAGGTGAATTATTTGAATTGCGGAATAACAAAAAAAAGGCTCTGAGCTATTATATTGAGACACGATCTGCTATTGAATTATTAAAGCCGCGATTAAAGAATGTTAAAAAATTAAAATTATTAAAAAGATAAATAACAGTATAAGCGACACAATAAAAATTGTATTTTTATTGTGAATGAAACTTAAATAAGTTGTAACTATAGAAAATAAAATAGCTAAGATTGAACTGCCTAATAAGTTTCTCCAAAACCCATATTCAATATTATGTTGCAAAAGCAACTTCCCATTTCCAATTTTTTTTCTTGCTAAACTCATAACTTCAGAAATTCTTTTTCTAGCATTTAATTCATCTTTTTCTTGTGATGATTTTGAAGGTAACCTCATATCAAAATCTTTTTCTAATTTTTCATAAATTTTCTTTTTATATTCTTGACTATATTCAGAATCTTGAAAAAGTAAGAAATCCGTTGTTGGCATATAAATTTCTTCTTTTTCAAAAAAGGTCTTTGAAATGAATCTATTTATCTGTGCTACAAAGTATAGAACAACGATAGAAATTGTAATGTCTCCAACTATTTCTATTTTTCCTAAAAATACTAAAAAGTCAGATATTTCTTTATTAAAAAAGGCATATTGAAATAGCAATATTGGTATTGCTGAAATTATTGTTGGGAAAAGTCTTGCCTCTTTTATATATTTATTAAACATTTTCAATCTATTATGTACTCTCATCAAAGTATTATAAACTTTGATTGTGTCGATTTCCACTTATTTTTTCTTTTCCACCTTTTTTTTAGTTCTCTCTATCGCATTTTTAGTTCTATCGACATCTTCCACCTTTTCAATAGAATCAGCAAGAATAAGGATATTATTATCCGTTACTTCTACCGTTCCTCCGCCGGTTGAAAAATATAAAGTTTTATCTTCAGAAAATTCAATTTTAATGATACCTATTTCAAAAGTGCTTAAAATAGGAGCATGATTAAATAAAACTTGAAAACTTCCGGCAGTTCCGGGTATAATAATTGATTTGATCATTCCGGAATAAGCTTTTTTAGAAGGTGTAATTATCTCTAATTGTAATTCATTCATAATTATTTTAATCTTTTCGCTTTTTCAACTGCCTCTTCAATCGTTCCGACATACAAAAAAGCAGCCTCCGGTAAATTATCGTATTTACCATCGATAATACTTTTGAAGCCTTTTATAGTATCTTCAAGTTTTACATATTTGCCCGGAATTCCGGTAAATTGTTCTGCAACGTGAAATGGTTGGCTAAAAAATCTTTGAATTCTCCTAGCCCTTTTAACAATGGTTTTATCTTCATCTGAGAGTTCATCCATACCCAAAATATTAATAATATCTTGAAGATCTTTAAATTGCTGAAGAATTTCTTTACAAGTTTTAGCAACATAATAATGTTCTTCCCCAAGTAATCCGGGTTCTAAAATTCTAGAAGTAGAATCAAGAGGATCAACAGCCGGATAAATACCTAGTTCGGAGATTTGCCGGCTTAGAACAGTAGTAGCATCAAGATGCGCGAAAGCAGCCGCAGGAGCAGGATCAGTCAAATCATCGGCAGGTACATATATAGCTTGAACAGATGTAATAGAGCCTTTATCTGTTGAGGTAATTCTTTCTTGTAATGCACCCATCTCGGTAGCTAAGTTAGGTTGGTAACCTACGGCAGAAGGCATACGCCCCAACAGTGCACTTACTTCAGAACCGGCTTGAGTAAAACGGAAAATATTATCAATAAATAAAAGGACATCCCGTCTTTCTTCATCCCTAAAATATTCGGCAATGGTTAAACCGGTTAGAGCAACTCTTAATCTGGCACCGGGTGGTTCATTCATCTGACCGAATACCAACGCTGTTTTTTCCAGTACACCGGAATCTTTCATTTCAAGCCATAGATCATTCCCTTCACGAGTCCTCTCACCCACTCCGGAAAAAACGGAATAACCACCGTGTTCTTGAACTATATTATGAATTAATTCTTGAATTATGACTGTCTTTCCAACACCTGCGCCACCAAATAAACCGGTTTTGCCCCCTTTTGAATATGGCTCAATTAAATCTATGACTTTAATTCCTGTTTCAAACATTTCCGTATTCGTAGAGAGGTTCTCAAATTTTGGAGCATGTCTATGAATCGGATATTCTTTTTCTGATTTTATTTCTCCTAATCCGTCAATACCTTCACCGATCACATTTATTAGTCGACCCAAAGTTTGAGGACCAACAGGAACAGAAATAGGTTTCTCGGTATCGAATGCGTCCATACCTCTTACCAACCCGTCGGTTGAGTCCATTGCAACGGTACGTACTCTATCTTCTCCCAAATGCTGCTGTACTTCAACTATAAGATTATTTTCTACACCTTCCGTAGTCTTTCTCGGTATACGAATTGCGTTGTATATTTTCGGTAGATTTCCATCCTGAAATTCAATGTCAACTACAGGACCAATAACTTGAATAATTTTACCTTTCTTGTCAACCATATTTTTTCCCTTATTCTTTAAATTTTAACCAATAAATTTAGTTATTTGCTTACGATTCTACAAATTTGTAAATTTTAGAAAATACTCCATCTTAAATGAAAACAAGAAAAATTTCAACTAAACTATTTGAGTAATATTAATTTTTTGGCAGCTGTAAAATTATCTGCTTCTAGATGATAAATATATATGCCACTCGCTAAATTATCACCGTTAAAATCCACCGTCATTATACCGGCAGGTGCTTCTCCATTGAAAAGTGTCCTTACTTTTTCCCCTAGAATATTATATACCTCTAATTCAATATGTTGAGATTTTGGAATCTCAAATCTAATTGTGGTAATAGGATTAAACGGATTTGGATAATTCTGATATAGATGATATGAAAACTTTGATATATTAAAATTATCATCTACGCTTGTCGGTATAATAAAAGTAGCCGTACCGCCGGCTTCATTGTAACGTTTTTTGAAATCTTGCATATATTGATTAGCAATTAACAAATCATGAATAAAAATTGTATTTTCATCATTTATTGTTTCAGCAGAATTTGTCCAATTGTGCGATCCTGTAATTACTATCGGATCACTAGAGCCATCGGTAGCATCTATAATACCATATTTATCATGAAGAGTAGGCGGAGGATTTTGATGCATATCTGCAAATGTAGATAAGTAAGAATATTCACTTCCACTTGCGTTGGTAGTATTAACTACTCCTCGAATATCCTGTACACCGGAAGTGTATTTATTATAGAGGGCGGTCGCAATATTATTTCGTGTAATCATAAATTGTGCAAAATAAATATTATCATTTGCTGAATTAATAGCACTAATAATATGACTGGTTGTACCATCGGTAGGGCTAAAATACAATTCAACTTCCCTTCCGCCTATTGAAAATGAATGCGGAATATTGTCGGTTTTTTGATAACTAAATTTAGCATTTGATGGATTCGGAGTATCTGTATTACTTCCCCACATCTCTTCAAATTCTTTTTGATAGGCTTTTGTAATTGTAGGATCATTAATCTCCACTACATTATTTTTCCACCCAAGTTCAGTTGAAGTAACATTCCAAGAGCCGGTCCACAACCAATCATTCGTTGCAATTGTATCACGGGCATCAAAGATAAAGAATTTATCATGCATGATTCCCGGTAGGCTTGCCGGGCGTTTACTAATCTTGATTCCTGCATTCATTAAGGTACGGATATCATCCTGAGTTGTCCGGCTATCATAAACAACTCTTATTCTTACTCCTCTATTCTTAGCAACAACCAAAGCATCTGCAACATTAGGCAAACCGAAAAAACTATATACAGCCAAATCAATAGAACTTTTTGCCCGGTTGATTCTATTTATTAATTTTTGCTGAAAATTTACATTACCATGAGCAGCATTGCCTGGAATTGCAACGGAGGTGTCAACCGGAAAATTGAAATAGACATTAATTGCCCCTACTGAAGGATTAGCCGAAGCAGTAGTAGCTGATTGTAAATCACTAACACTAGTACCTTTTACATTAGTCGAATAAACTTTATAGAAATAGGTTGTAGCCGGTTTTAGTCCCTTTACAGTAATCTTATGGCTGGTTGTATCATCATTAATAACCAAAGAGTCTAATTCCATAGCTGCCGTTAGACCATATTTGATTTTGGAATTTCCGTTTCTTGCGGTCTTGAAATAAACCGTAAAGGAATTTGTATCGATATCCGCTGCAAGAATCGGGCTTAAAATTAATGGTTTGCCGTTATCCACTATATCCTCAATAAATCTCGGAAGTAATTGATAACCGCTATTATACGGAGCAGAGTATTTATATTGGCCTAATATACCTATCAAATCTACTTTACCGGAAGGAATTGCAGTACCGATTATTGATGAAACATCAGCGTCAATTCTGAAGCCATTCGTAAGGGATGCTGTATTATCGGTAATATTATAATTCATATTTCCTGAAAAATTTCCTGAAGATTTAATGGAAACATTATTTATCCTTATCAATTTGCCTTCAAATGCCTCGAAACCATTCCATTGTTGATTTATTATTTGTGAAACGGTAACAACAATTGGATGTAACGGATGGCTATGAGAGATTACTTGTACACTGGCATTATTTCGAGATTCTAACTCAGTGAGTCCCTTATATTGAGAAAGAACGGCAGTAACAATCACAGAATCACCTATATTAACAGCATTTGCAAAGAAACTTCCGTAAATTGAAATTCCACCGGTTTGATCTTGAATTGAACCGGGTCCATCGTTTCCAAATTGATTGGAAGAAGTTACTATACCGGTGACTGTAAAAACCTTTCCCGTATCAATGGGAACACCGTTTGAATCATTCTGTTTAATGTCCGCTATGGGAGTAATTGTTTGAGAATATGAAACAATGCTAATTAAAAGGAATAAAATAAGAGTTAGATTTTTCATAATTACCTCAAGTCTGTTGAAAGAATAAACATTTTAATTCTATTATCACCCCTATCTAATATATATAAAGTTCTGTCAAAGAACCCAACATCATAAGGTTCTTTAAATACATCAGGCCCCCCAAATGATTGCTGCTCGGCTCCGAACGTATTAAATTTAAATACGCTGTCTTTAGAAGCATCGACAACGAATATATTGCCGACGTTATCCAATGCAGCTCCTTCCGGTTGAGAAAATCTATTCGGTACCATCATAGCTTCTTGTCCAGGCGTCAGATTGACAGTATAACCGGTAAATTCCGGGCTTTGCACATATTTCAACCACTGTGTTTTAAAGTTGCTCCTTCCTATAAGAGTTAAAATTATATTATAATTTTTTCTATTAAAAGATGTGATGGAACTTATCAAACTTGCAGAAGGAATTCCGGAACTTAGGGGATCAAGATTTGCAACCCTACCTATTAATGTATCGAAAGCAGTACCGTCAGACCTTTTTTTATGCTTGAATATCAAAATTGAATTATCGGGATCGATAAAAGTAGAATTATTTGGACCCTGCCTGGCAATATAAAATGAGTTATCGAAAAATGTTGCCACACCGGTATATATTCTACCGGGATTGCTTATATCGATGGACCTCGGCAGAAGTGTATCAACTTTTGCTTTCTCAATATGATGCGAACTTGCTACCAGGTGAAATTTAAAAACCGCTCCATAAGTTTGTTTGACGCCGGTAGTGGAGTCTTTCAAATCTATTTCCGCACAAACAATTAAATTCAATAAATAATCCTGCGCTAGAGCTACCGGATGTTTCACCTCTCTTGTTCCAAGAATATCGCCGTTCAAATTCATCATAACTATTCTATTATTATAAGTATCCGCAACATAGATGAAAGGCTCTTTCCCAATAATCATAGCTTCAGGTTTGTTAAAACCACCCCAAGAAGGTTTTATTTGTACATATACTGTATCGCCGGTAATATTAACTTTATCATTTGAAGTTTCAAACTGATTAATATTAAATTTTTCCGAACAGCTAATAAGAATTATCGCTGTCAATATCAACGTATATTTTGCAAATAGTTTTATTTTCATTAAAAACCTAATATAATTGAAAACCGTTGGGCATTTCCTAATCTGGTGAAATTGGAATATGCATAATCAAGGGAAAAATCAGCAATCTCAATAGGTATATTCAACCCAATGCCGAAATTAAAATTTTCTTCAGTCAAATTAAATTTATAACCTCCTCTAATGAAAAGAATCCTTTTCCAATTGTATTCGATACCTGTGGATACATTCTCACTATTATCGTTCGGGTGATTTAACTGAATACTGGTAGTTATTGAATTGTCACTATCCTGATACGGTTCGAAAGCAAATCCGATTCTAAAAATAGTAGGCGGAGAGAATGCTTGCCAATTCGATTTTTCTCTTCGACCGACTAATAAAATTTTGCCATCGGGAGCTAGTTGATTACCGAAATTTGAAACTGTAACGGCAAACCTGGTTGTACCGAGGCCTGTCCAATAAAAAGTACCGAAATCTATCATAACGCCGCGCATCTTTAATTTATCGAGTGTCTCTTCAACATACCTGATTGTACCGCCAAAACTAAATTGTTCGGTCATCTTTCTCGAATAAGTAACGGCAACAGCTACATCTCCAAAACTAAAATATTCCCCCGTTCCAAAAGGAAGAAATTCGGTTGTAACAGGCATATCTTGCATTGACAATGAAGTGAAAGCAATACCGAAAGAATTATTTTTATCAAGATGATAAACCGCACCTAAAAAATCATGGTTTATATCAACAACCCATTTATTATGCGAGAATAAAACTTCATTTTGATTGAATTGAACCAAGCCGGCCGGATTCCAGTACAATGCAGAAGCATCATTCGCTATTGCAACAAAAGCATCACCTAAAGCCGAAGCCCTACCACCTACACCAATTTTGAGAAACTGAAGAGCAGAAATTCCTACTCTTTGTCCTCCGAGTGTCGGTATTAATTGAGCCTTAGACCCGGAATAAAATACAAACAATATTAATACAGATAAAAATAATTTCTTCATAATCAAAACTTTATACTAATTCCAAATTTTACGTTTCTTCTTGTTAGATAACGAGCCGGATTAACGGCATAAGGTCTAATAGGCAGTTGCAAATCCGGATATCTCGGATCATTCCATGAAAGAGGAACCGGATCTCCCCACTCGTAAGCTCGGCCTGTAACCGGATTTATTATTGCTGAATTTTTAGTATCCAAAAGGTTGTTAACTTCAATTTTGAATGCAAATTGTAACTCCCCGATTTCAAAATATTTGTCGAAATTTAAATCAATCCAAGACCAAGGATCACCAATCTTACTATATCGATTCTTCAAATCATAAACATATTCCGGTCTTCCTTGGGTTGTATAATCACCGGTGAATATAGCAGGTGTATAGCGTTTACCGGATTGAAAAAAGAACCGGAGATAAATATTGATATCGTCAAGAAATCCTTTTCCAAGACCAAACAACGGCTGTCCCTTAGTAATATAGAAATTAGTAGAAAGTGATGCAGTAATCGGTCTGTCCCAAGGCATGAATTCTTCTTTCACCGATTCTGTAAGATCACCTTCCAACACTAAAACACCTTCATCGGCTGATGAGCTTTTCCCCGTTATTATGGCATAGGAAAAATTAGCAATTCCATTAAACCAATTACCCATCCTTTTCTTAAATTCGATTTCAATTCCTCTGGAACGGGCATAATCGGCATTTACGTATGTTATAAAATTTTGAGTAGCAAACCTAGCCGAACGAATCTTAGCGGTTCTTGTATTAACATAATCGAAAATATCTTTATAGTAAGCAGTTACTGTTAGAACATCATTCTGGGTGAATTGAGTTTTCAAACCTAGTTCATAAGCAACGGTTGTTTCGGGATTTAAATCGGGGTTACCAAATTTTTGAAATGATGATTGAGCGTTCAACGGATTTAGTTTTGCATAAACGAACTGCGGTCTGGGCCATTTACTAAAATGTCCGTAAGAAAAAAACAGCATTTGATTATTCGAAACCGGATGAGAAATACCTAGCCTCGGACTTAAGCGTGCTTTAAAACGTCTGTTTCCGAACCAACCGAATGTGTCCCTTTTATAATTTTTTCTGGTTTGCTCCGGTATTGTAACGACGAGCGGATTATTCACGGCATCATCAACATATTTACCGGGAAACCAATAATCTAATCGCAAACCGAAGTTGAGGATCATTCCGCTTAAGTTAATGTTATCCTGTGCATATAACGCTCCCATAGCAGGATAGACTTTATAAATATCATTATTTAATCCCAGCTTTCCGACCCAAGGTTTGTAAATATCAACTACCTGCATCTCCTGCAATTGGATTTCAAATCCGGTTTTAAACTTATTTTTTTCATCGAAAAAACTTGTTAAGTCGCCTTTAATAGAGAACTCTTCAATATAATGATCATGCCATGTATATGGGTTACCGACATCCCAAAAACCATCGCCTGGTATAACCCCAACCGAATCGTGATTTAAATTATAGTATTCAACCGGGAAATTTGGAAAGTCCTTCGGTTGTATGTACTGATTCCAATTTCTTCCGTTTGCGTCAGCACGTAAATTAGAATAAAAATAACCGAATTTCAGTTCATAAAATGTTTTTGCATTTATGGTATTTATAATGCTTAATGAATGATATTTATTATTATGAGTAAATGTATTAGCTTGATCGAGGATGTTTTGGAAGGTATATTGATATCCGGGACTTGGTTGCACATATTCCAGATTGGTTTGTAATGAACGTGAATTTTGATTTATGGCAACCGATTGATTATATGAATATGAAAATTTTAATGTGGGTGAATATTTATATGTAATTTTAGCGAGCCAATACCAATTATTTTCTTCTTTAGGTGCGAATCGGGTTCCATAAAAAGTTGTTGAAAAAACTTGTTTAGCGGTAGGTTTATAATACCCTTGAGTAATTCCATCGGTAAGACCTGTATAAAGACTGCTAAAAAATGTTATCAACCCGGGTATTTTGATTCCAAGCGACGGAAGAATATATGATGTAATCGGTTCAGGTCCGCCTAGATCGGCTTCAACTATATCAGTATTAAAAACATGATATGAACTAGGATTACCCAAATTATCTCTTTTATATAAAATATATCCTGAGTATTTACTTCCTCCTTCTTTTGTCTTAACATTTATTACTCCTGATGTGGCTTGTCCATATTCGGCATTGAAACCACCGGTAATTACATCAATTTCTTGAATAGCATTCGCGCTTAGCTGTAAACCAAAGCCCGTACCGGAAAGAGGATCTTGCACAGACACACCATTAAGCAAAAAGGCACTTTCATAATTTTTCCACAATTGTTAATAACCCTTTCATCTTTCCCTCATCAAAATAATACTCCCCGCAGTTGTCTTCTCCATCTTGAACATTTTCAACTATCGAATTTCGGATTTCATCTTGCGAAATAGTTCTCTTGCTTTGCGTTTCATCAATATCCAGCAACGGTTTTTTCCCGATAACGGTTACTTCCTGATCTAAGGTAAGAACGGTCTCCGACATTTTAACATTTATCTCTTTAGTTTGTCCGCTTTTCACCTTTACACCTGTGTATTCCACAGTTTTATATCCTATGAGCGATATTTTAATAACATAACTTCCGGGTGTGATATTTACTATCCGGAATTTTCCCTTTATATCGGTTGCAGCACCGAAATACGTTCCTTTTAAGATAACATTTACACCTGGGAGTCCTTGACCGTTAGCCTTATCTATTACTTTCCCCGTTATTCTCCCGTTATTCTGTGCGAATATATTCAATGAACCAATAATTGTGATTATAAAAAATAACTTTTTTATCATGGAGTTAAACCAAATTCTTGAATAAATATTTTATCAATTAGTTTTTGTACATTACCATTTCCATCCAACAGATGCAACGGAAGCCCGATAAAAAACAACGATTTATTTTTAGTTTCAAATGCTATATTTCCACTCAATTGTCTGCTTGAAAGTTCGTAGATTTTATCCGATGTAAAAGCATTCGGATAAAAGGTGCGTATATAAGAAACCGTTGAGGAAGTTTTAAGATCCGGATATCCGTTAGCTGTTGAATAAGGTATAACATCGGCATTTCTAAGTAAAAAGTTCAAACTTTTGTGCTGCCCCAACGAATCAACCGGTAAAAACCCTTGTAAAGAAGCCAAATCGAATGGGTAAATATTTGTTGAATCAGCAAAAGTCATTGAAAAAGCAATTTTCCCGAAGCCTGTTGTATATTTGTTAGTAACATAATTCATCAAATCGAGAGGCGGTTTATTATCAGCATACCACATTATATAAGTGAACAATTTTATAGTTTCCCAGAAAGTGATATCTTGGTAAGGTAATGGTGTTTTGTTCAGATCGAGGACATCGAATTTTCCATTAAAAGCTCCACCTGAGATTGAGTTAAAAACTTTATTATAAAAATCGGAAGCTGCTTTATTTCCGGTTACACTTCCTATATTATAGCTATCTACTATAAGGATTTTACCGCGAGGTTTTTTTACAAACCATTTGTCCGATCCGGTGGGAAGAGCTACAAACGGAGACTTTGCCCCGGAAATATCTTGAGCTTGAATATAGATTTTATTAAAGCCGTTTAATTTTAATCCTGTTAATTTTTGAGGTAATATATTCGATTCCAAGCCATTTAATAGAATATCCATTTTAGGATTACCGGTATTGAAATCTGTAGCCCGGATAGTAATTAATCTTGCAGAGCCGTAAATTCGAGAATAATTATTTGTATCATTTAACGCAATATTAATGCTTACTATTGAATTATCGCCGTCAAGGTCATTAGCATTCCAGCCTAAGGTCATTACAGGGAACGATGAATCCGGAAGAATAGTAATTGAATTCCATGAAATTGTTGGGGACGAATTTTTAATAGGAAAAATCAAAGAAGCCGGGGTGGGATCAATCAAACCTATATCTGTAAAAGGTTCACCGGGGTCATGTTTTCCGTTCCCATTCAAATCATTAAAAGGCTCCGGTCCGAAATCAATACCGTTTTGGATAACTTTAGAATCGTAAACACCGTTTCCATAATTATCTACCGCAGCTACTAAAAACTTATATGTTGTATCTTTGGTTCCTATGTATAACGAAAAAGTACTGTCATTTTCCTGTGTAAAATTCCAAAGTGAATCAAGCCCATCCCATTTAAAATAAAAACCTATTACTAAACCGTCCGGATCATCACCTGACCAGCTAACTTTTAAACTGCTGGATTGTTTACTGATTGTACTATCCGGTATTAAAAATAAATGAGTATCAGGAGCTTTATCTTCAATCGGGTTATTTACTAAATTTTTATAACAAGATTGAAACAAAACCAATGATAATAATATTATTATAAAATATAATGATCTAATCATATTAAATTTATTTAAAATCAAATGTTATAGTTTTTTCCCATATTAAATAATTTTAAAACCTTAAAAGTTTTAAAGCTTTATCAGGTTATCTTATTACTCCATTGCTTATCCTTTTCCATCCATCCAATCTTTTGAGTAGCATCCTTTCCAATATTTTGCCAAGCCGTTTTAGATACTGTTTGTTTCCAATCAGTACTGCGGTTCGGGACTTACATGATTGTAATTACAGCTAAATGAAATAAATAAAAGTAAGCTTATAAAAGTTATGTTTAATATTATTTTCATTATTCAATTTAGAAAAGTCCGAGCTTCGCTTAACGCTCACTTCATCAGCAGCATTTTTTTAACTACTTGAAAATTACCGGAATGTAATTGGTAGAAATATATCCCTGATGAAAGATTGCTACCATCAAAAGTAACTTTGTAAGTCCCGGCACGTTGTTGTTGATTAACCAAAGTGCTCACTTTTTGTCCGAGTATATCATAAATATTCAACGTTACAAAATTTTCTCTAATTATTGAATAAATAATTGTAGTAGAGGGATTAAAAGGATTAGGGTAGTTTTGAAGTAATTGGAATTTATTGGGTAATCGTTTTTCTTCATTTATTGCTGTCAAAATTCCGTATGTTATTCCGGAAATTGTGCAACCCAATAATGATTGATAATAAGTAGCTTGTACAGCGCTAGCTTGAATTCCAATAAAACCATACTTCGGACTAATTGTTATAAAGTAACTGTCATCAAGACCGGTATCGTAAAAGTATCTAATAACTCTTGTGCTATCACCAAACAAAAACATATTATAATCCGCCCATTTATATATTTTAATATACCAAGTTGAATCTGTGGGGTCTCTGTCGTATGCTATACTTACATGATCACTGTTTGGATATGAATATGCTCCTAATTCTAAATCATATTTAAAGAACAACCATTCTCTATTATTCCTTATGTCATAATAGTATATTCCAACTGAATCAGCTCTAATAAAATCTTTGAAGTATACATAATTTGGATTAATCCTGAAATATTTATGACCATTGGGCATCAAAGTATCGGCTGTAATATTATAGACTATTGTATCTATAGAATTAGAGGAACCCGTTGGGATCAATTCACCGCTTATAAAATCCCACCTATTTCCTATTTCTAAAGGAAAATAAACAGTTGTATCAACTTGTGCAGATATAAAGGAGCAACAGTTTCATTGGTGACGATAACAATTTGTGAAGCAGATATATAAGGGTCAAAGCAAGAAGGCTTTTGTAGTAAATTTTCACCAATAAATATTGGATAGCTACGATCACCAAGGTTGACTATAAGTTGATCATTCATAGCAGATATTATCCCGCAATTAGTTAGTGCGTGCTACCAGTTCGCAAGTAGTGTAAACCGTGTTTATGGATCAATTAGTCTTACCAATACTATCGACGATCTCGTCTGCCACCGTGGTCGCATTTTTATTATCTGTTTCAATGGTATAATGAGCTACCTGCTGATACAGGGACTCACGTTGCTGCATCAGATTTTGCAACGTTTTTCTTGGATTCTCCGTTTGCAATAATGGGCGACATTTATCCCGACTGGTTCTCTCAAGAATAGCCTCCACAGAGGTCTTTAGATAAATCACTAAACCGGTATTGTTAAGTAAATGACGGTTTTCTGCGCTTAAAATAGATCCGCCGCCGGTAGCCAGTACAAATCCCGTCTTTTTGGTCAATGTACGAATGGCGCTTTCTTCCCGCTTCCTGAATCCCACCTCTCCCTCCACATCAAAAATATGGTTAATTGAGACGCCGGTTTTCTGCTCTATTTCCCGATCACTATCGACAAATTCATATTCAAGAACCTGCGCGAGCCGTTTACCAACCGTTGATTTTCCTGATCCCATAGGCCCAACTAAATAAATATTGCCCAGTAGATCATGATTGTCAAATTCGCTCATCTGTTCGCCATCATAACGTCAACGTCGGATTATCTATTTTAGTGGACTAATTAAAAAAACCGCAAGGAGTATAACTCACTTGCGGTTTTTTCTTAAGGGTAGATTTTTTATTTAATTTATTGCTTTACTAAATCCATCCTTGATTATTTTTGGCGTTACAAAAATCAATAACTCTGATTTTTTGTCGATAATGGCCTTATCACGAAATAGAACCCCCAATATT
>ENA-ORDP01001316-ORDP01001316.1-marine-sediment-metagenome-genome-assembly--contig:-NODE-1316-length-13816-cov-11.194390_pt1 | contig 13816 bp, 11 predicted proteins | sample MGYA00248627_ERZ508539 | MGnify/ENA primary metagenome ERZ508539 (study PRJEB26208, sample SAMN05571518) | marine sediment metagenome | biome: deep sea; feature: Hydrothermal vent; material...
AACCTCCAAACGATATACCACCGTATCGTCTTCACAATACACTTTGTTTTGTGGCGTTTCTGTATTTTGCGTATCTGATTCTGTCATAAGCGTTGCCATTTCAGTATACCGCCATCGCGATACAAAAAAACCCTTTCGGTGGGTACAAGCTGAGCCGGCATCGTTGCTGCCGTTTTCGCCACTCATTTTATTTTGTTAAAAATTCAGAACAATACTTTTCGTAAAAATCTACTTTGTCGGGCCGCCGAGAATCGAACTCGGGTTACACACTCCCGAAGCGTGCGTAATACCACTATACCACGGCCCGAGTGAGGGTAGCATAGCACGAAAGGCAAGCTTTCAATGGTATGCTCGCCCGAACGAGGAGTCGTATGCTCTGCTGCGGCGCCGCCGGCCGCCGCAGGCGGCCGGCGGCGCAACAGCTGGAAAGAGTAGTGGTGTTGCAGCTAGTTACTTAATGCTTAGTGGGCGATACAGGATTCGGACCTGTGACCTCACGCGTGTGAAGCGTGCGCTCTAACCAACTGAGCTAATCGCCCCGGGACACGCTGAGCATAGCAGAAATAAAAAAGCCCCGCTACCGCCGTAGCAAAACCCCATGCATACGAAACTTCTTTCAAAAATTATTTTTGGAGAAATCTTTGGAGTATCAGATTGAGCTCCCTTGCAATGTCTTCCTCGCTATCTCCTACAGAGGTATGCGCTTCAAACTCTTTCGTGAGTATTGTGCGTACTGCATTTATATTTAATTTTCCGACTCCAACTCCAAATGAACTTTTGTTTGCGTCTAGCAACTGCTGCACCAACACAGGAACCTTACCTCCTGCCATTTCCACATTAGCAATATATTCGCTACGATTTGCGCGTTTTTCACCACCTGGAGCATTGGTTGACAAGTCCTCATACATATCCACATACGATAAGCCCATTCACACATAAAGGCAAGACATTGTACGCGTCCACCACTATTTGAACGAAGGAATCCTCGTGCAAAAGTAAGGCACACGATTATGTGCGACTTCGTAAGTCGCGGCGACTTACGAAGTCCTACTGATTACGAAGTCGTCCATTTTCACTTGGCGCGTGAGATATCCGCATAACAACATTATTATACCACATAATTTTACAAACAAAGGTGTCTGACCCCATTTAGCATTTAGTGGTGACCCCATTTAGTGGACCTTACCGGATTCGGACCGGTGACCTCCTCATTGCAAATGAGGCGCTCTAACCAGCTGAGCTAAAGGCCCGACTCAAAGAGAATACCTGTTTTCTATCTTTTTCGCTACTTTTATGATGGTTGGTGCAGATATTTTCATTTACCCATGGCTCGCATTGGCGACGAGATGCTCAAGAAAATCCTGCATAGAAATACCTACTGCGGCAAGGGATTTTGGAAATAAGGATTGCGGAGTGAGACCGGGTAGCGTATTTGTTTCAAGATAATACACTCCGCGCGGCGAGACGATGAAGTCTGAGCGCGAGTAGTGGCGGATGCCGAGTGCCTCGTGTATGGTACGCGCGGCATACATTAGCTCTTCTGAGATGTTGCGCGGAAATTGTGCCGGACATATCTCTCGTGTGTCTCCTGAATACTTTGCATTTTGTGAGAAGAAATGCTCGGAAGCAGGTGGAATTATTTCAACGGGCGGCAGTGTGTAAAGTTTTTCTCCTCGCATTCCATCAACAACACCAACCGTCGCCTCCCTTCCGGAAATATATTCCTCCACCAAAACACTCGGCGCCCCGGAAACGAGCAGGTCAACTATTGCACGGTAGAGCGGCGCGTAGCCGGAAACAATTGACACGCCTATTGATGAACCCCACCCAATCGGCTTTACCACTACCGGCTGCAAAAAGGTGCGAATAATTTCCGTAATCTTGCTGTCCTCGCCATCGCGCATATCAATGAGTTCGTAACGCGGTGTCTTCAATCCGTATTCTTTTGCACGGTCTTTTGCAAATACTTTGTGTGCCGTAAATGCCGAGGCGGTTGAGTTTGCGCCCACGAACGGCACTCCGTAACGCTCCAGTATTCTTTGCACCGTACCATCTTCTCCATATTCGCCGTGCAGTCCCGGGAATGCCGCGTCAATAGTGCCGAGCGCCTGTTCGTGAGACACTGGGCGACCGGCGACATACCACACACCATTTTTATCTATATAAATGTCGCGAAGCGTGTAGCGCTCGGGAGAAAGATGCGAAAGTATCGCGCGCCCGGTTGCGAGCGACACTTTATGTTCGCGCGATGGTCCGCCCCGTAACACGCCGACAATTGTTTTCATACGCACAGTATACCGCGCGCGGTATTTTTTTTCTCCGGAAAAAGAGTGTTCCGAGTGAATAAATTTATGAGCGACTTTACAAAAGTTATAACACAAACTCAAATGTGCGACTTACGAAGTCGCACATTTGAGTTTGTGTTATAATCATAATAAATAACTAGCTTACGAAGTCGGGACATTTATAGCCGCGCGCGAAGCGCGCGGCGGCGAGCTGCTCTATGGCGCGCGGAGCGCGCGGCGGCGGGCTGCTCTATGGCGTGCTAGCGAAAAACGATGTGCCTCGCTGTTTGCAAGTACAGCGAGGGCTTCGCTCACGCCACCGCGCTTCGCGCCAATGACTTCGCGCGGATGATGCTTCTCGTCTTTGACTACCGCCACAACGGGAATTACCACACCCGCCGCGCCAAGCACTTGTTCCGCAGCTTTTTTATGTATCTTTCCACCGTCCACAACAAACACTCGCGGCAATATCCACTCAGCGTGCGCGAGGCGCCGCGAAAGCACTTCGCGAAGCGAGGCGATGTCGTCATTCCCCGCGCCGCGTATGCGAAAAGTGCGATAGGCGCGTTTGTTCGGCACACCGTCCTCTACCACCACCATCACACCTACGGCATTGGTGCCTGAAAGATGGGCAGTATCGTATGCTTCAATACGCACACCGCTTTCAGTGCGCGCACCTTCCTCTTTTATGAGCGCCACATCCTGCACATGGTCAAGTGCAAAAAGCTCGCGTCGAGTTTCCGCCGCATCTTCAAATCTTTCTTCACGCGCGGCTTTTGCCATTTCGCGAGTGAGTTTCTTTCTGAGTTCCTTGGCGCGCCCACCAAGAAAGAGCGAGATATTTCTGATTGAGTGCCGATACGCCACGCGAGTGATTTCGCGCGGGTAGTGCCCAATCTGCCTGTTAAACTCAATTTTTGCGAGTGTGTGTGCGCCAGCTGTAGCTATCGGCTTCTTGGTATCATAGAAAGGAAAGATACGCCTGATGAGCCGGAGCGCTTCGCGCAATTGCGCGCCGGAGGGAAATGGACCGAACACGCGGGCAACGGGCGCGCCGCAGGCGCGCCCATTGCCCGCGTGTTCGGCGCTCCCATTCGCCCCCACTAAATCTTTCCCGCGCACGATGAGTACCCGCGGTAAGTCCTCTTTTGTAATAACCGCATACAAAAAACTTTTATCATCCTTCCCTTCAACATTTGCACTCGGCTGATATTTTTTAATAAGTGCCGCCTCGCGCACAAGTGCCTCAAGCACCGTTGTGGTTGTTTCAAATATGACACGGTCGGCTTTTGTCACCATATCAACAATGCGTGGTCCTCGCGTCTCTATGAGATCGTCGTCAAAATAAGAACGCACTCTGTCGCGAAGCGTCGTCGCCTTCCCCACATACAAAACCGTTCGTCCTTTTTTAAAAAGATACACCCCCGGTACCTCGGGCAATTTCGTGAGTGATGAATGGTTTCGTTCCATACTCGTATAGCTACAGTATAAACTTCTGAAATTCCTATGACTGTTCTCGCGGATGAGCGACATTCTTTTTCGCGGAGCGTTTCGCGAGGACGCGCTTGAGATAATGCCCCGTATGCGAGCCATCGGTCTTTGCGATTTCTTCGGGAGTACCTTTTGCCACAACCTTTCCGCCACCCACACCACCTTCAGGACCAAAATCAATCAAATAATCGGCACTCTTAATAACATCCAGATTGTGTTCAATCACAACAACGGTATTTCCGCGATGCACAAGCTCCTGAAGAATTTCCAGCAGCTTGCGTACATCTTCAAAATGAAGTCCCACCGTCGGCTCATCAAGCAAGTAAATTGTTTTCATCGTTATCGGACGATAAAGCTCACTTGATATTTTCACTCTTTGCGCCTCGCCTCCGGAAAGTGTCGTCGCGCTCTGACCGAGTGTGAGATAGCCGAGTCCGGTTGAGGCGAGCGAAGCGAGCCGGTCATGCACTGCCGGTACTTCTTTGAAGAAGGTCTGACCTTCCTCAACAGTCATTTCAAGCACTTCGTGAATATTTTTCCCGTGATACGACACATCCAATGTTTCTTTCATAAAGCGCGTACCGTTGCACACGCCACAGGTAACATACACGGTCGGTAAAAAGTGCATTTCAACAGCAACAAGTCCATTCCCCTGACACGCTTCGCAGCGCCCGCCAGATACATTAAAAGAAAATCTCCCGGGCTTCCATCCGCGAGCGCGCGCTTCAGTGCTCGCAGCGAAAAGTCCGCGGATGTGTGTGAAGGCGCCGGTGTAAGTGGCAGGGTTTGAGCGAGGAGTGCGACCGATTGGCGACTGGTCAATTAGCACGACGCGGCTCACATATTCACTGCCCGTAAGTGTGGCGCAATGTGCAAGCTTTGCCTGCCGCCTGGAAAGGCGTGCCGCAAGATTTCTATGGAGAATGTCATACAAAAAAGTGGACTTCCCGGAGCCGGAAACACCGGTGACACACACAAGCTTCCCGAGCGGCACATCTACATTTATATTTTTGAGATTGTGCAGCGTTGCCCCGCGTACGCGAAGTGTACCTTTGTCAGAACTCCTCCACTTCATTGGTACCGGAATTTCATTCTCACCACGCAAATAAGGGAGCGTGAGCGATTCGCTGGTACTTTTTTTATCTGTGAGAAGATCCGCGAGCCAACCCGCAGCAACCACGCGCCCGCCATGCACTCCCGCACCGGGACCGATATCAATAAGATAATCTGAAGCAAAAATAGTATCCTCGTCGTGTTCAACTACTATGATAGTATTGCCAAGCTCTTTGAGCGTCATAAGTGTGCGAATGAGCCGATCGTTGTCACGCTGATGAAGACCAATTGTCGGCTCATCAAGCACATAGAGCGCTCCGGTAAGCCCACTTCCAAGCTGTGAGGCAAGACGAATACGCTGTGCCTCTCCTCCGGAGAGCGTTGCAGCTGAGCGGTCAAGAGTGAGATATTCCAGTCCGACATCAAGCATAAAACGCAGACGGCTTTCAATCTCGCGAATGACAGGAAACGCAATCTCAAGCTTCATATCAGAAAGGTCAAGAGTATCAATAAATTCTTTTGCATCTGCAATTGAAAGCCGTACAAAGTCAATAATGTTTAGCCCTAGCGGCATTTTAGAGTTTGTATCCTTTCCACGAAGATACACGCGAAGCGATTCCGGACGAAGTCGCGCACCATTACAAACCGGACAAATCTTTTCAGAAAAAAGTGACTCCGTACCAAGTCCGTTACAGTCCGTACACGCGCCGTACGGGCTGTTAAATGAAAAAAGTCGCGGCTCCACTTCCGGAAATGCCGCTCCGTCCTCCGGGCAAATAAATTTTGATGAGAGTGTTTCAAAAGAGCCATCCGCGTGCGCGATTTTCACCAGACCTCCCGCTTCTTTGAGCGCAAGCTCAAGTGCTTCGGAAAGCCGCTCACGCGCAGCGCCTTCGCGGCGAGCAAACTCGGAAACAAAAATGGTGTCCACGATAGCATCAATGTCGTGACGCTTATTTCTATCAAGTACAATCTTTTCACGAAGAGCGTGCGGCTTTCCGTCAACCATAACTTTTTCGTATCCCTTTCCAAGTAAATCATAAAGAAGCTGGTAGTATTCACCCTTCCGACCAACGACGACAGGAGCATATATCGTAACAGTGCGACGGTCGTATGGAACTCCCATCACTACGGAGTTGTCAGCCGCCCCGCCGGAGCTTCGCTCCGGCGGGGCGGCTCGCTTCGCGACCTTATCAAGCACCAATTTAATCATCTCCTCTTTTGAAAGTTTTTCTATTTTAATATCGTGATGAATACAATACGGCTGACCGGCGCGAGCATACAACACACGCAGATAGTCATAGATTTCTGTTACCGTCGCAACAGTTGAACGCGGATTGTTTGAGCGACTTTTTTGGTCAATCGCAATTGCCGGAGAGAGACCGGAAATTTCTTCCACATCCGGTTTTGCCATCTGGCGTAAAAATTGTCTTGCGTATGCCGAGAGTGATTCTATATATCGTCGTTGTCCTTCTGCAAAAATTGTATCAAAAGCAAGCGACGACTTCCCGGAGCCGGAAAGTCCTGTGATGACAACCATCGTACCGCGTGGCAGCTTCACCGAGATATTCTTCAAATTGTGCGTGCGGGCTCCGACCACCGAAATCCAGTCGCTTCCGTGATGCTGTCCGTGTGTGCTTGGTGTTTTTTTTGTAGCCATAAGAAAATCCTGCGCGTGGGGGCGCAGATTCAGGATCACTATAGCATACTGGCGTTTCTAAAAAACAGTACCGCCAAACGCCAGCGTTTGGCGGTACTGTACGAACCGAACGCGGTTTTTTTAGAACCGGTGAAAGAAACTTTTTGCGCGTAATTAATAAAACTTATTATTTTGACGCATCGCGCGAAAGCACTTCTTTAATTTTTGCAATGATTTCGTCAACAGATACTTCCGCTTTGACCATATACTCATTCGCCCCGAGTGCTTTCGCGCGATCAATATCTTTTTGCTGCCCAAGATTTGATACGACAATAATAGGCACCTCTTTGAGCGTGTCAGTGCGGCCGCGCACTTTCTCAAGAAAAGTAAAGCCATCCATATCCGGCATCATAAGGTCAAGAAGAATGAGCGTGGGATGATTGCTCTCAAGAATTGAGAGTGCCTCAGTACCATTGCTCGCATAAAGCATATGATACTCACTTGCAAAAGTGTGCCCTAAAAGATTTTTAAGAACCGGATCATCTTCAACGACCAAAATAACTATGTCAAAATTCATATATAGAAACTATACCACAAAGCTACCCCGCCGCGGGCAAAGAAAGTGTAAAGGTGGTACCAACGCCATTTTCGTTTGTGGCGAAGTTAAGGTCGCCCCCATGGTCAGTGGCAATCGTGCGTGCAATATAAAGACCGAGACCGTTTCCGGCATTTTCTTTTGAAATAGCATTATTCGCTCTATAAAATCGTTCAAATATGCTCGCACGATCGCCGGAAGCGATGCCGATACCGGTATCGCGCACTCGTACCAGTACCATATTTTCACCCAGCATTTCTGTAAAAACCAAAACACTTCCCCCAGACGGAGTATAGCGAATTGCATTTTCAATAATGTTATTGAGTATCCACTGTATACGCGTACGGTCCGCACGAACAGATGGAATTCGTTTTGTGGGCGGTTTGTATTCCAAAGTAACAGAGCGCTCTTGTGCGAGATGTCTAAAATCTTGCTCCGTTTTTTGCAAAAGGTCATCTATGTTAACTATCTCAAATGTGTACCGATATTTTCCGGATTCAATACTTGAAATATCAAGCAGTGTTCCCACGGTTGACACCATTGCGTGACTCTTTTCAACGGCATTTTTTACGAGCATTTTTTGCTCTTCTGAAAGATTTACATCCTGCTCCAGCGCTTCAAGAGCCCAGCGAATACCGGTGAGCGGCGTGCGCAATTGGTGTGCCGCCGTTGATATAAAATCTGATTTTACACGAGCGTTTTCCATACTGTGTTTATGTGCGCCTTCTACTCGTTCTAACAAGTTGATGAATGTTACCGTGAGCGCGCGAATTTCTTTTGGTGTTGACCGCGGTATTAAAAGTGGCGTGCGGCTGCCGTTGGTGGCAAACGCATCCATCGCTTTGGTCAGTTGCCGAATTGGCGTTACAATGACGCGCATCACGAAAAAGAAAATTGTGGCGGGAACAACCAATACCACAAAAAAGAACACCAGCGCCATTAAAATCTGAGCGTAAGCGCTGCTGGTTGTAGGTACAAATTTCTGATAGAGCCACACAGTGGTGGACTCAACAACGAGAAGAATACCGAATGCTGCAATAAATAATGATCTGAGTGACATATTAAATAGTATAGCAGATACAAATTACGATTGAGTACCCGCGAACACTAGTGTTCGCGGGTACTCCTGTTCTACTTCGTAAGTCGGGGGACTTCGGGGGGACTTCGTAAGTCGCACATTTAGCTTTGTGGTATAATATAATTATTGTGCGAATTACAAAGTCCCCCATATAAAAATCTGAAAACTACTGCGCTGCCTGCCGACGCGTTTGTCGCGAAGCGCGCGAAGCGCGCTTCGCGCGCGGTTTCTTTGTTTGTATATCTTCAAGTGCACGAATCTCATCTCGCAGGAGCGCCGCTGTTTCAAAATCAAGTCGTGCGACCGCTTCTGACATTTGCATGCGTTTGTTTTTAAGAAACTTTTTCGGACTTTTCTGATAGAGCTCGGTATCAACAGAAAGAAGCGTCTCCACGGTCTGCGCGTGTTCACCGCGAAGCGACTCTGCGATATCACGAATTTCTTTGTGTATGGTCCGCGGAGTAATGTGATGCTTTTTATTATAGGCAAGCTGTATGGTGCGGCGGCGATTCGTTTCATTCATCGCACGCGTGAGAGAACCGGTGAGAACATCTGCATAAAGCAGCACACGCCCAAAAACATTTCTGGAAGCACGACCAATGGTCTGAATGAGCGATGTTTCGGAGCGCAAAAAACCCTCTTTATCTGCGTCCAAAATACCGATGAGCTCTACTTCCGGTAAATCAAGTCCTTCGCGAAGCAGGTTTACCCCGACGAGAATATCAAAAACACCCTTTCGGAACTCAGAAAGAATGGTGATACGGTCAATAGTTTTTATGTCGCTGTGCAAATATTCCGCTTTCAAACCGCGCTTCCGAAGAAAGTCCGTGAGGTCTTCCGCCATTATTTTTGTGAGAGTAGTGGCAATCACGCGTGCATTTCTGGCAATCACCTTTTCTGCCTCCTTTATAAAGTCCGCGACCTGTCCGGGATATTTTCCTTTTTCAATGATGCCGCGCACCGTGAGCTCCGGGTCAAGAAGTCCCGTCGGACGAATAATCTGCTCCACTATTTGCCCTTCTGGAGGAACAGAGTGTTCACGCTCGTAGGGTCCGGGTGTTGCGCTCGTGTAGACAACCTGCCCGGTGCGCGCCTCAAACTCTTCAAACGAAAGAGGGCGATTGTCGCTCGCTGATGGCAAGCGAAAACCGTATGCAATGAGCGTATCTTTGCGAGAACGGTCTCCCGCATACATACCGGAAATCTGCGGCACGGTTACATGCGACTCATCAATGACTGTCAAAAAATCCGCCTCCCCGTCTTTGGTGTGCGGAAAATATGAGAGCAATGTATAGGGTGCTTCTCCAGACGCGCGACCATCAAAGTGGCGCGAGTAGTTTTCAATGCCAGTGGTATAGCCAACTTCGCGAATGAGCGAAAGATCGTGAAGTGTGCGGCGCTTCAAGCGTTCTGCCTCAAGATCTTTTCCTTCGCGTTTGAGTTTTGCCAGCTGTGCGTCAAGCTCATCTTTAATACTCACCAGTGCGCGCGCTCGTTCTTCTTTTGAGGTAACAAAATGTTTTGCCGGAAATATGAAAAGGGATTCTGGCGAAGCGATGCGCGCGCGCGAAATTGCGTCAAGTGTTTCAATTGTTGTTATGCGGTCATCTTCATCAAACGAAATGCGATACAACACTTTTTCATTCACAGGCATTGCCTCAACGCTGTTACCGATGGCGCGGAATTGCCCGGGAAAGAGGTCGGCATTTGTGCGTTCAAAATAAATACCGACAAGCGCTCGTATACAGGCACTGCGAGAAAGTGTTTCTCCAACCGCAAGTTTCATATGCGCTTTTTCATACTCCTGCGGAGAACCAAGGCCGTAAATCGCCGAAACAGATGCGATAATTATTACATCGCGCCTTGTCAGGAGTGCCTGTGTCGCCGCGTGGCGAAGACGGTCAATCTCAGCATTTATTTGCGCCTCCTTTTCAATATAAGTATCCGAATGCGCAATGTATGCCTCCGGCTGATAGTAGTCGTAGTACGAAACGAAATAATGCACCGCGTGATCCGGAAAAAATTCACGGTATTCTTGCGCAAGTTGTGCCGCGAGCGTTTTGTTGTGTGCTAAAACCAGAGTGGGTTTATTGTGCTTTGCGATAATGCTTGCTACCACGAAAGTTTTACCGGAACCGGTTACTCCAAGAAGTGTCTGATGTCGCAAGCCCTTTTGCAAACCCTCTGAAAGCGCTTTGATAGTAGCCGGCTGGTCCCCAGCCGGCTCGTAGGGTGCGCAAAGTTTAAATATTGCCATAGTATTTTTGACGAAAATTATTTTTATATTCTTCAAAGTGTCCTGCGATTATTGCCGTGCGCGCGCTGGAAACGAGCGACAAAATAAATCCAAGATTATGCATTGAAGCGATAGTTTGCCCGAGCATTTCTCCGGCACGAAGCAGGTGCGAAACATAGGCGCGAGTAAAACCCTCGGTACCGGGCACGACCACTTCCGAGTCAAGTGGAGTGAAATCATTTTTGTACCGCTCGTTTGTGAGATGTATGAGTCCATGACTGGTATAAATCGTACCATGGCGTCCTTGGCGCGTAGCAGCAACGCAATCAAAAAGATCTATTCCATTTGCAATTCCTTCAAGAATATCTCCCGGCTCGCCAATACCAAGAAAGTGGCGCGGCTTTTCTTCCGGCAATTCTTCAACAGCTGCTTGGAGAGATCCTTGCATATCTTCCTTGCTAAAAGAGCCGCCGATTCCGAAGCCATCAAAGTTCATACTTGCAATCTCCCTCGCACTTTCGTGTCGCAAATCTTCAAAACGACCGCCTTGCACAATGCCAAATATTGCCTGTGTTTTGTTTGCGCCTAGATTTTGTCTATGCGCCCTGAGTGAACGCTCTGCCCACCTATGAGTTCGCTCCATCGCCTCGCGTTGATACTCTTTATTTTGTGTGGGTGCAGTACATTCGTCAAACGCAAAAAACATATCAGCACCGAGCGCGTGTTGAATTTCCACCGAACGCTCAGGCGTGAAGCGATGAAGCGAGCCATCCAAATGCGAAGTAAAAGTAACGCCCTCTTCATCAATAATCGCGAGCTGTCCGTGCTGACTCGCAACACTTTCGTCATAGAGTGCGACACCGTGTTCGCGTGGTTTTTCTTCTCCGCTTGCAATTTTTGTTATATTTTTTCCAAACGCTGCGCCAAGCGAAAAAACCTGAAAGCCGCCGGAATCGGTCATCGTGGGTCCGTTCCAGCACATAAATTTTCCTACGCCGCCCGCCGCGTGCACCACTGACTCTCCCGGGCGCAAGTATAGGTGATAGGTGTTCGCAAGCAACGCCTGCGCGCCGAGCGTGGGGAGAAGTGCTGGCAGTATTCCTTTTACACTTGCCTGCGTTGCCACCGGAACAAATGCAGGGGTTTGTATAGTCCCGCGCGGCGTTTTTAGAGTACCGGCACGGGTGCCTGCGGCGCCCGTGCCGGTATCTATAGAAAATTTAATCGCGCTCATATCGCTGACGATACCAGTAAATCTTTGTGAACGCACCCTATGTTGCACAAACACCAACATCAAAGGTGTGCTTGTGATGAAATAATCAGAAAAGTATTTTGAGGATTTTCAAATAACTAATCAACATAAAACACACTGACTAGCACACTAAAAAATACACTGGGAGCTAAACATTGCCAACCTTGAGTGGCAGATATAAAAAAACCGCTCCTGACAACCACAACTATCGTGGTGCCAGAAGCGGCAAAGCGGCACAGGCAGCGATTAGAGAAGATTGTTTCCTGCTATCTTTCCGTGCTATCTCTTCGTTTTTGCTCCCAAAAGTTCCGGGAGGCGAGACCGCACGAACGCTGTCTCAACAAAAATATGCATCCCAAGCTCAGGATGGTGGAGCTCGCGGCTGCGAATCATGGCTTCCATACAGCCACCAATCGCACTTACTTTGGCATACGACCACGAGCCGAGGCCGTAGCCCATTCCGCCACCACCGCCCACGCCGAGGTTGTAAAGGATATACCTCCCGACCACGGCGCCGGGGAAAACTGTCGCCGCGGCGGCACCGACCCCGTACCCGAGTCCGTACTGAATGGCACCGGCCCCCATTGCCTCAACAGGCGACGAAATCTGTTGACCAATCTGCGCGCCACACCGAAGTGCGACATCACGCAAATTCTCCACCTCGGTGCGTGACAACTTCGGAGAATAGTATTTTGTATCTTTTGTTACAAATACCATCGCCAGAGAATTTCCAGAGAGTCCATTAAAAGTTCCGCAGGCGGACAAGCCGCCTGCGCCGACCAGCACCATTGCGCCAAGTGCAATGGTGCGCCATTTTTTCCCAATCCCGACCATAGCACACCTCCCGTTTTCAAAAAAGCCGCGCGCCGCGCGACCACATAATTTAGTACAGGAGGTCTTGTTGCTAGCAACAAGACCTCCTGTACCTCTGGCGCTCTTATATCACACATCTCGCACATTGTAAAACACACCCGCAGCAAATTGCAGAAGTCAGACTTCTGCAATTTGCTGGACATCTTGCACATTGTAAAACATTTGTGCGCGTCCGCCATCCTCTCACCAATGAGCGACTTCGTAAGTCGCCGCGACTTACGAAGTCGCTCATACTTTTTAGTATCAGGAGTGTCATATGTATGTGAACTTGTACAATGTTCAAGATAGCACCTTCAAGATGTCATCTTGAAGGTGCTATCTTGAGATTATTTTGTGGGTGGCGTCACACCTACAAGCTTTACCTCAAATATAAGTGTTGAGTTCGCTGGAATTGGTCCCACCGCATGGCTGCCATATCCGAGCGATGGAGGAATGACAATCGTGCGCGTTCCGCCGACTTTCATACCAATAACCCCTTCATCCATTCCCGGAATAATTCTTCCGCCGCCGACTACAAAATAAAGCGGCTTATTTTTGTGTGCCTGCGATGAATCAAAGACCGTACCGTCTTGAAACATTCCTTTATACAGTATGGCGACCTGGTCGCCTCGCTGTGCCAATGCTCCGGTACCAACAACATTGTTGGTTATGGAAAGGCTTTTTTGCGCGGTTGCCGTAGTTGGTGCTGGCGCGGTCGTGTGCGAAGCAGAAGACGCTTCAGCAGGCGATGAAGTATTCGCTAGAACACTTGCCGAGCGACTACCTGTCTGTTGAATGTCTGTTTTACTTATTGATTGAGTTACCGATTGAGTACCTGCGGCTCCGGTAAAGAGAGCAACTATTGAATTACCGAAAAACATAAACACAATCACAATGAGCGCGAGCGCGACGGCAATTGCGGTAGTAGTAACAGAAGTATTCATAGATAATAGTATGATATAGGTTAGTAAATTATGATGTAATTTTCAATCCGGTAAGTTGCGCGACATCTTTGGTGATAGCACGCACAACTTCCTGTATGACTTCATCAGAACCGGAAACGCGCTCTCTGAGAAACGCGACGACTTCTTCGCTATCCGCGTCGCTCTTCATAAGCGCATTAAAATCATCACGAGTTGCGTCATCCATTCGTTCAATGAGTCGCACAAGCGTCCCTTCAAATAGTGTACCAGATAAATCAAGAACAATTTGCTCTTGTTCCTCCGGTGAATATGCAGAGAGGTTTACTGCGGCAAACAATTCTTCAAGTGGTTTTGCTGTTGTTGAAGCCATCATATTGTCATACTACCATGTTGCCAACTCGCCGCGCGGCAG
>ENA-ORDP01001317-ORDP01001317.1-marine-sediment-metagenome-genome-assembly--contig:-NODE-1317-length-13813-cov-7.900567_pt1 | contig 13813 bp, 8 predicted proteins | sample MGYA00248627_ERZ508539 | MGnify/ENA primary metagenome ERZ508539 (study PRJEB26208, sample SAMN05571518) | marine sediment metagenome | biome: deep sea; feature: Hydrothermal vent; material...
TGGAAACCCCCAATGGGATAGATAAACTCCTATCCCAGATTGATTGGCATCCATTCACTTGGCTGACTTGCAACCGCTAGATTGGTAGCGTATAAATAATACTATAATTAGTATAACCCATTGGCAATTGGATATTTAGTGACAGGTAATTACCCTGAATAAAAAACAGGTCGTAAATGAAGTTGATTTGCAAGAGTTGGATAGGTTTGTCGATGTTCTGTGGATGGAATCCGGCCTTAGCAACAATACCCTGGAAGCTTACCGACGCGATTTGACTGGATTTGCCGGTTTTCTATATCCAAAAAAATTGCTTGGCGCCAACGCCAGTGACCTGTTGGACTATTTATCCAAACGTGTTCGCAGTGGTATCAAGTCGCGTTCGACTGCGCGGCTTTTATCCAGTATTAAACGATTTTACCAATATCAGATACGCGAAGGGCGTATTAATATTGACCCTAGTGAGCAGATTGAATCACCCAAACTTGGACGTTACCTACCGCAAACGCTTTCTGAGTCCGAGGTGGAAGTCCTGCTCGAAGCGGTGACCGATGAAACGTGTGAGTCGTTTCGCGACCGGGTGATGCTTGAGACCTTGTATGCAACGGGTTTGCGCGTCAGCGAACTAATTAACCTTACCGTGGATCAATTGGGATTACAGCAAGGCGTGATACGGGTAGTTGGCAAGGGTAACAAAGAGCGCCTGGTTCCGCTCGGCGAAATAGCGCTGGACTGGATTGAACGTTATTTAAAATTGGCGCGACCCAGTTTATTGAGAGGGGAGATTACAAATTATGTTTTTCCGTCGCGAAAAGGGGGGGCATTAAGTCGGCAGGGTTTTTGGTATATTATCAAACGGATTGCCCGCCAGGCTGGAATCGTCAAACCCTTGTCACCCCATACGTTGCGACATGCGTTTGCGACGCACTTGATTAACCATGGTGCGGATTTACGCGTGGTGCAAATGTTATTGGGACATAGTGATTTGTCGACCACGCAAATCTATACCCATGTTGCGCGAGAAAGGCTAAAAGATATACATGCGCAGCATCATCCACGGGGTTAGATATGACCAGTTTGGTATAAGTGATTGTTTTAATAACTTTTTAATAATATCTCTGATAACAGCGAAACATTGTTGTATATTGAGGGTCAAAGAAAAGAGATAATTTTTTTGCATTTCCGACAGAAGTTTATAAATAATGTCGATAATTGGCATATTTTCCGCATATTTATTAATATTTATTCAGGACATTTTCATGAAATCAGTTATTCAAACGTTTTTAGTTATATTGGCTGTTACTTTAACACCACAGGTCAACGCGGGTGTTTCGGAATCAGAATACCAGGCGATCAAAAAAGCCTTATCCGTCCTGAAAAAAGATGTGGTTGTCACAAAGAAAGATATTAAATCGTCAGCGTTGCCAAATCTCTATGAAGTGACCTTTGGCGCACGTATTTTTTACGTCAGCAAAGATGGAAAATATTTGCTGACCGGTGAATTGTTTGATGTTAAAAATGCTAGAAATCTAACCGAGGATGCCAAGGTTGCGGTCAGGCTCAATATCATGAAGAAGATCGATGAAAAAGACATGATCGGTTATCTGGCCGACTTGGTGCATTCCCAGGATGAGCCCATCGCCGATTGGGTCTGTATCCCGCTTTATTTCGTTGCCAAGCTGGCTAAGGATTGCGGCGTAAGCGTGGTTCAGGTGGGCGAGGGATCGGACGAGCAGTTTTGCGGCTATTCCAGCTACATGACTTATTTGAATCTCTATCGCAAATTCTGGAATCCTTACATGCGCCTGATGCCGGAATTCCTGCGTTGGGGAATAGGCGCGGCGGCATCGAAACTGGCGGCGGCGACACCCCGTTTCGACAAGTTCGTTGAAGTACTGAGACGCGCCGGCGACGGCCATGAACTGTTTTACAGCGGCGCCAACGCCTTTTGGTCGGTGCACAAGGACCGCCTGCTGACGGCTCCCATCCGCGGCGGCGACTGGCCGGAACTGGCCGAAGCCGGGCTTTGCGCCCTTGGCGCGGCGAACCCCGACAGCGGCGCCGTCATCAATGCTTTTCTCGATCCTTTCAAAAAGGACCATCCGGGATCGGATGATCTGGCCCGCATGACCTATGCCGAATTCCGCCTTCGCTTGCCCGAGCTTCTGCTGATGCGGGTGGACAAGATTTCCATGTCCACCTCGGTCGAGGGACGGGTGCCGTTTTTGGACCAGAATCTGGTCGAATTCACCATGGACATCCCCCAGGCATGGAAGGTCCGGGGCGGGGAAACCAAATATCTGCTCAAGAAGGCATTGGAAGATCTGTTGCCGAAGGATATTATTTACCGAAAGAAGATGGGCTTCGGCGCGCCGATGGCGGACTGGCTTCGCGGCGCTTTCGGTCGCCGGGCCGAGCGGACGGTCTTGAATTCAAGCCTGTTCGATTTGGGTCTTCTGGACCGCGACCACGTGGCCGGACTTTTCCGCGGCCATTTTGACGGACGCAAGGACAACGCTTTGCACCTATGGGCGCTTTTCAACCTGGCGGCCTGGTACGATCACTGGATCGCCGGGGCCTCGTCGAATTAAGCCATGTCCAAGTCAAGCCTGATCATCAGCCAATATCCGTTGACGACCGAGTATGTCGACCGGTTCTCGGAAAAATTCAACAGCCATCCCGAGCAGATCGCCATATCCAACATTACGGCCAGGGGTTATTTCGATATCCTGCGGTTTTTTCTCGGTCTTCGGGCGGACGTGATTTACCTGCCGGTCGTCGATGAAGCGGGGCGGTCTCTTTTACCGCTTTTGAGGGCCCTTTGTATTTTCGCCAGGGCTGAAAAATACGCCGTTGTCGAGCCTGATTTTTCACTCAAGAGTTTCACCCGATGGAACGGCGTTTTCGGCGCCCTTCTCATGGGCGGCGATATTCTAACCGGTTTTTCTACCCTGGCGACGGACTGGTTCCGGCTCAACCGGCTCCTGGGCGCCGAGCGCGTGGCCGCCGGCGACAACCGATTGCGCCGGGTGCTTTATCTCAAGACTAATCTCTGGCTGGGCGTCCAGGCGGGAGGGAGCGTCGCCCATACCTGCGGCGTTATCGGCGGATTGCTGCGGGGCGGCTACAAGGTGGACTTTACATCGGCTGAAATGCCCGTCGCCTTGCCCGATGATCCGTCTTTGCGGATCCAGCCGGTCTCGCCGCCCAGAAGCTACGTGGTTCCCAGGGAAATGAACCACTACCGCCACAACGCCAAGTTCATCCACTATGTGCGCGGGCTCCAGTCGGGGCTTTATGGATTTATTTATCAGCGCCTGTCGCTAGGAAATTTTACCGGTGTCGTCCTGTCGCGTTCCAGGCGGTTGCCGCTGGTTATCGAATACAACGGATCGGAAGCCTGGCTGGCCCGCAACTGGGGCCATCCCCTGACTTTTGAAAAGCTTGCCCAAAAGGCGGAAGCCGCCTGCCTGCGCCATGCCCATCTGATCGTTACCGTATCGGACGTTCTCAAGGATGAGTTGATCGCCCGGGGGGTCGAGGCGGCGCGGATCGTTTCCTACCCCAACGGGGTCGATCCAAGGATTTTCGACCCCGATCGCTTTTCCGAAGGCGAGATCGCGGCGATCAGAAAACGCTACGGCATCGCCGACCAGGCCGTGGTCGCGACTTTCGTCGGCACCTTCGGCCATTGGCACGGCGCCGAGGTTCTGGCGAGAATGCTTCGCGGCATTTACAAAACGGATCCCGACTGGCTCGCGGCAAGCAAGCTGCACGTATTGTTTATCGGTGACGGGGTCAAGCGACCGGTAGTGGAAACGATTTTATCCGATCCGGGGCTTAAGCCTTACTTTACCCTGACCGGACTGGTCGCCCAGGAAGACACGCCGCTCTATATGGCGGCTTCCGACGTTCTGGTTTCTCCTCATGTTCCCAATCCGGACGGCTCGCCTTTTTTCGGCTCGCCGACCAAACTGTTCGAATATCTGGCAAGCGGCCGGCCGGTGATCGCCAGCGACCTCTATCAAATCGGCGAGATCATGCGCGGCTGCCCATCCGTCGATGATCTTTCCACCGCCGGCAACGAGCCCGTGGGCGAACAGTGCGGCATTCTGGTGCGGCCCGAGGACCAGGATGAATTAACGCGGGGCCTGCGGTTCCTTATCGAAAACCCGTCATGGCGCCGGGCCGCCGGAGAAAACGCCAGAAAGCGGGTGCTATCCCGCTACACATGGGACCACCATGTGGGCGCCGTCATCTCATCCTTGGGCAACGTCATGGCCCGGGAAGCGGCGGGCGCGGCCATTAAACCACGTCGCCGCCCGGTCCGCCTTTTATTCAACGGCCTTCATTCAAAAAGCGGCGGCGGCGTGACCTACCTAAGGAACATCCTGCCCCTGCTGGCCGATGACCAGGACGTGGAAGTCCATCTCTGCGTCCATGAAGACCAGCGCGAGTTGCTGCCGGAAGGGCTTGGGGGCGTCACCGTTCATTTTCTCGACTTCAAATCCGGTTTCTGGCGGCTGGCTTTCCGCGAACAGATCGAATTACCCCGGCTGGCGCGGAAAATAGGCGCCGATGTGACGTTCTCCCCGGCCAATTACGGCCCTCTCATGGCGCCCAACAACGTCATACTCTTACGCAACGCCTTGAGCGTCGCTTTCGTCGAACGCCGACCGGCGAAGATCGCCTATTGGGCGGTTGTTTATCTGGGGACGGCGCTGTCGCTCTTAGCCTGCCGGCGGGCCATTTCGGTGTCGAACTTCGCCAGCCGGTCGGCCGGCGGCGGCCTGTTGGGGCTGGTTGGCGAGCGTATCGACGTTGTCCCCCACGGCGTCGATAAAATATTCACGCCGCCCGCCGACGGCGCCGTGCGCGATGACTTCTTGCTGGCCGTTTCGGATATTTACGTGCAGAAAAACCTGCGTAACCTGCTTTTCGCCCTTTCCGTCCTCAGGAAACGCCATCCCGATATTATGCTCAAGATCGCCGGACGTCCCATCGACAGGGGCTATTACGACGGTCTCCTGGAGATCGTTCGGCGGGAAAACCTGGAAGGTAACGTCGAATTCCTGGGCGAAGTAACGCCCGCCGGTCTTGTCGAACTTTACCGTCAATGCGGGATTTTCGTCTTTCCGTCCAGCGTCGAGACCTTCGGCAACCCCCTGGTCGAGGCCATGGCCTCGGGCGCCCCTATTGCCTGCTCCAAAACCGCCGCCATGCCGGAAGTGGTGGGCGAGGCGGCGCTGTTTTTCGATCCGGCGGATGCCGATGACATGGCCGACGCCATCGACCGGCTTATCGCCGACGCTGAATTGCGCCACGACCTCAGCCGCCGGGCGCTCGACCGGGCAGCCGGCTATTCCTGGGAAAGCACGGCCGCCCGGACGCTGGATGTCATAAAGCTCGCCGCCGAGGCTTCTTAAGATTTATTCCCGCGCTACCCTTTCGTTTTGCTAAAAGGATTGTCGTGAGCGATATCATCCATCCCATTATCCTCTGCGGCGGCTCGGGCAGCCGCCTATGGCCGCTGTCCAGGCTTCTCTATCCGAAGCAGTTCCTTTCCTTAGGGGGGGTCCGTTCGCTGTTGGGCGAAACCATCGAGCGGGTGAGCGGCGGCGATTTTTCGGCCCCTCTTTTTATATGCAACGAAAAGCACCGCTTCATCGTCGCCGAGCAGGCCCGCCAATCGGCCACCGGGAGGGGGGTCGGGGAAATTGTGCTTGAGCCCGCCGGCCGCAACACCGCGCCCGCCGCCGCCGCCGCATCACTTCTCGTTCTGGACGAAGATAAAGAGGCGCTGGTTATGCTTCTGCCGTCCGACCATGTGATCGAAAACCGGGCGGCTTTCGCCGCCGCCGTCGCCACCGCCGCCACCGCCGCCCGCCAAGGCGCCCTGGTCACTTTCGGCATTACGCCCGACGCCGCCAATACCGGTTACGGATATATCCGCAAAGGCGCGCCCATGGAAGGTGTTAGCGGATGCTTCACCGTCGAAGCCTTCAAGGAAAAGCCCGACGCCGCCACCGCGAAATCCTATCTGGACGCGGGGGGGTATTTCTGGAACAGCGGCATGTTTCTTTTTTCCGCCAGGAATTATCTGGAAGAACTGCAACGCTTGCAGCCGGACATGCTCGCCCTTTGCCGCAAGGCGGTCGGGGATGGATCGCGGGAGCCTGATTTCTTCCGCCTGGAAAACGAATCCTTTGCCGCCGTCCCGTCTATTTCCATCGATTACGCGGTCATGGAACGGACCGCCCAGGCGGCTGTCGTCCCGGCGGATATGGGGTGGAGCGACGTCGGCTCCTGGTCGGCCCTTTGGGATTTGGGGGAAAAGGACGCGTCCGGCAACGTCACCGTCGGCAATGTTTTGCTGCGTGACGCCGAAACAAGCTATATCCATTCCAGCGGCCCCCTGGTGGCGGCGCTCGGGGTCAGGGATATCGCCGTCATCGCCACCGACGACGCGGTTCTTGTCCTGCCCAGGGACGACGCCGAAAGGGTCAAGGAGGTGGTCGATATCCTGAAGGACCAGGAACGCCCGGAATATGCCTCGCACCTTACCGTCTATCGGCCCTGGGGATCTTACAGGACGCTGAAAGTCGGCGAGCGGTTCCTGATCAAGCACATTACGTTGAAGCCCGGCGCCAGGATATCCCTTCAGCGCCACCGCTGCCGCGCCGAACACTGGGTAGTGGTGAGCGGCGCCGCGCGGGTGACCAGGGACGATGAAACCTTTGATCTGGGTGAAGACCAGTCCACCTATATCCCCATCGGCGCCAAACACCGGCTGGAAAATCCGGCCGACGCGGAACTTCATATCGTCGAGGTGCAGTCCGGCGCAATCCTTTCCGAAGACGATATAGAGCGTTTCGACGACGCTTACGGTCGTGCCTGATGCGTCCGGGGGGCTTGGAAAGCCACCCCACCGGCACCATATGTTGGATTTATCCATTTAGGATGGAGCCATGCTTGCTGATCTGATTTCGGACCTGGGGCCGAATTTCCACATGTGGGCGACCTTCGCCCTGATTATCGTGGCGCTTGTTTTCTATGCCCTGGAAGTCCTGCCCATGGAGGTAACTTCCATGGCGGTGGTCAGCGCGCTCATTCTTCTGTTTCAGGCATTTCCCCTGATCGGACCGGACGGGCGCGAACTTCTGAGCCCGGCGCGGCTGCTCGAAGGGTTCGCCAATCCGGCCCTGATTACCGTCCTGGCACTGCTCGTCATCGGCCAGGGGATGGTCGGCACCGGAATTTTGGACAGGGGCGCCCGGCTTTTCCTCGCCGCGGCGCGCGGCAATCCCTGGATGTCGATTATCATCGCGCTCACCGCCGTCATTTTAATCTCGGCCTTTCTCAACAACATTCCCGTGGTCGTCATTTTCATTCCCATAATGCAGGCTATCGCCGGCCGTTTCGGCACATCGCCCAGCAAGATGATGATCCCGTTGAGCTTCGCCGCCGTGCTCGGCGGGATGACTACGCTGGTCGGCTCGTCGACCAATCTTCTGGTCAACAGCGCCATGATCGAGATGGGCGAGAAACCGTTCGGATTTTTCGATTTCACCATCCCCGGCCTGATCATGGCGGCGGGCGGGCTGGTTTACGTTATTCTGGTTGCGCCCCGATTGTTGCCGGAAAGGCATTCCATGGCAGATTCCATGACCGACGGTTCCGGACGTCAGTTCATCGCCCAGATCGCGGTATCGGAAAAATCGGAACTGATCGGCCATAAAGCGCCGGGCGGCCATTTCGCCGGTCTCGCCGATATGACTGTGCGGGTCATTCAGCGGGCAAACGAGGCTATCTTGCCGCCGTTCGAGGGTTACGAGGCGGCGCCGGGAGACGTCCTGGTGGTCGCCGCCACCCGCCGGGCGCTGAGCGAGGCGTTTTCCCACGATCCGGGGCTTCTCTATCCGGACCTTCGGGACGGATCGGTTGATTTAGCCGAGGGCGAAAGACCACCGTGGGCCGCCGGCGAGCGGATACTGGTGGAGGTCATGGTCGCCCCGGCATCGCGGATGGTCGGCCAGACTCTCGCCCGCATCGGCTTTCGCTATAAGACCAATTGCATCGTTCTCGGCATTCAGCGGCGTTCTCGCATGTTCCGCGCCCGGATAACCGATATCGATCTCATGGCTGGCGACGTTTTGCTGGTTCAGGGGCGCTCGGAAGACGTTCATCGGCTCAAGGGAAACCGGGACGTGGTGTTGATCGAATGGTCGGCGGAAGAACTGCCCGCCCTTGACCATGCCAGCCGCGCCGGCATTATTTTTCTCGCTTTTATTTTAAGCGCCTCTTCCGGCGTGGTTCCGGTCGTCGCCGCGGCGCTGAGTGGCGCCGTGGCCATGGTGATAACCGGTGTTCTCAACCTCGACCAGACGCTGCGCGCCATTGACACACGCATTATCGCCACCATAGGCACCGCGCTGGCGCTTGGCGTCACCCTGGAAGCCACCGGGGGGGCATCCTATCTGGCGGACCTTCTGGTCGCGGCTCTTGCCGGCGCAACTCCGGTCACGGTGCTGTCGCTGTTTTTCCTGATGGTGGCGTTGATGTCCAATATCGTCAGCACCAAGACGGCGGCGGTGCTGTTCATTCCCATCGCAGTGGACATTGCGCGGACCATCGGCGCGCCGGTGGAAGCCTTCGCCGTCGCCGTGGTCTTCGCCGCCAATTGCTCGTTCGCCTCGCCGCTCGGCTATCAGACCAATTTGCTGGTCATGGGGCCGGGCCATTACCGGTTTTTCGACTATACCCGCGCCGGGCTGCCGCTGATCTTCGTCCTCTGGGGAGTATTTACTCTCGTCGCGCCCTGGTATTACGGCATGTGAGGGCGGGGGGAGGGAGAGGCTTTTCCCCGGCCGCCGATTGACGCACCGCGACACGGGACTTATAAGGGCGGCGGGCCACGGTCTCCCAACGGACCGCGACCCTTCTGCAAGGAAGGGAGAACAAGATGACTACCCACCCAAAGCCGGACGTCCGTCCGCCAAACCCTCTATTTTCATCAGGTCCATGCACCAAACGGCCCGGCTGGTCGGCGAGCGCGCTTGATGGCGCCCTGCTCGGCCGTTCGCATCGGTCTGCGCCCGGCAAGGCCAGGCTCAAGGCGGTTATCGACCGCTCCATAGACATTCTCGGCATTCCCGGCGACTGGCGGCTCGCCATCGTTCCTGCGTCGGATACCGGGGCGGTGGAAACGGCTCTTTGGACCTTGCTTGGGGCGCGCGGCGTCGATGTCCTGGCCTGGGAAAGCTTCGGCGCCGGTTGGGCCGCCGATATCACAAATCATCTGAAGCTCGACGACGTGCGCGTTCTCGACGCCCCTTACGGCCAATTGCCTGACCTTGCCGCCGTCGATTTTTCCCGCGACGTGGTTCTGGCCTGGAACGGCACTACGTCGGGGGTGAAGGTTCCCGACGGTGATTGGATCGCGGCGGACCGTGACGGCCTGGTAATTTGCGATGCAACGTCGGCGGCCTTCGCCATGGAGCTTCCATGGGACAAGCTGGATGCGCTCACCTGGTCGTGGCAAAAGGTCTTGGGCGGCGAGGCCCAGCACGGCATGCTGGCGCTAAGCCCCCGGGCCGTTGAACGTCTGGAAAGCCACACGCCTTCATGGCCGATGCCCAAAATCTTCCGCCTGACCAAGGCAGGCAAGCTGATCGAAGGCATATTCGAGGGCGCGACCATCAACACCCCTTCCATGCTGGCGGTGGAAGACGCGCTTGACGCTCTCCAATGGGCGGCGGATATCGGCGGCCTGGACGGGCTGATCGGTCGCGTAAACCGCAACTTCGCCGCCATCGAGGCATGGGTTGGAGTGACGGAGTGGGTGGATTTCCTGGCCCTGGTCCCGGAAACCCGCTCGCCGACTTCCGTCTGTCTGAAAATAGTTGACCCGGAAATCGTCGGGCTCGGAGCGGAAGCCCAGGCGGCGTTTGCCAAAAAGATAGTGGCGCTTGTGGAAATAGAGGACGCCGGCTTCGATATGGGATCCTACCGCGCCGCGCCGCCGGGCCTGCGGATATGGGCCGGGGCCACCGTCGAGGCCGCCGACATCGAAGCCCTGTTGCCCTGGCTGGACTGGGCATTCGCAACCGTAAAAGCCGAAAAAGGATAAGAAAAATGGCGAAAGTACTGATCTCGGACAAAATGAGCCCACGGGCGGCGGAAGTGTTCAAGGAGCGCGGCATCGAGGTCGATTTTAAACCCGGCATGACGCCGGAAGAGCTGAAAGCGTGCATCGGCGGCTACGACGGCCTGGCCGTCCGTTCGGCGACCAAGGCGGACGCCGGGGTCATTGCCGCCGCCGGCAAGCTGAAAGTCATCGGCCGGGCCGGGATTGGCGTCGATAATGTGGATATCAACGCCGCCACGGCGGCCGGTGTGGTGGTCATGAACACACCCTTCGGCAATTCCATCACCACGGCGGAACACGCCATCGCCATGATCATGTCCTTGTCGCGGGAAATTCCCAGCGCTAACGCTTCGACCCACGCGGGCAAGTGGGAAAAATCCCGCTTCATGGGGGTCGAGATCATGGGCAAGGTTCTCGGTATCATTGGTTGCGGCAATATCGGCGCCGTGGTCGCCGACCGGGCGCAAGGGTTGAAAATGCGGGTGATCGCCTACGACCCCTATTTGTCACCCGAACGGGCGGAAGAACTGGGGGTCGAAAAGGTCGAGCTGGATAATTTGTTTGCCCGCGCCGATTTCATTTCCCTGCACACGCCCCTGACCGATACCACCCGCAACATCATCGATGCCGAAGCGATTGAGAAAATGAAGACGGGCGTGCGCATTGTCAACTGCGCTCGGGGTGGCTTGATAGTCGAAGCCGATCTGAAAACCGGGCTGGATAGCGGCAAGATCGCCGCCGTCGGCCTGGACGTGTTCGCCGAAGAACCGGCCAGGGAAAACGCCCTGTTCGGCATGGACAACGTGGTCGCCACCCCGCACCTGGGGGCCTCGACCACGGAAGCCCAGGAAAAAGTCGCCCTGCAAGTGGCCGAGCAGTTGTCCGACTACCTGATCAGCGGGGCGGTCACCAACGCGCTCAACATGCCCTCGGTGACGGCGGAAGAAGCGCCGCGCCTGAAACCCTATATGAAACTGGCCGAACAGTTGGGCAGCTTCGCCGGTCAATTGACCGAAACGGGGATTCAATCGGTGACCATCGAATACGACGGCCAAGCGACGGAACTCAATACCAAGCCGTTGACGGCGGTGGCGTTGCAAGGGTTGCTTTCGCCCATGCTGGAAGCCGTCAACATGGTCAGCGCGCCGATCATCGCCAAGGAACGCGACATCGGCGTTTCCGAGGTCAAGCACGACCGGGTTCCCGCCTACCAGACCATGATAAAGATGACCGTGACGACCGAGTTCCAGACCCGTTCGGTCGCCGGTACTTTGTTCGCCGGCGACAGGCCCCGGATCGTCGAGATCAAGGGCATCCCCATCGACGCCGAACTGGGGCCCAACATGCTGTTCATCACCAACAAGGATACCCCGGGTTTCATCGGTTCGCTCGGCACCATCCTGGGCGACGCCAAAATCAACATCGCCACCTTTAATCTCGGCCGGTCCAACGCGGGCGGCAAGGCCATCGCCTTGATCGAGGTGGACGAAGCCCCCGAGGAAACTGTGTTGGAAAAAATCCGGGCCCTGCCCCAGGTGGTTCGGGTCAAGGCGTTGGCGTTCTAGTCTTTTTTATCAATGGAGGCGGTCACCATGGAAGAGGAAAAAAAGTCCCCGATCCTGGTGGCCGTCGATTTTTCGAGAGACTCGCGTGCGGCCCTGATTTGGGCTTGTAAAATGGCGGCCTTGAGCAAAACCCCGGTCGTCGTCCTGCATGTTGTCCACGATCCCGCCGAAGCGCCCGGCACCTATAAACGGGATGAAAAAGACGACCTTCGCCCCATGGAAGACGTGGCCGAAAGGATGATGGCCGGCTTCCTTAAAAGCATCTGCGAGGACGAGGTTCCCCGGAAAATCCTCGATCGGGTACGGACACGTCTGGTTGGGGGACTGCCGGTGAGCCGCATCCTTGAGATCGCGGAAAAAGAGGGGGCCGCCCTGATCGTCATGGGCAGCCAGGGGCGGACCGGGCTGGACCGGTTGCTTTTGGGGTCCAAGGCCGAACAGGTGGTGCGGCTTTCACCCGTTCCCGTCACCATCGTTAAATCGAACGTCAAGGCCGGGGAGGAATGACGCCGGGCCTGAACCACTTCGATCTTTGGGCCGGCCTTTTGGGCGGTTTGGCCCTGTTTCTTTTCGGCCTGGATATCCTGACCAAGGCCCTGAAGTCCCTAGCCGGGGACCGGCTTAAGGGGACGCTTGCGAAGTTGACGGCCAACCGTTTTATCGGGGCCGGAACGGGGGCCGCCGTCACCGGCGTCATCCAATCTTCTTCGGTGACGACGGTGCTGGTGGTGGGGCTGGTCTCGGCCGGCCTGATGTCCATGGCGCAAAGCGTGTCGGTTATCATGGGGGCCAATATCGGCACCACCGTGACGGCGCAAATCCTCGCTTTCAAGGTTACCAAGATCGCCCTGCCGATGATCGCCGCCGGGTTTTCCCTGCGGTTCCTCTCGAAGAACGAAAAAACCCGCCGTTACGGGGATATGACGTTGGGGCTGGGGCTCGTTTTTTTCGGGATGACCGTGATGAGCGAGGCCATGGCGCCGTTGCGCGCCTATCCTCCCTTTCTCGACTTCATCGCCGCCGTGGACAATCGCTATCTTTCCGTCCTGATCGGTCTGGCGTTTACTGCGATTATCCAATCGTCCTCGGCCACCACCGGCATCGTCATCGTGATGGCGGGACAGGGCCTGATGGATCTGCCCATGGCCATCGCCGTCGTCCTGGGCGCAAATATCGGAACCTGCGTGACGGCGGCCCTGGCGGCCATCGGCAAGCCGCGCGAGGCGGTTCGCGCCGCCGCCGTTCATATCCTTTTCAATATTGCGGGCGTGTTGTTGTGGCTGTGGTTTATTCCCGAACTGGCCGAAGCCGCCCGCGCTCTTTCGCCCGACGGTGCGCTTGCCCGCCAGATCGCCAACGCGCACACCTTGTTCAATGTTACCAATACCTTCGTTTTTATTTGGTTCAACGTCCAGATCGCCCAGCTCGTCGAATGGCTGATCCCGGACAAGCCCATGGAAGACGGGGCGATAAAGCCGAAGTACCTGGACAAGAATCTAATTTCGACGCCGTCTATGGCCTTGGAACAGGTCCGCCTTGAAATTTGCCGACTGGCTAACCGGGTTAACGATATGTTCGGGGCGGTCCTGCCGGCGGTCCTTTCCGGGTCGCGCCAGGATTTAAAAGCGGTTGGCAAGATGGATGAAGACGTCGATGCCCTGCATGGTCATATTATAAAATACCTGCGTCTTATCGGTATGGGGGATTTGAGCAGCGAGGAGACCAAAAAATTCGTCAGCCTGATGCAGGTGGCCAACGATTACGAACATGCCGGGGACATTATCGAAACGGACCTGGTCACCATCGGCCTGCACCGCTTAGATGAAAACGTGACCGTCAGCGAGGCGACAGATAAGGTTATTCAAGAAATCCATAGGGCCGTCGGCGATGCCCTGGAGATGGCCTTGGAAGCGGTCGCCGCCTGGGATTTGGACATGGCTGTGCGCGTGATTTCCATGAAAGGGCGTATCAACCGGCTGGCCAGAACCGCCGCCGCCCATTGTGCAGAACGCCTGATCGCCAACGAACCCGACCGCCTCAAGGCCTATGTCAGGGAAACGGAAATCATCGAAAAATTCAAAAGCCTCTATACCCTCGCCCGCCG
>ENA-ORDP01001318-ORDP01001318.1-marine-sediment-metagenome-genome-assembly--contig:-NODE-1318-length-13796-cov-3.809694_pt1 | contig 13796 bp, 11 predicted proteins | sample MGYA00248627_ERZ508539 | MGnify/ENA primary metagenome ERZ508539 (study PRJEB26208, sample SAMN05571518) | marine sediment metagenome | biome: deep sea; feature: Hydrothermal vent; material...
CGGTTGCCCTGCCTGGTCATCACTTGAGGCTTGCGCGAGAGGACCTTCATTTGAGCAAAGATGAAGTAGCACATCATTTGCATCTTGATGTACATATTATAGAGGCGCTGGAGTCGGATGATTATGCTGACCTGCCTTCTCCGGCCTATATTTGTGGTTACTTACGTTCATACGCACGCATTCTGAAATTACCTGAAGATGAGATCGTTAGTGCTTACAGCAAGGGTCAGGTGATTAATGCTGCCCTGATACCGGAAAGCGTGAGCATCGAACCAGAAAAACAGATAAGCCCGGTAGCGGTAAAATTTGTGGTGTTTGTGTTTATTGCTGTATTGGTTGTCGGCGGATTTATGTGGTTTGCTGAAAAGTTCCAGATGTTTGAGGCAGTTATACGCACTGAATCAACAAGTATCGATGTACCTGTCCCTGAAACGAGTAGAATCGTTATTGTCGAACGGCCTGTCCAGATTCAAGAGCAGATACAACAGTATAACGCTGAAAGTGCGGGAGCTGATAATCCTGACGATGAGCAGACAGTATCTTCACCGCTACTTATTATAGATGAAGATAATTCATCGGTTGATACTGCGGTCGTTGCTGAGCAAGTTCAAAGTGGAGATTTAGAATTGGTACTTACTGAAGACTCCTGGGTTGAGGTAACGGATTCGGAAGGTATACGCCGTGTATATCGCCTGGCTGCAAAGGGAACAAAAATATACGTCGATGGCGTTGCGCCCTATACTATCTTGCTTGGCAATGCGAAAGGTGTTGATGTCTTTTATAAGGACAAACTATTCGACCACAAACGCTACCAACGTGATCAGATAGCCTATTTTCGTCTTGGTGCAACTGAAGAATAATAATCAGATCGTGAGCAAGTCAATTCAAGCAATTCGTGGTATGAGTGATATCCTGCCGGTGGATATTAAAAGCTGGCAGCTGATCGAACGTGTCTTTCAGAAACTGATGGATAGTTATGGTTACGAGGAAATTCGTATGCCACTGCTTGAGATGACCAGTTTGTTTAAACGATCCATTGGTGAAGTAACTGATATAGTCGAAAAGGAAATGTATACCTTTGATGATCGCAATGGCGATAGTCTGACCTTGCGTCCGGAAGGCACCGCAAGTTGCGTAAGGGCCGCATTGCAAAATGGTTTATTGCATAATCAGACTCAGAAGCTTTGGTATGCCGGCCCCATGTTTCGACATGAACGGCCACAGAAAGGGCGTTATCGTCAGTTTCACCAATTTGGTGTTGAGGTTTTTGGTCTGAATGGCCCTGATATTGATGCTGAACTTATTTTAGTGACAGCCCGTTTTTGGAAGCAGCTTGAAATCCAGGATAAAGTCGAGCTTGAATTAAATTCACTGGGCTCGAATGAAGCAAGGCTGGCCTATCGTGGTATCCTTGCCGATTATTTTAAGCAGCATGAAAGTGAATTAGACGAGGATTCCACGCGTCGTCTGACATCAAACCCCTTGCGAATTCTTGATAGTAAGAATGCGGATATGCGAGATGTTATTGAAGCGGCACCAAAATTATCAGAACAGCTTGATGGAGAATCGGAGCAGCACTTCAAGGCATTATGTGCGATGCTTGCTGAGCACGATATTAAGTACCGAATCAATCCCTGTCTGGTGCGGGGACTGGATTATTACAACCGGACTGTCTTTGAATGGGTTACTGATCAACTTGGCGCCCAGGGTACGGTTTGTGCGGGTGGCCGCTATGATGGTTTGGTCAAGCAATTGGGTGGGCGTGATACTGCTGCAGTTGGTTTTGCAATGGGTATCGAACGACTGATCTCCCTGCTGGACGATGATTTTGTCGCCAGGTCTGTTCAATTGCCCAATGCTTATTTTATAATGCTTGGTCAGGAGGCGCAGAATCAAGGGTACCGTTTGGCTGAAATATTACGGGATGAAATCCCATCTTTACGACTGCATGTCCACGCAGGTGGTGGCAGCCTGAAAAGTCAGATGAAAAAGGCAGATAAAAGCCAGGCCAAACTGGCCCTTATATTAGGGGAAGATGAGATGAGCGCTTCCCAGGTTACGATAAAACACCTGAGAAGAACCGGGGTAGAACAGCAAACGATTCAGCAATCTGAATTGTTGTCCTGGTTGCAAGAGTATTTGAATTGACGATTTCCTAACTGGTGGTTAAAGATTATGAGTGAACAATTAACAGATGACGAACAAGTAGAAGCCCTGAAGAAATGGTGGAAGGAAAATGGTACGGCAATCGTTATTGGTATTGTGATCGGTATTGGTGCCATTATTGGATTTTGGAAATGGACTAAATATACGGAGACGCAGGCACTTGCAGCCTCTGCATTATATGATGAATTCATTATGGCTGTTACAGACGACAAACTTGATGCTAGCAGTCATTATGCGTCGCTGAAAAAAAATTACGAAGGCACATCCTACGCTGCTTTAGCCGCGCTGCGTATGGCTGCCATAGATTATGGAAAAGAGGATGCAGACAAAGCAGTAGAATATTTACGCTGGGCGACGGCGCACCCTGGTCATGACTCCATTGAACATATTGCCCGAGTTCGCCTGGCAAAAATATTGGTCACGAAAAATGAGTTGGATGAAGCTGAAAAGCTATTAAAAGATGTCAGTGAACCCGCCTTTGATGCTCAATACGCCGTTATTCGGGGTGACATACATAACAAACGAGGCAATCTTGAACAAGCACGTAGCTCGTATCAATTGGCATTGGCTGCCACATCTTTTTCTGGAAAGCAACGTGAATATGTGCAAATGAAGCTGGATGATCTGGGTGTTCTGAAAGAGCAGGCAGAGACAGCACAAACCGGGGAAAAGAACTAGCGATGTATGATTTAAAGTTACGTTTTATTCTGCTTTTGGCTGCAGTTTTTTTTACTTTGGCAGCAGGTTGCTCGACTTCGCCTTCACCCGTAAAACCACCAAAGACGTTGGTAAAGATCGAAAATGATTTTTCGGTCAACAGACAGTGGCAATTCCAGATAGGCGAAGGCGCTAGTGATAACTATTTAAGACTGACGCCTGTTATCGATGATGATATTTTTTATAGCGTAGATTATCTTGGCACGGTCGTCGCCATACGTATATCGGATCGTGATCTGCTCTGGAAAACTGAAACGGGGCTGGCCGGTGGCAGTCCTCTGACGGTGAAGGGCGATGCATTATATTTCGGAACCAGTGAAGGTTATCTTATCTCGCTTGACAAGAAAACGGGAAAACTGATTTGGAAGGCAAAAGTGGGCAGTGAGGTACTCGCCGCACCTGCAGTGGGTGGAGGCCATGTCGTCGCTCGTTGTGTAAATGGAGAGATTTATACTTTCAATGCCTTTGATGGAAAAAAGATTTGGACCAATGGACAAATTACACCCTCGTTGACTCTCCGAGGTACCAGCGCCCCTGTTATATCGAATGATTTGGTATTAAGTGCATTTGATAATGGAAAACTGGTTGCATACAATCTGCAAACGGGCAGGATTATTTGGCAAAAAACTATTTCTGTTGCGAGAGGGCGGACTAGTCTTGAGAGATTGGTTGATATTGATGCTGATATTGTGATCGCTGATGACATAGTTTATACCGTTGCCTTTCAAGGGAAATTGGCAGCCGTTTCGCTGGCGTCTGGGCAAGTACTCTGGAGCCGTGATATTAGTTCTTACATTGGCATGGCGGTTGACCCATATCGAATTTACATCGTTGACTCAGATTCTCAACTGTGGGCACTAGATAAAAGTAATGGTGCAACACTCTGGAAACAGGATGCGATGTTACGTCGCAGCACCACGAAACCAATGTTACATTCAAATTATGTTGTATTGGGTGATTTTAATGGTTACCTGCACTGGTTTAGGCGTGATACTGGTAAACTAGCTGCACGGGTGAGGTTGAACTCATACGATTACACCGATCCGGATTTGGATGAGGAAGAAGATCTTGAATATCCTAAATCCCGGGATATTTTGGCCACACCCATAACACATGGAAATTTGTTGATTGCGGTAGATCGACATGGCAACACAGAAGCTTTTGACGTGTCTTATCCTTAGTTTCTGAGTAATTACACACTAAACTGATCGCTAAAATGTCTGCTTTAAAACCTGTATTGGCGTTGGTTGGACGCCCTAACGTTGGTAAATCTACGCTCTTTAACCGTTTGACGCGCACGCGCGATGCACTTGTGGCAAATCAGCCAGGCCTCACCCGGGACCGAAAATATGGTGAAGGTAAACTCGGTGATGCGAGATACATTGTCATTGATACAGGTGGCCTGAGTGATGATCAGCAAGATATCGATAGCTTTATGGCGGTGCAATCCTGGCAAGCGGTCGAGGAAGCAGATCAAATACTATTTCTTGTTGATGCGCACGACGGGTTATTGCCGGGTGATCATAAGATAGCCGATCGAATACGACAAACCGGCAAACCAGTGCATCTTATTGTTAATAAAATCGACGGGTTAAATGAAGATCTTGTTCTAGGCGATTTTTATAAGCTTGGTTTTGATAACATTTTTGCTATTGCCGCTGAACGTGGTCGCGGTGTTACGGGTATGATTTCAGAGCTTACCCGTGACTTCGAAATATATGATGACGAAGAGCAAGGCTCGTTAGGTATAAAGGTCGCTGTTATTGGGCGGCCTAATGTGGGTAAGTCGACACTGGTTAATCGTATTCTTGGTGAAGAGCGTGTCGTGACTTTTGATCTACCAGGGACTACACGGGATAGTATCTATTTACCCTTTGAACGGGATGAACAGCAGTACACACTGATTGATACAGCGGGTGTACGTCGCCGTGGCAAGGTGAGTGAAGCTGTTGAAAAATTTAGCGTTATTAAATCATTGCAGGCTATTGCGGATTCGAATGTTGTACTTATGATGTTGGATGCATCAGAAGGCGTGACAGAGCAGGATGCCAGTCTGATTGGGTTTATTACCGACGCCGGGCGTGCACTGGTTATTGCGATCAATAAATGGGATGGTTTATCCCAGGATCAGCGCGATAAAGTTAGACGTGAGCTTGACCTGAAACTTCCCTTTATTAATTATGCGAAGCATCATTTTATTTCTGCACTGCACGGTAGCGGGGTTGGGGATTTGTTTGCCTCGATTCAGAAAGCATATCGATCTGCGATGGCAGATATCGCAACGCCAAGACTGACGCGTTTAATGAACGACCTTGTCAGTGCTAACCCACCGCCACTGGTACGTGGTCGCAGAGTCAAAATGCGGTATGCACATCAGGGGGGTAAAAATCCACCCGTTATTGTTATCCATGGCAATCAGACCCAATCCCTGCCCGATAGTTATAAGCGTTATTTAATTAATAGTTTTCGGAAACATCTAAAATTGATGGGGACACCAGTACGCGTTGAGTTCAAAACAGGGGATAATCCATTCAAAGATAGAAAAAACAAATTAACCGGACGGCAAATTGCCAAACGCCGACGTCTGATGAAACACACCAAACGAAAGTAATACCAAAGAGAAATAATGCTGGGTTAAAGCGCCCGCTATGTGGCCGCGTAGGCCCATAACAAGATTGTAGAAAAACCTCAAAAAGGCACCTTTTTTCAACTTTCCAAGGCACTCGATTTTTCTCTAGTCGGTAAATGATTTGCTCATGCGCTCATACAAACCTGTATGTGAGACGTTTTTCTACAGCCTCAACGGTTTTTAATAACCGGCGCGCGGCTTTTTGCGTGTCCGGCGTGTGGAACACGCGAAGTTGATTTTCTTGTTAGAAAAAATCCATTCTAAATACCCTAAACTGTAATATCACTTCTTTACTAATTCTTCTACGCTCGGGTATTTTTTAAAATCTATTTCGTATTTTGGGAACAACTCGATAAACAACTCATAGTCATGTTGAGCCTGGTTTTTTTCTCCGCTCGCCGCCAGCGTATTGATTTTATTCAGCATTATTTCAGGTGCGGCTTTAGCGGAGCCGAGGCGCTGGCCTGGTGCAGAGTGTGTATCACTTCCTGCGATCTGATCGGGATCAGCAACATCATTAAGCGGTGTAACACGAACAACCAGTATAGTAATAACTAAACTGGCAGCCAGCGCTACCGGCACATACCACCGATGGCCTCGGCCTGATGAGTGTTTTTTTGCCTCTTGTCTGGCCGCACTGAGAATAGCGTTGTCAATGCCTTTGCCTGGGCCATCGGGTTCGCTCTGATGGTAAAGATCAGACAGGGGCGACTTACCCTCAAGGTAAGCGTCGAACTCTGTGTCAGTTGTTTTTTTATCAGTCATAGTGTTCCAGCTCTACTGCCTGTTTTAACTTGTTCATCGCGTAGCGGATTCGACTTTTTGCCGTCTCTGGTTTCACATTGGTCATGTTGGCAATTTCTTCTACGGATAAGCCGGATTCTTCCTTGAGTAAAAAGGCCTCGCGTTGTGCCTCAGGTAATTCAGCGATGGCCTTTAATAGTTGCTCAACTTGTCGCTCTGAATTAACCTGGCGCGGTGGTGTGAGGTGGTTCGCAGTATCTGCTGTGTTCAGAAGTCCTTCATGCTCATTATACGAGCTGGGTACACCGTGTTTTTGTTTGCGATAGTGATCGATTAAACGATTGTGCGCAAGGTGGTATATATAAGTTTTGAAGCGGGCGGTCACCTGATAACGTTCTCTAGCACGAATGAGGTTCATCCAGACATCCTGAAAGATCTCTTCTGCAATGGCTTCGTTGCCACATTGATTCTTCAGGTAGCGAAACATCGGTAAGCGGAAGCGTGAGTACAATACCTCAAAGGCATTGGCATCTCCCTCCTTGTATTGCAGCATGAGTTGTTCATTACTGATTTCATCGCGCATATTGTGTCTAGCGTACGCGATTCTCAACAACTTGCCTAGTCTCCGTGATCGAAGCACAACCGTACTGCGGGCTAAATATGCTTCAGCACGACTCCACACGCATAACCAACTCGAACACAACTGGGGGTAAGTTGTTGTGACCATGATAACGTTCCCTTGCGCACCTGGCGCGCATTTTTACTCGTCAAAAAAGTAAGCCTTCTAACCACCAATTTTTCTGCGGCACTTGCGGCCGCTTATCAATCCCTGCAAGTTTGCAGGCGAAAAATTTGTAAATATTTAGTAAAACTACCCTCTTTTTTTAATTTTTATATTAAACATGGCGTTAGAGTTTGCTTTTCTTAGTTACCGTTAGCTAGCGTCACTAATTACCCCGATTGATTGAAATAAACGCAAGCAATGATGCTTTCGGGTTAATTCTCAGGCTTGGTGTTTAAAAATAACGTCTATGATTAGCGTACCTTGGCATAATTTACCCGTTGCCAGGGTGCAGGAGTCTTATTGCAGCCTATGGTTTAGCTGTTGCAGATGGTATCAACCTGACACAGGAGCATATCGCCGCAGTGTATTGGCCTCAGAAAAACACAGCTATTTAGGGTTTTATTTGCAGCGTATCCTGATACTGTTGGGCAAGGAACAACTTTGGTTCAATCCGGGCGTTATTCAGGCTCACACTCCAGTGTAGGTGCGGGCCGGTTACTCGCCCGGTCATGCCCACGGTTCCAATCTCCTGTCCTCGCTCGACAGTGTCACCCGCTTTCACAGCAGTACGCTTGAGATGACAGTACATGGTGATTAGACCCTGGCCATGATCGATAAAAATAGTATTACCATTAAAAAAATAGTCACCGGTATTGACGATTCTGCCGGGGGCGGGTGCCAGTACAGGTGTACCTTCAGGCGCGGCTATATCGAGTCCACTGTGGGGTCGGCGTGCCTGTTTGTTAAAGAAACGCCGTAGTCCAAACGGGCTGCTAAATCGTCCCTGCACCGGCAGGTCAAACTGTAAAGAAATATTTTTGACCGGTGTCCATGATTTAAGCGCGTTGCCAATGATCTTTTTTTCCTTAATGATACGATCCATATCTTTTGCGTAAGGATTAACCTTGCGTTTGTCCTTAATGTTTATATGTTGAGTTTGATACTGTTTGTCATTTACGACAAAGTTGATCTGTTTTAGCCGTTTTTTATCGGTAACTAGAAGTTTATGCTTACCCGGCCTGGTTGATAAAGGCAATCCAACGATGGCGTACCATTTCTGGTTTGATTGGGTGACGAGTACTTTATTTTTGTTAAAGGTCGCTTTATCGGGGGCGTGGCGGCCTAACTCAATCACCGCGATACCACCCGGGACAGGGTAGTGCCTGGGCAGATTACCAGCGTAGCTATTGCCTACAGCCATAAGAAAGAAAATCAGAAAGAGCGGTGCGCGTTTAATCATAGTCAATATCTTCAACGGTACACTGTATTTTCCCACGGTGGAGTTTGGCCTGAATGCTATCCCCCGTTTTTATTTGATGGGCATCGCGTAAAATATGTCCGTTCGCCGTATCAGAAACAATGGCATAACCACGTTCAAGCGTCGCAAGCGGACTAACCGCATTGAGTGTCCTCGCTACCTGACTAAAATGGGATCGTTTTGTTTTGAGTAGTTGGTCTGTGTATTGTTTTAATTGATAGGACAAATAACCCAACCGCTGCCTCCGCATAACAATTGCTTGTCCAGGGTGTAGGTTTATCAGTTTTTCTTTTAACAGGTTAATGTTCATTGAAATGTGCCAGAGATAGTTGGCTTGTGCATGACTCATTCTTAGCTGCAAATCATCCAGTTGTTGCGATAAATTTTGTATCCGGCGCCCAGGGTGTTGAAGTCGTTGTGCTAACCAGTTCAGTTGCTGGTTTTGTTGAGATAGTTTTCTGGCCATAACATTTTTTAGGTGTACTGCATTATATTGCAGTCTTGAACGTAATTCATTCTGGTCTGGACTGATCATTTCGGCCGCGGCAGTTGGGGTGGCGGCGCGAAAATCGGCGACCATGTCTGCGATAGTGAAATCAACTTCGTGTCCTATCCCGGTTACAACCGGTATTGAACAGTGATGAATAGCCCGTGCGACGATTTCTTCATTAAAGGAGCATAGATCTTCGAGTGAGCCCCCACCTCTTGCCAGCAGGATAACGTCACACTCATTGCGTTTTTCTATCGTTTTGAACATAGAGGCTATTTGGCTAGCACTTTCGTTACCTTGTACCGCGACCGGATAAATAATAACGCTTGCCGCAGGGTAGCGTCGTTTCAAGGTTGTCAGAATATCTCTGATCGCGGCCCCACTGGGCGATGTGATCACTGCGATGGATTGTATCTGTGTTGGCAGTACCTGTTTGTGTTCAGCGGCAAAAAGCCCTTCCTGCATCAGTCGCTTTTTTAATTCTTCAAAGGCTCTGCGTAAAGCACCATCGCCAGACGCTTCCATATGTTCGGTGATGATCTGAAAGTCACCACGGGCCTCATACAAACTGATCCGTGCCCTGATCAATACTTGCATACCATTCTTGGGGATAAACCCCAGGTGAGCATTGCGGTTACGAAACATCGCGCAGCGAACCTGGGCGCGTTGATCTTTTAGTGAAAAGTACCAGTGACCGGAAGCGGGGCAGGCAAGATTCGAGATCTCACCTTCAACCCATAACAGGGGAAAGCTACCTTCCAGCAAGCCTTTGGCCTCAGAATTCAAACGGCTGATTGAATAGATATCGCGCTGGCCAACGGTGGTTGATGAAGAATCTATCATCTTCACATCATATCCTGTGTGGGACTTTTCTTCATGCCTTACTTCATAGCAACAAAACAATAAAAAAGGCCAGGAAATTCCCGGCCTTTCGCATAACTAGAGCAACTATAAATTAGTAGCGTGGACCTGCATTTTTCTGTTCTTGATATTGTGCAAGCGCATTAGTGCTTTGACGCTTGGCCTTGTTGGCAAGCTTCACGGCTTTATCATAATCGCCTGCTTTCATTGCCTTTTTGGCTTTTTTGATGATCTTGCCAGTATCACGCCATTCGTAGACTTTCTTTTTCGCACGGCTTTTCTCATGTTCAGCAGCAAGAATCGCTGAGCTTGCATCGCCTTTATTGGCCGCAGAAGAGCTACCGCCACCACTGGTACTACAGGCACCCAGAGCTAAAGTTGCAGCTATGGCGAAGGGAATAATTTTTCTCATGTGTTCCTCCAAAATCAAACGCGTATATTCTTAAGAAAATGCTAATTAGCTGTCTTAGTGTGATATTTAATTATTTCCAAACCTGGCGGCCTGGCCACACGCAACCCCGGCATTATGCGCATAACATGACGGGCTTGGCAATGGCGAGACGGGGTTGTCGGATGAAAAAGTTTTGATTGTCGCTGTATTAGAAAATCTTTATAATCCGCGACTTTAACCCAAACCAGATGTGGACGCCGCTCGATGCTGAGAATTATTGAGGAAGCCCTGACCTTTGATGATGTACTTCTGGTTCCCGCACACTCGGACGTACTGCCCCGCGACGTCAGTCTACAAACCCGCCTAACCGCCCAAATTCAGCTTACTATCCCTTTACTGTCCGCCGCGATGGATACCGTCACGGAGGCCCGTCTGGCCATTGCCATTGCCCAGGAAGGTGGTGTGGGTATTATCCACAAGAATATGACGGCCGGGGCCCAGGCCGCCATGGTTGAGGCAGTGAAGAAGTTTGAGAGCGGTGTCATTAAAGACCCCATAACCGTACCGCCAAATACCAGTATTCGGGAGGTGATGGCACTGACCCAGGCTCGCCAGATTTCAGGTGTACCGGTGGTAGATGGTGAAGATTTGGTCGGTATTGTCACTAGCCGTGATCTTCGGTTTGAGACTCGGCTCGATGACCCGGTGAGTAATATTATGACGCCAAAAGAGCGTCTGATTACGGTCAGGGAAGGGGCCAGCAAAGCCGAAATCCAGGCATTGCTACATAAGCATCGTATTGAAAAAGTGTTGATCGTCAATAAGGCCTTCCAGTTACGTGGCCTGGTGACGGTAAAAGATATCCAGAAAGCCAAAGAGTTCCCGAATGCCTGTAAGGATGAGCAGGGCCAGCTACGTGTCGGTGCGGCCGTCGGCGTGGGTGAGGGCACAGATGAACGTGTCGATTCGCTGATTAAGGGTGGGGTGGATGTCATTGTGGTGGATACTGCACATGGGCATTCCCAGGGTGTCTTAGATAGAGTGAAGTGGGTCAAAACAAACTACCCAGGCGTACAGGTTATTGGTGGAAATATAGCCACACCAGAAGCCGCACTCGCGCTGGCCAAGGCGGGGGCCGATGCGGTGAAGGTCGGTATTGGCCCAGGCTCGATCTGTACCACCAGAATCGTCGCCGGGGTGGGGGTTCCGCAAATCAGTGCGATCGCTAATGTGGTGGAGGCGCTTCGGGGCAAAAATATCCCCGTTATTGCCGATGGTGGGATACGTTATTCCGGGGATATCTCCAAGGCCCTGGTGGCGGGTGCGGACTGTGTGATGATTGGTAGCATGTTTGCCGGCACAGAAGAATCACCGGGTGAAGTGGAGCTTTATCAAGGTCGTTCATACAAGTCCTATCGGGGAATGGGGTCAATAGGGGCGATGAGCAAACGGAACGGTTCCAGTGATCGCTATTTCCAGGAAGGCGGTGACGCCGAGAAACTGGTACCGGAAGGTATTGAAGGCCGGGTGCCTTTCAAGGGGTCGATGATGCCGGTTATTCATCAATTGCTGGGTGGAATTCGTTCCAGCATGGGTTACACCGGATGCCGTACAATTGAAGAGATGCGCACCAAGCCAAAATTCGTCAGGGTGACCAATGCCGGTATGCGCGAAAGTCACGTACACGACGTGACCATTACCAAAGAAGCGCCCAACTATCGATCTGAAAGTTAGTCGCCAGCACGTGGTCGATTCAACTCAAAAAAATATCCATCAGGATCGAATCTTAATTCTTGATTTTGGTTCTCAATATACGCAACTCATTGCCCGTCGCGTCCGTGAAGCGGGTGTCTATTGTGAGCTCTATGCCTGGGATAGTAGCGATGAAGAGGTCAAAAATTTTAAGCCCAGCGGTATTATTTTATCCGGCGGTCCCGAAAGCACGACAGGCGAAGACGCGCCGGTTGCGCCACCGTCCGTATTTGAGTTGGCCGTCCCTGTTCTAGGTATTTGCTATGGCATGCAAACCATGGCGGCTCAGCTCGGTGGTAAAGTAGAGAACGCTGATCATCACGAATATGGTTTTGCCAAAGTGCGTGCGCGTGGTCATAGTGCTTTGCTAAAAGATATCGAAGACGAAGTCTCTGAAGAAGGTTACGGCTTACTGGATGTCTGGATGAGTCATGGTGATCGCGTCGCCGAATTGCCCGCTGGTTTTAAGTTAATGGCGTCAACGGCTTCAGCACCGATTGCGGGTATTGCCAATGAAGAGAAACACTTCTACGGACTGCAGTTCCACCCGGAAGTCACCCACACTCAACAAGGGCAGCGTATCGTTGAGCGGTTTGTGCATGATATCTGTGGCTGCAAATCGTTATGGAATGCCAGTAACATCGTTGAAGATGCGATTGCTAACGTTCGAAAGCGTGTTGGAAATGATGAAGTTATCTTAGGGTTGTCAGGTGGCGTGGATTCATCCGTGGTCGCCGCTTTATTGCATAAGGCGATTGGTGACCAGTTAACCTGTGTGTTTGTCGATAATGGTCTGCTGCGCCTGAATGAAGGTGATCAGGTCATGGCGACCTTTGCCGAACATATGGGCGTGAAGGTGATACGTGTTGATGCCGAGGATCGTTTCCTGACGGCACTCAAAGGTGTCGATGACCCGGAACGTAAGCGCAAAGTGATCGGCAATCTGTTTATTGAAATCTTTGAACAGGAATCGGAAAAGCTTAAGCAGGCGAAATGGCTTGCGCAGGGAACCATTTATCCTGATGTCATCGAATCAGCCGGGGCAAAAACGGGCAAGGCACATCTAATAAAATCACACCATAATGTGGGTGGTCTACCTGAACAGATGAAGTTAAAACTTTGTGAACCTTTGCGTGAACTCTTCAAAGACGAAGTACGCAAGCTTGGTGTGGAACTCGGCCTGCCCTATGACATGGTATATCGTCATCCCTTCCCAGGTCCTGGTCTGGGGGTGCGTATTTTGGGTGAAGTAAAAAAAGAATACGCCGATCTGCTTCGTCTGGCGGATAATATTTTTATCGAAGAATTGTTCAAACACGATTTATATCATGATGTGTCGCAGGCCTTTACCGTATTCCTTCCGGTTAAGTCAGTGGGGGTGACCGGTGATGGTCGTCGTTATCAATATGTGGTCGCCATGCGTGCAGTCGAGACGGTTGATTTTATGACCGCACGCTGGGCACATCTTCCTTATGAATTTCTTGAGCTGGTATCGCGCCGTATTATCAACGAAGTCGCCGGTATTTCCCGTGTTGCCTACGATATCTCCAGTAAGCCTCCCGCAACCATTGAGTGGGAGTAACCCAAAACCCAGTATCTTCTGGCACCTGAAGGCATCAAACGACGAATAAGCCAGCGTAACAACTGGCCTTGTTCATTTTTATCTGGTATCTACTGGCAAATGACCAGCACGTGCAAGCAGCCTTTTATGTAAAGGAAGTGGTGCGTATAACCTGGGTGACCCGTCTCGCTTTGCCGTTCAGTCTGCATCCAACGTTTATTGTGCTGCCATTTGCCGGCTGACGGGCGGCTATACATCATTTTTTTATTCGATATGCCTCCACCGTGTTATCCATCATCATTGGGACTACAATCAGATCCTGACTGGCAACATAGGCATGATCTGAATCGGTCACAATAATTGGACAACAATTTTCCGGTAAGAGTGTTTTTAATCTTTGCAAAAATCGTTTTTCAACCTGTGGATTACCGTAATATTTTTGT
>ENA-ORDP01001319-ORDP01001319.1-marine-sediment-metagenome-genome-assembly--contig:-NODE-1319-length-13791-cov-4.965128_pt1 | contig 13791 bp, 9 predicted proteins | sample MGYA00248627_ERZ508539 | MGnify/ENA primary metagenome ERZ508539 (study PRJEB26208, sample SAMN05571518) | marine sediment metagenome | biome: deep sea; feature: Hydrothermal vent; material...
CTGCGCGAGCTGGTGGTTACGGCAAGAAAGCCTGATGTTCCAAAAAATCTCCGGCCGGTACCTATATCCACAGCCGTCCTTTGGGTCGGCGTCCATTTCACCCCTACCGTCCATTTTGAACCGTCAGGTATGCTGGTCGCAGCCGCCCTTGCAAATCTGTTTTTTTCATGCCCGACAGTAGCGGTTAAAGTAAGTTTCCGGGTCAGCTTATATCCAAGTGAACCGTTATATTGCTCAAAAATGATATCAGACTGTGTTTCAGGCGTTACCTTCATCTTCTGATAATCCAGCTGCCAAGTCATCATTCTGCTAAAACTCTTTCCACTATTCAGGGTAAAGTCGTATTGACTGATGTCACTATCTAAAAGAGCTGAGTTCCCATACCTCACAACTCTGTACTCTGCGCCTGCCGTCAACTGCACACTTTGACCAAAGTTGTGTTTTATATAAGGCTTGATCTTGGCTGTTCCTACATTAGTACGATTACCAGTCACAGTCGTATTATTAAAAAATGTACCTGTTGTATTGCTTATATTTTGTTGTGCATAGGTAGCGTCTGCATCTAAAAACAAAAAGTTTCTCACCAGTTTGGCCGTCGTAATGCCCCGAAACTGATGGAATGTATTATCGTATTGGTTACTTTTTGAATAAAAAAGATTTTGCATATTATATTTCAGATCCAGATCAATATGTTTTGATTTACCACTGACTCCAATGTAAGGGTTGATTTGCGTGATGGCCTCATCTAGTTTCGTTCCAGATGAAACGCGCGTTATGTTATCATTAAACGACAAATCTGCTATCACGCCTGCGTTGACTCTCCAGTTTGAGGCTGCGCTGACAGGATTACTGATTGCGCCGCATATCAGAATACAGCTGACTCTGTTTATTTTCATTTTTTACAACTCCTCAATTGCCTGACTGCTTTTTTCTTCAGCCTGTATATAACCGCCGTAATATGTATTATCACTCATTCGGCGACTTTTATTAAGTATCATACCTATCACTTTTTCTGGATTTATCTTCGCTACCGCAGCTTGTATAATGTCAGTCGTGGTGCTCGATGCCTCGACAACAACGATCACCTGACCCATCAAATTTACTATTACCGATGATTCCGTTGTTTCCATTAGTGGAGGAGTATCAAACAATACTATTCTATCAGAATATCTCTTTGATACCTCCTGCATTAAATTCTGCATTCTGTTGCTGGCAAGCAGTTCTGTCGGATTACTGGAAAGGTTACCAGACGGTATTATACTGAGACGCGGCATATCGGTTGCCATAATTACATCTGATATATTTACACTGCTGTCACTGAGAACGTCCATTAAACCTGGTTCAGACTCAAGCCCAAGTTGTTTGGTTAAAGATGCCTTTAATATATCTGTGTCCACAAGTAAAATTGTAGTATCAAGCTCAAGTGCGATACTCGCTGCCAGATTAAATGACGTATAGGTTTTGCCCTCTCCTGATCTGGCGCTGGTAATAGCCACAAGATTGCCATCCTTGACAGGGGCCGCACCTTTATTAAAGGCATTTATCAATATTGGTCTTTTAATTATTCTGTATTCTTCAGCTAGTTTTTGCCTGCAATTTATTGGCGTCAGAAAACCCGCTTCATCCAGTCTGGTGTAATCAAGATGGCAGATCTTCTTTTCATTTCCTGCTATTGGCTGTTGCTGTGTGCCAGTGAATGATGGTGTATTTTCTTGTTTCGAAAGCAGTTCGGAGGATTCTGCCTTTTTAATCTCCTGTTTATTTATTTCCGCAGATGCTTCATCCAGATTTTCTACGGTTCCAAAATCGTCACGAGAATTACTTTTGCGATTCTTTTTAGCGATCATTCTTTCAATGGCTTTTTCTATACTACTCATTGACTACCCCGTAAATCTTTAATCCATTGAACATCCGTCGCATAAATATTAACCAGAAACACTCCCAGACAAACTACAAACAAACTAAACGCTACAACTACATATGCAGTCACTTCCAGTTTTCTTTTAAACAAAAGTTCAGGTGTCCACACCCTGCTGACGCTCCCGAATACAGGATACCCTGTCAATTTACGCAATCCGTTTGATTCCAGTATCACTGGTTGTAACTGTGATAAAAGGAATGCTAACCCCCCTCCAAGGCCAATTGATACTATCAGAATAGTGGCTGTTAACAATGAGCGTTTAGGGGATGCCGGAATAATAGGCAGTCTGGGAGGATCGACGATTCTAAATTTAACCGTATCACCAGATGCATCTGCACTATCAGACATTCTGGCTGATTCTCTTCTTTGCAGTAGCGCATCATAGTTCTTTTTATTAATACTATAATCGCGATTTAATCGCTTCAGTTCTGTTTCTACCTTCGGAAGAGTTTCAACCAGCAGCTTTAACTTGGTCAGTCTGCTTCTGAATGTAGATACTCTCACCCTCGACGCCGCAAGATTCGCCTCTGCTTTCCCCAACTCAAGGTGTAACTGCTCCAGTAATACATTCTGTGCAATAACCACTTCTTTTTTATTTCCAGTTTTTCCGGTTTTCTGTTTTTCCAGCTCAACTATGGTTTCCTTTATTTCCTTAACATCGGGATGCTCTTCAGTGAAACGTAGTAATAGCTGGTCAAGTTTTTTCTGTAACAAAAGTATTCTGGCATCCAGAGGTGAAACATTTTTTACACTGCCACTGGCTATATTTTTACTCGCAATACCTAATTGTTTTTTTAATTCATTTCGTCTTTGCAAGGCCTCCCGGTACGCAAGTTCAGAGGTTTTCAGATTGGTATCTGTTTGTTGCAGTTGGCCAAAAATACCGCCATCCTGCCCTGGTAATGTGCCTACATGCTTTCGCTTGAAATCAGTTAATTTATTCTCGGCCTCGATCAATAATGTTTCATACTCCTTGATTTTCTTATTCAGAAAACGCTGTACAGAATCGCTGTCTTGCCTGGTGTTACCCAGGCTCGTTTCGACAAAAATTGTCAAAAGCGCCTGAACAACATTTTTTGCCATCTTGGGGTCTTTATTTTGATAGGTTATTGTATATAAATTTTGCTTGCCAGCGCTTTTTAGCTTGATATCTTTTTCCAGGTCAAGAAGCAAGCGTTCTTTTTCTTCTATTGTACCAGCAGTCAAATCCAGATCAGTCACCCTTGTTACTGTCTCAAGATTTGGCCGGCTTAACAACGTCTTGCTCATGAGCCGTAAGCGCTGCCCTATATCGGTCTGCACGGCCAGCCCCTGCAAAAGCGGTCTTAGCATGGAGTCTGTATCCACATAAACCCGCGCACTCGACTCATATCTATCAGGCACTATAAACAATACAGCCCAGCCGGATATGGCAACTAACCACGCAAACATCATCGCATACCAACGATAACGCCATGCTGCACGGATGTGCATTATTATTTCAATTATGGTATCACGCATTTTTCTATCTTCTGGTTATATTAAAACCAGGACTCGGGGATGATCAGTACATCTCCCGGCCGCATCGGTATGTTAGCAGTGATGTCACCGTCCCTGATCAAATCGTCCAGCCTTACTTTTATCTGTTTCCTTTCACCTTTAACTGTGCGTGCAATTGTTGCCCTGTTACCTGCTGCAAATTGAGTTAATCCACCAGCCGAAATTACCACATCAAGTAATGTCATATTTTCTTTATATGACATAGACTGTGGTGTTGCGGCCTGACCCACTACACGTATTTGCTCTTTATATCGGCCAACAAAGTTGGTAACTGTTACAGTAACTTTAGGGCTTTTTATATATTTTGATAACCGCTTCTCCAGGTGCCTGGCCAGCCGGGTAGGAGTAAGACCGCTGGCTTTAACGTCCTCAACAAGTGGAATAGTGATTAAACCATCGGGCCTTACCGCTGCATCTGTAGAAATCTCGGGATTTGCCCAGACAAATATTTTTAACCCATCTCCCGGGCCAATTAGATATACAGGCGTCCCAACATCCCCGGTTACTTCCCCCTGCTCTGATCCTGCGTAAACATTATTAATAACAATTAGTTGTAACAATAGAACATATATGATATTCCTAACATGAATCCCCATGATTACTATCCTGACTTAACAATTTCAATACTTAAACTTAGCAGATCATTCTTGATACACTTTAATGATTATATAATAGTTTCCAGTCTTTTTTCTGCAAATTATTGTCTTTAATAGATTTTCACGTAGAGATACCGCAAATGTACTGAATTCTATTATAATCTTCAAAATTTTTCGTAATTACCATTATTATTATGAGTATTATAATTATGAGTAAAAAAAACCCACACAATGTGTGGGTTTTTTACTGTCTTACTGTCAGCTTAAGACTTACGTGCTTTCAATCGTGCTGCACCTAAACCAAGCAAACCCAGTCCAAGAAGAGCGATTGGGCCAGGCTCTGGTACAGTTGTAGATGAGAATGAGAATACATTTCCACCACCACTATTCGCTGTAATATTGAACGTACCTGAAGTTGCGTTAGCACCACTATTCATTATAGTACCGTAACCTGTCAATACGATTGTGCTGGCTGTGTTATATGCAGTGGTAATACTGGACATATCAAATGTAAATGTACCCGCATTCCATAGCTGCACAGGCGTCGCAATAGATACTGAGGCCAGACTAAATGAATTAAAGACGCCAGTAGTGATGCCTGCAAAACTACCTGTTGAAATAACTGCAGTCACTGGATTATTAAAGCTTAAACCCGTTGTACTCATCAGGGTACCACCTGATGTTACTGCTGTTCCACTGCCAGTAAAGTCAATGCGGCCTGTTATAGGGGCTGCGTACGCAACGTTTATGGATAAAATTGCCGTAGCAAGTAATGCCAAAATCTTTTTCATTTTAATACCCTCAACTAATCATTAAATAAAAATAAAAACTTCTTCTTGTACAATAATAAAGCACTTAGCGTGCCATGTTATATATCTTTATGATATTTATAATATTTATGAATTTCTTCAAGTTCGATAAAATGATTTCTGTAAAGTAATCCGACAAAATATTCTCAATTTCAGAAATTCTGGCCACAAGCATCGTAGGGAACCTCTGATTAATTCATAAACTCCCATTCATTGCCTGCAGAACGTTGCAATACAAAGGATCATACCCTGGAAACATGAGCAACCAGCCTTTAATTTATTGTTTTTAAACAATAAACTGCCAGCCAGAACCTCCGGCGCATGGCCCCTTTGGACTGATTCATCTTTTCTCTGGCCATTTATTTATGTTTTCAGCGAATGGCCCTGAAATGCAGGAAAGATTAATAAAACGATGGCATTAAATCAATAACCTTATGTTTTATATGATATAATTATGAATACGATCCTAAGCTATCAAAATCACTATTTTTTGTAAATTCTCCCGACAATCTGTTTTCCCTGAAGAAAACCCTTTATTCAAGCTCTTTTAAAAGTGTCCTGGCCTTATCCGCGTCCCTAGTAAACCCTTTATTTTTAAGTAATTTTTCAAGTATCCTTTTTGATTCTACCTTTCTACCCACTTGTGATAACGCAACAGCCAGATGGTACTGAATTTCGGTAGAATTTGTCCTTTTTGCAGCCTGATGAATAAGCTGAAGAGCTTTTTCTGTATCGCCATTCTTCAGATATGCCCACCCTAAAGTATCCTGAACCGTCGGGTTGGTATTATTCAGTGCGTAAACCTTCTTCGCATATGAGAGTGCCCTTGATGGATCAGAGTCTATATAAAGATTCGCCAGGTTATTCAGGCTCCCTATATGCTTCGGTTCAAGTTCAAGGACTCGTTTATATAAAGATACCGAAGTTTTTTCATCATTTGAAACCATTTTTAAATTTGCAAGGTCAAATAAAACATCCTTGTCTTTAGGGTTGTTCTTCAACCATGTCTCAAGCAAATTAATACCTTTTCCCTTGTTTTTATCTAATATGTAAGCATTGTATAACCTGTATAACTCTCTTTTATTCCCTGATATTTCGAGTGCCTTTTTAAAATAACCCTGTGCATTTCTGTATTTTTTCCGAAATAAAAGAATGTCGCCGGCAAGTGAATACCCCACCCATGATTCCCTGTCATCTTTCATTATCTGTTTCGCAATAATCATGGCCTGGTCAACATTTCCTTCCTGAAGCTCAGCCATGCCAAGCACACCTCTGGAGAGCATGGACTGTTTGCTTACACTTACCCCTTTTTTTAATGTTAGTTTTGCTTCTTTACGCAAACCCATTTTAAATTGCAACTCTGCCATTTCCAGAATGACTAATTGCACATCAGATTTTCCAACAACCTTCTTATATAATTTCAATGCCTTACCAAGGTCACCGCTATATCTGTAAGCCCGGGCGAGAAATAACATTAACTGTAAATTATTATCGTGTTTTTCATAAGCAGGAAGCAAAGTTGATAATGCATCCTGAAATTTTCTCGCCTTCAAATAAAAGCGACCAAGCAATAACGCGGGTAATACGGCCTGCTTGTTTTTCTGGTGCGCCTTTTTTACTAATATTAGGGCCGCATCCGGCTTGCCTGTTCTTTCAGATAATTGAGCGAGCCCTAACAAAGCAGATATGTTCTCAGGGTCTTTTAATAAGACCTCATCAAACTGTCTTCTGGCTTCAACAAAATGACCATCCTCAAGGTTCATTCTTGCCAGTAAGAGAGTCGCTGGAAGAAAACCCTCCTTACTCGTAGCAATAGCTTGCATGAAATATTTTCTGGATTGTGTACGATTGCCCGCGTATAAATGAACTATACCCGCTGTTGTTAATGCTCTGTTATCCTGTGGATATTGCTCCAATAGATCATCGGCTTCGTTTTGAGCTTTTTGATAGTTCCCTTTTCTCAGATAGGCATCTATCAATATATATTTTGACTGGCTTTTATCATCATCACCAAGCTCCTGTAATTCCTGAATTACCTGGTCATATTGGCCCTTTTCAAGGTAAGCGAGGGCAAGTGCTTTCCTGATCTGTATGTCGCCTGGTTTTTTTCCTGTCGCCTCCCTTAAATTTTTAATCCCCATATCAAGATTACCACTGGATATTGCAATTTGACCAATCATTGCCAGAATTTCGGCATCTTGCTTATCTGGCTCAATATCTCTTAATACGCTTAAGGCATCCTTGCCCCGATTAAGCTTTAGTCTGACCGATGCAAGAAGCCTTCTTGCCTGAATATGTGTTGGTATTTCATTTACATAATGGCTTAAGAATTCATTCGCTTGTTCATAATTACCTTTTGCATAATTAATTGAGCCCAATAACAATATAGATGGCATATGATCGGGAGCGATCTCAATCACTTTATGAAGATAAAGCTCTGCTTTATCCAGGTTTCCTTCCATGTATGAATATAGTGCGAATGTATATTTTGCAATAGGGTGATTTGGGTAAAGGTTTAAAAAAATATTTACCTGCTTACCCGCCTCTTCCATTTGTTTCATTCTCAATAAAGAATTTACATATGCAAGATGCACATTAAACGTCTCCTGACCAAGTCTCTTCCCTTTATATAACTCCAGAGATTTTTTATAGGCATTTATGCTTTCCTTATCATCGCCTGTTTTTTCAAGTGCCAAGCCTAACAGAAACCGTGTTTTGGCATTTTCTCCATGCCTTTTTACAATCGATTTTAACTTGCTTATTGCACTATTATAATTTTTCTCAACCAACTCAAGCTTGATAAGACTCAACTCTGCATCAACCAGATTTTTATTGATTCTTAATGCCTTTCTAAAATAGGTGGCTGATGTTTGCAGGTCACCAAGCCCCAGATATGCCTCTCCTTTAAGTAAAGCCAGTCGCCCGTTATCTTTCGTAATCGATTCATCACTGATTTCCGATATAACGTTTTTGTACTTTCCCTGTATATATAGTGCACGAGACAAATCCAGAAGAATTTCTTTCTTGTCCCCTCCGTATTCACTGAATCTTAAATATTCTTTTTCTGCTGACGCCCCTTCATATACTTTCAGATAAACATCACCGAGCATTTTCCTCGCCTGAATATTTCCAGGTTCCTTGTTCAGTATATTTTTCAGTTCTATTCCTGCCTTGCGATATTGCCCTTTAGATAAGTAATTACTTGCATCTTGCATGCGTTTTGACACATCTATGCTGTTACATGCGGATACGGCAATAACACCCAAAACAATTATCAATCTTGAAAATGACATATTAGACATAAGCTCAACCTTCAGTGGGTCATGGATTTAAATAAATAATATGGAATAAATCCAGTTCTTAATCCTGATTTTTCAGATACACCACTTTTGCTATTTAAAATTCAGAATACCTGATTATTCTACAATTTTATTCAGGGCTACCAGCCCGGATTTCAGATATCCAGACAATAAACGCCGGGCAGTTTTTTCATCCTGCTTCAAACCAGTGCTGAGTATATATACTGTAATTGCAGGATTGCCCTTAAGTATAGACAATAAGTTTTCAAATTTTGCCATTTTTTTGTTAACAATATTCTTTTTATTGGTATAGTACCAGGTCCAGACCATTTTTCTTCTGCCATCCTTGGCCCGGACTAAAACCTCTTCAACACTAACATCAGACCCAGCAATTTCAATATCCGTAATGCGTTTGCCGCCCGCAATAGCAAACCATGTCTTGCCATCATACGCCCTGTTTAACACGTTGACTGCCTCTCTGCCTTGTTCCTGGAATACATAGTAATAAACATCGAGTCTTAATCTTGCTCCATTGGATTTGTACCAGGCAAAAGAATTCGCATTACTTTTTTGATAAACCGGATGCCATTCATTTGTGTGCCATCGAATACTGTCATCCTTAACCCATTGGCCTATAATTACAGGTAGGTCAAGCTTTATCCTTTTTTCCCTGACATTCTCGAGTGAAAACATATTTTGCAGCAATGGTGCCGATAAATTGATGGCTACAACCATTAAAACAAGCCCAACCTGTTTCATTGATATATTGGCAACCCGGTTTTTATCCCCACCATACTTGTCTTCACCGGTACTTTCCGGTATGGGTATTATTTTACCTGACACCCAAATGAAAATTGAAATAAAAATAGCAAAAATAACCCAACCGAGCCAGAGATGATCGTCCATAAGCGGGCTTTTCATGTCACTGTATTCTCCGATCACAACGACGGTAAAAACTCTCACTATATTTCCCAGTAAAATTACTAAAAAGGCGCAGATAACATAGAATGTCGAGGTACGGATGCTCATCCTGGCCATATATGCATACAACAATGCGATAGGGATACCTGCCAATTGATAGTTTAATCCTCCACATGCATTTTCTACCTCAAAGGTACCTGCAGAAATCAGAATGAGGTAACCATCTCTGGCAGATGCAATACCACTGATATCAAGTAAAAAGGCGGTACTGACTGTTGTAATCAGACGCAAGGTACCTAATGCCACTGTCCACACTGGTATTGTCATTAATAATAATAGTAACGGGAAAAAGAATGGCCTGGCCTGTTTTATGCCAAGTAAAGTGACCATTGTCATTAAAAGGGTAGTAAGAAAAAAAAAATGTTCACCTGTTCTGATAAACATAATTCTCATAGCAAGCCAGAGAATAACGCTCAGCAATAATAAAAAGGCATAGAAATAATTAACTTTGATTTCCAAACGATCATGATTAAGCTTCCACTTTTTAAAGAAGATATAGCCTGCAATAAATACAAGTAATATGCCATGTGAATAATTTGAGTTATCTTCCAGCCATAATCTGAAAATATCCTGTGTTGTTGTGAAATATATTGCCACAACAGAAATGAGCGTTACCAGAAATATATTTGCCGGTGATTTGATGAATGAAAGAGGCATATCTGATGTGTTATTTAAGATCGTACTTGTTGATCAGGTCATATATGGTTGGACGGCTTACCCCCAGCAATTCTGCCGCCCTGGAAAGATTGCCATCTGTATACTCCATAGCCCTGCTAACGGCCTGCGCTTCTGCTTGTTCTCTTATATTTTTCAGGTTCAGAGACGTCCTGTCATTATTACCGACATCCAGCTGCAGGTCTTCTGCTGTTATTAATAAAGACTCAGCCATTATAAATGCTCTTTTAACCTTATTTTCAAGTTCACGAACGTTTCCAGGCCATGTATATTTTTCTATTGCAACCAATGCCTCGTGTGCAAATTTCCTCGGTTTACTTTTGTTTTTCTCAATGTTTCTATCCAGAAATACCTTCGCCAGAAGTACAGCATCCCCTACTCTTTCCCTTAATGGTGGTATATCGATAGTTATTTCACTGATTCGATAAAAAAGATCTTCACGAAATGATTTTTCCTCAATCATTTCCTTGACATTTCTGTGAGTTGCACAAATCACTCGCACATCAAGCTGGATCTCATTCCTCCCCCCCACTCTCTCGATAACTTTTTCCTGTAAAAACCTCAGCATTTTGGCCTGCAATGACATTGGTAAATCACCAATTTCATCAAGAAAAAGTGTACCGTTATTTGCCACCTCAAGTTTCCCTAATGTCCGTTTGGCTGCCCCTGTGAAGGCACCTTTCTCATACCCGAATAATTCGCTTTCGAGCAATGTCTCAGGTATGGCAGCACAATTAATCGCCACGAATCGTTCATCTTTACGCGGACTCATCTCATGCAATGCATGGGCCAGAATTTCTTTACCCGTGCCACTTTCCCCGAGTAAAAGCGTCGCTGCATCAGTTGGTGCTACCTTTTCAATCAATCTGCATATTTTCAGCATCTCCTGACTATTTGCAATGACCCCGTCAAGAGGTGACCGTGCTTGTTTCAAGGATAAAGAACGATTTTCTTCTTCCAATTGATGCACATGGAACGCCCGATTAACAATAATCTTTAATACATCCGGGTCAATCGGCTTTTGATAAAAATCATATGCCCCCTTGTCAATAGCCTTGATCGCATTCTCGTGATCATCGTTTCCAGTCACAACTACTATTTTAGTCCTGGGAGAAAGTTTGCATACTTCTTCTAATGTAGCGAACCCTTCGCTGACATTCGCCTGGTCAGGTGGCAATCCCAGATCAAGTGTAATTACCGGTGGCATATATCTTCTCAAAGCAGCAATGGCTTCTTCGCGTGTGCCGGCAATCTGTACGTCATAATCATCAAATGACCACTTTAGTTGACTTTGTAAGCCAGGGTCATCTTCTACTATTAACAGCGTCCTGGTCGTATTTATTTTATCGTTCACTCTAACTCCCATTATAGTATGATTTGTACTAGTGTTCTATCCATGTGATAATTACGGGTACAGTTAGCTTGTCAACACCCACACACAAGGCGCGTCTCGCAGGCAATTCCGGTCTTTTCAAGTGCGGCACACCGTCGCGGGACACCACAGAAGGGCCCGAAGGGTTGGCATGCTGCCACCCTCTGAAATTACCCCTGCATCACCTAAAACACCTACTGTCGGTACAATACCTTCACCAATCCATGTCCTCACATTGATACTCGCTTCTAAAGTTAACTGGACATTAGCAGTGGTGCTAAATATCAATTTCAGTTGTTATACTTGGGGAGAACCAGTTTAAAAACGGTCCCTTTGCCAAGACTGCTGCTAACCTGCACCTCACCACCATTTGCCCTGACAAACTCTCGACACTCATATACTCCCACTCCCATACCGGCATTACCTTTGGTGGTAATAAACGGACTGAATAATTTTTCTTTTACGAAACCCTCGCTCATACCACAACCATTGTCTTCAATCTGAATTACCACATTATCCTGTTCGCAGAACACATCCATCCTTACAAAACCATCATCCCCGGTCGCTTCCTGTGCATTTTTTATTATGTGCCCAACAATGGAAACAAACCTGTCCCCATTTGCTGATATTCTTATGTCCTCTGATAAACAATGCAATTCAGGCTTTGGTAAATATCCTTCATACATACCAACTACTTCCTGCATAGACATATTCACATTAATAATAGTTGCCGCATGTCCTTCAAACCTCCCTTGTCGAAGTTGTGTTAGCAGCTTTCCCATTTTTAATGATGCATTTTGAACTGTCCCAAATGCATCATCGACAAATTCAGGCATATGCTTGAATTTCTCAGCATTACGCACAACTAAATCCAACTGAGTGATTAAATTTTTAAGGTCGTGAACTACAAATGCTGAAAGCCGATTAAATACTGCAAACTTCTCTGACCTGGCAAGTGATTCTGATGCTTCCTGAAAAGCCAGGTAACTGGATGCCTGCATACTTGCGGTTTTTAACAAGTCCCTGTCTTCCCAGTTAATCTTCCGATAGGCCCTTGATTGCGCAATAACAAGAAACCCTATCAAGGATTTTAGATGGATCATGGGTATCACCAACCAGGCTTTATCGAGCCTTCGTAACCATTCAGGCAGATCCAATCCTTTATATAACTCGGGGTTTAACTTATACTCATCTAGATCAACCACCCAGTTCTTCTCGGCTAACAAGGTTGCCAGACTATCACCAATCCGTTCCTGATCATGTACTTCAGGAAAAATAGTCCGTCTCACACAATGATAAGCATCCTTTTCCTCATTAAGTAACCATAGCATACCACCCTGGCTCTCAACCAGGTCGGCAATACTCGTTATTACGGTATCATTCAGATCTGAGTCGACCCCTGTTCTTGAAAGTTTTCTGGTTATTTTCAACCATTCATCACGATAGTCATATCTGTAATTAAAGAAATGTTTGCTTATAAAAACTTTTATCCTGGCCCTGACATCCCCCGAAAAAAGTACTGCCAATAAAACCAGAAATGCCAGAAAAAGAAATACAATTTGTGCAACGCCACCCCAGTTACCACCATATATTTTTATATAGTAGCCTGCAGAGGCCATGATCAGCAGGTATATGCCTACCCCTATCAAGGCGGTCGTATGAAAAACAAGCTGCCTTGATACAAATATATCTAGCGACCATTTAGGATTCCTGGCGGCTGCCACTGCCAGCAATGGGACGGATAAAGCTATTACATATCCCCTGCCAGACCAGATACTCCTGCTAATGGAACTGAATAACAAGGCGTCAGAATACAGAAATACATCATATATAAAAATCAACCCGACCCCCAAAAAAAGAAATTTTGTTGACCATCTTTTTTCAGGGCGGGTGTTTCTGAATAGCTGCTCAATGATAACCAAACCTAAAACTGATAAAGACAGGCTGCCAATCAATATTGACCTGTAATCAATATTGAAACCTTTTCCTGATAACTCCAGATTTCGATCAATAAAAAATGACCCCGCCAACACCAATAAAGCTGTCAGGTAAGCCAGTGAAGACAAACTGTAATAAATAACAAGTTGATCTTTTGCCTTGTAAACCGGGCTAAGCAGACTTAACAAAAAAACATATAGTGCTATATTACGGAGTGCTTCAAATAAGATCGGGTATTGGTGAAAACCCTGCTCACTATAACCATGAATACCCATAGACAGCGACCACAGTAAACACGAGAAAACTGCAAGGAGCAACAACCCCCCCCTGAGTCGGCCACGCCAGCGTGTAATCAGTATAATAACAAGCACACCGAAAAGCCCACTTGCTATATAGTAGCCTAGGTTGCCAAAATCCACTTTTCACCCATAAATAAAAAACAACTGATAATTTTGTTACCTGGCACCCCTGCTCCAGAATACTGCCTGAGCAGTCTGGAATAAAACCAGCATATCAAACATAAGACTGTATCTCTTTATGTAGTACAGGTCGTATTGCAACTTTTCTATTGCATCTTTCTCCGACGCACCATATGGATAGGATATCTGCGCCCAACCTGTAATCCCGGGTTTTACGTTATGTCTTATATTATAAAAAGGTA
>ENA-ORDP01001320-ORDP01001320.1-marine-sediment-metagenome-genome-assembly--contig:-NODE-1320-length-13789-cov-4.060944_pt1 | contig 13789 bp, 14 predicted proteins | sample MGYA00248627_ERZ508539 | MGnify/ENA primary metagenome ERZ508539 (study PRJEB26208, sample SAMN05571518) | marine sediment metagenome | biome: deep sea; feature: Hydrothermal vent; material...
TCAATGACTAGCGTCGGCACCCGATCGCCATATTCCCGAATCCACGCATCTGAGCTATCGACATCTTGAATGGATATCTGTGCCAACCAGGTTTTATTATAGGCCCCGAGCTCTTCAATAAATGTCTCACATAAATGACAACCATCGCGCACGTACAGGGCAATCTCGATAACTATTTCTTCCCAAGTTTGATTGCCAGGAAGATCGGAGCGGACTGACGTTGGATGAGAATCGGTAACGATTTATTCACGGGCAGTTTTTTAAGCAATTGTCGAAAATGTTTGACACTCTTAACGTTCTTATTATTAATTTTTAGAATCACGTCCCCTCGCCTGATCCCCGCTTCCCGAGCTGGACCATTTTTTAAATCCGTTACTAATACACCGCCATTACCAATATCCAGCGTGCTACGTTGTTCGTGGGTAAGATCCTCTACAACGGCACCAATACGATTAACTTTTGAGTGTTTTTCAGGGTTCGCCTGAGCCAATTCTTCTTCACTTGGTAGCTCGGCAATCGTGACGTGTAATGTCGTGGTTTTCCCTTCACGAATGACTTTCACTTTTACCCGCGACCCCACATGTGTTGAGCCAACCGCTATCGGCAAATCGGAGGAACGTTGAATAGTTTTGCCATCAAACTCGACAACGACATCACCTATTTTAAATTTCGCCGCTAATGCTGGGGAATTATCCATTATTTTTAAAACAACCGCGCCCATCGGTTTTTCCATGCCGAATGATTCCGCTAGTTCTCTATTTACATCCTGGATAAGAATACCTAACCAGCCTCGTGAAACCCGCCCTTTATCTTTTAACTGTTCAACGACATTGATAGCCACATTAATGGGAATTGCAAAAGACAGTCCCATGAAGCCGCCCGTGCGACTGTAAATTTGTGAGTTTATTCCAACCACTTCCCCGTCAAGGTTAAACAATGGCCCACCCGAATTACCCGGATTAATCGGCACATCCGTTTGGATAAACGGTACATAATTTTCACTTGGCAAGTTTCGACCAATCTGACTAACGATCCCTTTGGAAACGGTATTATCAAAACCAAATGGCGAACCAATCGCAACCACCCATTCTCCAACCTTTAGTTTATCTGAATTGCCCAGCTTAATCGCCGGCAAATTGTCTGCATCAACTTTTAGCAAGGCAACATCGCTACGTGCATCAGTACCGATAATTTTCGCTTTCAATTCACGACGATCAGTGAGTCGTACAATAATTTCGTCTGCATCTTTTACCACATGGTTGTTGGTAATAATATAACCTGACTCATCAATAATAAAACCTGAACCTAATGATTGCGTATTGAACTGTTCAGGTACCCCGCCTTCTTCGCCAAAGAATTTTTTGAACAGCTCCCCCCACGGAGAATTTTCCGGTAGCTCAGGCATTTTCATACCGGGCGGCAGGTGTTGTGTTCGGGTTACCTTCTTCGTTGTGCTTATATTGACGACCGACGGCCCCACCTCTTCAACCAGTTCGGTGAAATTAGGCAATGACGCCGCAACGACTAGCGATACGACCGATAAAGACGATACTGCTGTTGCAATCGCAGCAAGAAAAATCATATTAAAGTAATAACGCATCTGACACCTTTCTTAAATTTAATTAAATTATTTCTATGGGAAATAGCGACGCTTTTTGCTCCGACAACGTCGCTTTACTTAGAATAACAGGTTGGAATCTTTTATCACCAACATGTTTTTTGCTTGCTTTTTTTATGTACAGAAATGCCGCCAGAAGCCAGGTAAAACTCGACGCAATTGTCCATAATTGCCCTAAATCGAGATTCAACCTATGACTAATCATAATCATGCTTGCAGCACCGCTAAACATCATCAACAAAGGAAACAGGTACATCAACAGAGCACTACTAACAAGCACACTCTCCTGCATGCCGAGGATAACCACATCGCCTGTTTCGGCACTAATAGGGTTTAAAACGGTAAGCTCTGAGAATTTGTTCCCCAGCACTTTAGAAAAAACACTCGTCCCACAGCCTTTTTGCACGCCACATTGGCCACAGGTTGATTCACGAATTGTTTTCACAAAAGCGACTGCATGCTCCGTCCTGGTTACGATTGCCGTTTGTTTTATCATCGAGGTTGATAACTTACTGACTTATTAATCATTTGCACCGTCATCTGCGGAACTTCACCCACTGCCGTAATGTGGTGGTTGGTCATCAACCTGCCAAAGGCATTCACCGCACCAATTCTTGATGCACCAATTAAATTAGGTATCCTTGGCTGATGTTTCTCGATAAATACGGACACTGAAGCCAGACCATCTGTAAACACCAGGTGTCTTACTGTCTTTTGATTTGGCATATTATGATTGCGCTTCATATCGCTCCTGAAACCGGTGGGTAGCGATTGCACCATCCATTTTTCACTGCCCGGCTCGGGGATAATATCGGTATCCGCGTGTTTTGCCTCATGCCAGGTATATGTCGTACCGGTAATTCTCGGTTTTAGCATTGAGTCAGGGATGGACTTTCTGAATTCAATTTCAGTAAACATGAACTGTTCAAGCATGTTTCCGCTTTTATCAAGCAAACGGGTTTTTAGTAACAGCCCGGTTTCCCTGTCTACCCACAAGCTATGCCCATATCGATAGCGATCCCTGGGCGAGATAACAATCTTTTGTGTCATCCGGTCTGCAACAAGCTCCTGCTCTCCTAGCAAGAATTTGTAGTAGGCTTGCAGCATCTTAATCTTCATTGGAAATGCCGGGGGGAACTTCTGTTGAGGTCGTGCTTTTTCAACAACAACCGATTTACTGTCGGGCAGGATGCATGTCACTGCATCTTTGGTTCGTATGACCTCCCGCCCGACGCCGTCGAGGGAGATTAATCGCTCGCGCTCACCGTCTTTGGTTGCGGCATGGATAATGCGCATCAAACTTCGTTGGCTACCCTGTTGGTAAATAAATTTGCCGGTATAATTAGACATGTGTGCTGCATGATGCATTTTTTTCAGCCATGCCTCCACGCCCATCGTGTCCGCAAATACCACGGCGGGCAGGAGCAAGACAACAAATATATAAATCCACTTATTTTTCAAGCACCGCTCCTGCTCTGGTCGTCGTCAGGGTGGTAAGACGCTGGCCCGGCGTAAAACTGGCAATGCGCGTATAAGGTAACATGCCCGTCATTTGATCACTTGCTGAGTACTCAGTATGACTGATCAGATAACCATTCAGTCTTTGCTGAACCGCTGAGGTCATGCGAATAGGCTGATCCGTTATCGGACCTACTACTGCAACCGACATGCCGGTATCTGTTGTTGGCGAAAAATTTCCAACCAGCAAAATGGCAACCGCCGCGACGGTCGCGGCCATGGCAAGGCCTGCCGCCTGTTTCATCAGCTTCGGTGTTTTTATCCATTGCCTCGGTGCTATCAAGGTCGCTTCTGCCTCCAGAGACTCATGCACCTTGGAAGCCAGCGCAGAAGAACCTGTCGAGTAGCGACTATTTAACACGTCACTGATCAGACTATAACGCGCCATTGTTGCTCGCATTTCTCTATCGTCTTTTAGTTGATCAATAATATCGTTATCGTGCGCCTCGTTATCAATAAAGGCGGATATTCTCTCTTTCATTTTATCTTTCATGTTGCACCTCGCTTGATACCACTGCCGGGTATCTATAACGTGTCTCATGTTATACCCATCGTCATCCTAATAATGGTCTTAATTTTATATCTATCGCTTCGCGTGCCCGAAATATCCTTGAACGTACGGTTCCGATTGGACAATCCATTGATTCGGCAATTTCCTCATAGCTCATATCTTCCAGTTCTCGTAATGTAATAGCGGTCCGTAAATCATCCGGTAAAGCTTCAATTGCGGAAAAAATGGCTTGCTGTATTTCATCTCTGAGCAGCATGTTTTCTGGTGTGGCGGTCTCCTTTAGTGCCGACGGCCCTTCGAACTGCTCCGCGTCTGTTGCCTCGATATCACTGCCGGGCGGTCGACGGCTTTGAGCAACCAGATAGTTTTTGGCGGTATTGATCGCTATCCGGTACAACCAGGTATAGAACGCGCTCTCACCTCTAAAATTTGGTAGTGCCCGATACGCTTTAATAAACGCCTCCTGCGCAAGATCCATCGCCTCAACGGGGTCACGTAGATAGCGACTGATCACATTGATAATCCGCGACTGATACTTAATTACCAGCAGATCAAAAGCTCGTTTATCACCTGCTTGCACACGTTCAACCAGAACCTGATCAATTTGACGTTCACTCATCGATTAAACGTCCCTGATCTTGCCCGGCACATACCCACCTGTGCCATACTTGTGTGACAAAGCGCATGAGATAGAGTTCGCAATGCGATAGAAATTTTGGTTAAATTTAGTAACAACAGTCTTGTCTTCTCAGAATATGACGACGGCGGCTAGTATAAAACGAAAGCAATTTGTTAAAAACCTATTAATTCCGATGATTTAACCCTGATATTTCATTTTTAAAGGCAAAATCAAATGACCAGGCCCCGCATACAAGTTGATATCCTGCTTATTGGAGGTGGTGCAGCGGGTCTTAGTCTCGCGCTACGGCTTGCCGAGAACAGCACTATCGCTTTGATTTCAAAGGGAATATTAGAGGAAGGCAGCAGCTTTTACGCACAGGGAGGCATTGCCGCCGTGATTGACGATGGCGACAGCATCGACGCGCATATTGACGATACCCTCACGGCAGGTGCTGGACTCAGCGATCCTGGGGTCGTGTCGTTTGTTGTCGAACGCGGTAAACAGAATATCGACTGGTTGGTTGAACGGGGTGTGCCCTTTACCCGGCAGGTTGCCGATCACCCCAACAGCGGCTTTCATCTAACCCGAGAAGGTGGACATAGCCACCGACGAATCATCCATGCGGCGGATGCGACTGGCCGCGCACTGACCACCACACTGGCAAATCAGGCCAAAGCACACCCCAATATCCACATTTATGAACAACATAATGCCATTGATCTCATTACCGCCGAAAAATTAGGTTACAGCGAAAACCGCTGCCTTGGGGCCTATGTGCTTGATCGATCCTGTGACGCAATTAAGGTGTTTCATGCTAATCACACGGTGCTGGCCACGGGCGGCGCCAGTAAGGTCTACCTCTATACCAGCAATCCAGACACCGCGACCGGTGACGGTATTGCGATGGCCTGGCGTGCAGGCTGCCGGGTTGCCAATATGGAGTTCAACCAGTTTCATCCGACCTGTCTGTTCCATCATCAGGCAAAGGCCTTTCTGCTTACAGAAGCGCTCAGAGGGGAAGGTGCCATCCTCAAGCTACCGGACGGCACGCCCTTTATGAGCAACTTCGATGATCGGGCAGAACTGGCACCACGCGATATTGTTGCCCGCGCCATCGACCATGAGATGAAACGGCTTGGCAGCGAGCATATTCTGCTCGACATCAGCCACAAACCTGGCAAATTTATTCGCACTCATTTCCCTACCGTTTATACCCGATGCCTGGAATTTGGTTTTGATCTAACGAAACAAGCCATTCCGGTCGTGCCCGCTGCACATTACACCTGCGGTGGTGTCATGACCGACCTGAATGGCAAAACGGATATTCCAGGCCTATATGCCATTGGCGAAGTCGCCTTCACCGGACTCCACGGCGCCAACCGCATGGCCAGTAATTCATTACTGGAATGCCTGGTCTTTGCCGAGTCAGCGAGTGAATACATTGACTCACTGCGAAATGAGCGGCTCTTTAATGTCAAAATCCCGGAATGGGATGAATCACGAGTCACCGATTCCGATGAAGAAGTGGTGGTCACCCATAACTGGCATGAATTGCGTCAATTTATGTGGGATTATGTTGGTATTGTTCGCACCAATAAACGCATGCAACGTGCGCAGAGCAGGGTCAACCTGCTGCTGCATGAAATTGATGAATACTATGGCAACTTCAAAGTGAGTAATGATCTGCTGGAACTGCGCAATCTGGCCGTCGCGGCCAACCTTATTATACAGTCCGCACTACAACGAAAAGAAAGTCGTGGCCTGCATTACACATTAGATTACCCGCAAACAAATACCGATAAAACGGCTACCAATACGATCCTTACTCCGCCCAGACATCAACTTGCACCCGTCGGCATCGCCACCTCTCCCTGAAAATATTTCAGCTTCACCCGAAGCCGCCTGAAAGATTGGGCGTCGCATTGGTCCCAAAAAATCAGTAACGGGCATTTTTGCTCTTTGTTACACAGGCGCACCACAACAAACCAGGGCGTAACCAGGTTGCCCGGCTGACATAACCAGCATATTTCTTTGCCAGCCAGATACTCGACCCACAGTGCTTTTTTCTGCCAGACAAATAATTCATCGCAGGATTTTCTATGCCGGTATTTGCGTTGCATGATGGCCGCACTCGCAATAACGAAGATGAAAAAAAATATTCTAACCACAAGTGGAATATTTGAAGGTAAACCAAGCGCGACGATTGCCAGCAAATGCACCGACAGTTGAAACCGTATTAAAATTTTTGAGGCTTTAAGCGTCAGGCGTAATGGCACATCGAATCCGTTCGATAACATCATTCACATCCTTGTCAATTGATTTTCCATTGCTAAAAAAATAATCGAATAGAAGTTGATCAGGGAAGCTTAATACTTCCTTGAACACCTCCTTTTCGTGCGCATCCAGTTGCAGATAATGCTGCTCAACAAACTCCCCTAACAACGTATCCAACTCCAACATGCCGCGACGGCATTGCCAGCGTAAGCGTGATACTTCAGGATCCGCTGATGTCGCTATCACTACACCATCTCTTTAAGCATTAACTGCTTAATATGATGTATCGCCCTGGCTGGATTTAATTCTTTTGGACAAACATTTGCACAATTCATAATTGTATGACATCGAAACATGCGATATGGCCCATCTAACTCCTGAAGCCGCTCATCGGTGGCCTGGTCACGGCTATCCGCGAGAAATCGATAGGCCTGTAACAAAGCCGCCGGGCCCCGAAACTTGTCCGGGTTCCACCAGAAAGACGGACAGGCTGTCGTGCAACATCCACATAAAATACATTCGTATAATCCATCAAGCTTATCACGTTCTTCAGGTGTCTGTGCCAGCTCAACTTCCGGCATGGGATCATGGACGGTCAGATAAGGTTTTACCGCACGATAGTGGTGGAAAAACTGCGTCATATCGACGACCAAATCCCGGATGATCGGCATACCCGGTACGGGCCTCACCTCAATCGGTTCTTTAAGGTCGGATAAGGACGTCAGACAACCTAAACCGTTTGTGCCATTGATGTTTATCGCATCGGAACCACAGACACCTTCACCACAGGAATGTCGAAAGGATAAAGTCTCATCGTGTTCTTTGATTTTAATCAATGCGTCACGCAACATCATGCCCGGCGTAACATCATCCAGATGAAACTCCTGCATGTAGGGTTTCTTATCGGTCTCAGGATTATATCTTTGTATTTTAAAAAGCATGCTCTTTATCTTTAGTGGCCGTCTCTATAAATAATTATCGTTCCAACATCGTCACAACTTTAGTAAACACGCTCTTTGGGCGGGAAGGTGTCAACCGTTATGGCCTTGAGCCGCACCGGTTTATATTCGATTCGATTGTCTTTCTTATAATACAGACTATGCTTTAACCAACGCGCATCGTCTCTATCAGGGTAATCCATACGCGAATGTGCGCCACGACTCTCATGACGTTTGGCGGCAGAGGCAACCGTCGCAACCGCCAGATCAACCAGGTTTTCTAACTCCAACGCTTCTATTCTCGCCGTATTGAAAATTTTACTGTGATCCTGTAAACGAACATCGTCCATGCGGCGTTCAATCTCCATGACCTTTTCCAGACCTTTGTCGAGTACATCCTGGGTACGGAAGACACCACAGTATTCTTCCATTGTCGCCTGCAGCTCACTCTTTATGTTTGCCACGCTTTCACCCTGACCTTTTTTATCCCAGCGCGCCAGCCTTGCCATCGCCATATCAATGCCATCTTCTACAAGTGGCCGGTGGTAACGATTCTCTTTCAAAAAATCAATAATATGATTGCCTGCGGCACGGCCAAACACCACGATATCAAGCAGAGAGTTACCACCCAGGCGATTCGCACCGTGCACAGAGACACAGGCACACTCACCCACGGCATAAAGCCCCTGTACGGTCTCTTCCCCTTGCTCAATCGGCACGACCACTTGCCCTACTTTATTGGTTGGTATGCCGCCCATCGTGTAGTGCGCGGTTGGGAATACCGGTATCGACTGCTCCGCCGGATCAATACCGAGGAATGTTTTTACCATAGAAGTAATACCCGGAAGCCGCTTCGCCAGCACCTCCGTACCAAGATGATCAACCTTTAACATGACATGATCAGCATTGGGGCCACAACCGCGGCCATCACGTACTTCTGTCGAAATCGCGCGGCTTACCACATCGCGACTTGCCAAATCTTTTGCGTGTGGTGCATAGCGTTCCATAAAACGCTCACCATCTTTGTTAACCAGAAAACCACCCTCGCCTCGCGCACCTTCCGTAATTAACATGCCTCTTCCTGCTATGCCGGTGGGATGAAACTGAAAGAACTCCATATCTTCAAGTGGGATGCCGGCACGCAGCGCCATCCCTAAACCATCACCGGTATTTATTCTTGCATTGGTATTGGTTCTGAATAATTGACCCACTCCACCGGTTGCCAGCAGTGTCGTTTTCGCTTCGATGATTAACGGCTCACCCGTTTCTATTTCAAGCACAAGCGCGCCCAGAATCATGCCATCCTCTGCGCGAATCAAATCAATCGCAAAAAATTCGTCAAAGAAGTGTGTTTTTGCGCGGATGTTTTGTTGATAGAGGCTATGTAAAATAGCATGACCCGTTCGATCCGCGGCCGCACAGGTACGTGCCGCCTGTTCACCACCAAAGTTCTGACTCTGACCACCAAATGGCCGCTGGTAAATTTTTCCATTCTCTAATCTGGAAAAAGGAACGCCCTGGTGTTCTAATTCATAAACCAAGTGTGAAGCAGCACGGCACATATATTCGATCGCATCCTGATCACCCAGATAGTCGCTGCCTTTTACGGTATCAAACATATGCCAATGCCAGTTATCCGGACTCACATTCGCGAGCGCCGCATTCATTCCGCCCTGTGCAGCAACCGTATGCGATCGGGTTGGAAAAACTTTGGAAACAACGGCAACTTTCGCGTCGGCTTGTGCAAGCTGTAGGGACGAACGCAAACCACCACCGCCCGCGCCAATCACAAGTACATCAAATTTACGTTTAGCGATATTCATATAACCACCACGCTATATAAGATCATGGTCACCCATACTCCCAGTGCAATTAATAATGCTGTCACCATTGTCCATAGTATAAAGCGAATCGAAGACCACTTAACGTAATCGATCAGGATATCGCGTATCCCAACCCAGGCATGATATAAAATAGACAGGAAGAACATGAGTGTGGCGATATTCGCAAACGGATGTACAAACAGTGCATGCCAACTAGCGTAATCCGTCACCGTCTGACAGGAAATATAGACAGCAAAGCCGATGCCATAAAGCAGCATATAGATGGCGGTCAGTCGCTGCAACAACCAGGTTCGCATTCCTTGTGCACGCCAACTCATAACCAGATGTTATATCCTATAAACAAAAAGATGATGACAGCCCCTACATTAATCAACCACGAGGCAATTCTTGCAGATCTTAACGCGATCGTGATATCAATTTCCGTCAACAGGAAACGTATCCCTGCAAACAAGTGATGTCCGATCGCCCACGCAAGTAGCGTGAAAATCATTTTGAATAATGGCGTGACTAATAGCGCCATTAACAGCTCAAAACTTGCCGCACCACGAACCGACAGGCTAAAGCAATATATGAAGAGTGGCACGGCCAGAAACAACAGCGCACCTGAGACCCGGTGAGCAAAAGAATTTACCCCTGTAACGGGTAAGTGTATGCGTAAGAGGTTGAGAAACTTGGGTCTTTTTTGCTTTGTTATCATTGTCCTAAATTGTAGCGCAATTGCATCATACGTCCAATCAGATACAATCTGTTCACGTTGTCAGACTGTAACCAAAATTGAGCAAAGGTAAGACAAGCATGAAAAATGAATGGCAAATTTTTCTCTCACAGCAAGGCGGAAATATTGATGAACAAGGGCAAATAAAATTTTCAAATAGCCCGCGTGAAGAAATCGCCCAGCTTGCTTCCCATTGCCAGTTGGCGACGCTGGACCACCTTGGTCTCATTCATGTCACCGGTGATGATGCTCAGGCTTTTTTACAGGCACAGCTTAGCAATGATATTACCGCCATCGATTCTGCATCGAGCCAGATTAGTGCCTACTGCAACCCCAAAGGCCGTATGCTTGCACAATTTCTAATCATTCCGACCAAGAACGAATATTATTTACTCCTGCCCAGGGCCATTCTGGAAAAAACGCTGATGCGGCTACGCATGTTTGTCCTTCGAAGTCAGGTCAGCCTGACCGACCTCAGTAACGAAATGATTTGCCTTGGTCTGATCGGTGATCAATTTGATGCAATTGACGTCCCACTGCCAGAAGCCGATTACACGACAACCCATACTGAACAAACGTCCATCACAAAAATTCCGTCGGCCCTCTCTCGGTATCTCGTTCTTGCTCCATTAGACCGTGCCAGGACATTCTGGCAATCGGTCACTGGCCACTGTCAGGCCGTAGGTGCCCATAGCTGGCACTCGCTGGACATCCAGGCTGGCCTGCCAAATATACAGGCAGAGACGGTAGAAGAATTTGTACCGCAAATGTTGAATCTTGAGCTGATTGGTGGGGTGAACTTTAAGAAGGGCTGCTATCCTGGCCAGGAAATCGTCGCACGCATGCATTACCTGGGCAAACCGAAAAGACGCATGTTCAGACTCCATACTGAAAATGAGGGAGTACCCCAACCCGGTGAGGATCTCTATCTGCATGGCGGTGATGGCCAGTCAGCCGGTAAAGTCGTCATGGCCCAGCCCGCTGTTGAAAAAGGTACTGATTTGCTTGCGGTCATTCGCCTCAACCACGCTGGCAGCACTGAATTGCGGCTAGGATCAGCAAAGGGTGCCGCACTCAACTTCGAGCAATTACCCTACCCACTGGCACCTGATTAATCAGCAGGAATTTCCTCAACTATACCGACAAAGTGGCCGCTATCTCATAGTAGTTAGTGACAGTAAACCAGGGGAATACTGTGTTTAATGCAATAGAAGAAAAACTCCTAGATACACTTTTTTCTGATCTGGAAAACGACAAGCTGGTCTTGCCAACCTTGCCAGAAGTAGCACTCCGCGTTCGTGAAACGCTCGAAGACCACGATGCGGGTATGGGTGATGTTGCTAAAGTCATCACCAGTGATGCCGCGCTATCAGCTAGATTAATACAGATCGCAAACAGCCCGTTACTCCGAGCAGTACGCGCCATTGAGTCAGTGGAAGCCGCAGTGACACGTATGGGCGGTGACATGACTCGAAACCTGGTCACCAGCATTGCGATGGAACAAATGTTTCAGGCCACCTCCGACGCAACCGACTCACGCTTACGGGCACTGTGGGAACATAGCACCCAGGTGGCCGCACTGTCGCATGCATTGTGCAGCCAGTTTACTAAATTGAAACCCGATCAGGCCCTGTTGGCCGGCTTAGTCCATGACATCGGTGCCTTGCCGATTCTGACCATGGCCGAAGACGTACCTGAAATTCTTGAAGATGAAAAACTTCTGGATTCTATTATTCGAAAAGCACACTGCACGGTGGGTGAGGCTATCCTTCAAAAATGGAATTTCTCAGATGAACTTGTCGCGGTCGCAGCTGACCATGAGGATCTCACCCGGGAACATGCGGGTGATGCAGACTATGTAGATCTTATTATTGTCGCCAACATTGAAAGTTATGCCGGCAGCAATCACAGCTTGAGACAAATAGACTTAAGTACGGTTACCGCCTTTAGCAAGCTGGGATTAGAACCTGAGTCTGAAATGCTTGATATAGAAGCGGTTCAGGAAACAAAGGCCGCACTCGGCTAAATAACTGTTCCTATCTAATGGTATCCACTTTATGCAGCATAAATCGCCGGACAGGTTTGTGAGGAGCGGTCTCAGACCACGATAAACACCCATGTTTACCCGCACGCGCTTAATCAAAGGCGATTAACCCCCAGGTCTCATGTGAGGGAATAACAACACATCACGGATAGAGGCCGCGTCAGTAAAGAGCATGACGAGTCGATCGATACCAATACCCTCACCCGCCGTAGGCGGCATACCATGCTCTAACGCCGTAATATAATCTTCATCAAAGAACATCGCCTCATCATCCCCTGCTTCTTTTTCTTCGACTTGCGCTTTGAAACGCTCCGCCTGATCCTCAGCATCATTTAATTCAGAGAATCCATTGGCAATCTCACGACCTCCGACAAAGAACTCAAAACGATCTGTCACGAAGGGATCGTCATCGTTGCGGCGAGCCAGTGGTGAGACCTCGGTCGGATACGCCGTAATAAACGTTGGATCCATTAGACGATGTTCAACCGTCTTTTCAAATATTTCGATTTGAACCTTGCCTAAACCATAAGTCTTTTTTAAGGGAATATGAAGACGCTCGGCTACCGCACGCGCCTTAGCAAGATCTTCGAGCTCAGCCACTTTTACATCTGGATTAAAATGCAGGATCGACTCTTTTATGGTCATGCGTGTAAAGGCTTTGCCAAAATCATACTCGTCGCCCTGATAAGAAATTTTTGTTTTGCCGATCACATCCTCAGCAATAGAGCGCAGCATCGTTTCGGTGATATCCATCAGATCATGATAGGTCGCATAAGCCTCGTAAAACTCAATCATGGTGAATTCCGGATTATGTCGTGTTGACAAACCCTCGTTACGGAAATTTCGATTAATCTCAAAGACGCGTTCAAACCCACCGACCACAAGTCGTTTTAAATACAACTCTGGGGCAATACGCAAATATAACTCCATATCCAGGGCATTGTGGTATGTCGTAAATGGGCGAGCCGTTGCACCACCGGGGATAACCTGCATCATCGGGGTTTCAACTTCAAGGAAGTTACGCTCGATCAAAAACTGACGGATATGAGTAATGATTTGTGAACGCACCTGAAACGTCTTGCGCGAATCATCATTCATAATCAAATCAAGATAGCGTTGTCGATAACGCGTTTCCTGATCGCTCAGGCCCTTAAATTTTTCAGGCAAGGGACGTAACGCCTTGGTCAAGAGACGAATACTGTCGATCCTGACCGATAACTCACCCTTGTTGGTCTTCATCAAAGTACCTTCACCACCGATAATGTCGCCTAAATCCCATTTCTTGAATTGCTCGTTATAAAATCCTTCAGGTAATGCTTCACGATTTACAAGAAATTGAATATTTCCAGACATATCCTGTACGGTAGCAAAAGTATTTTTACCCATGACACGCTGCAACATCATGCGCCCCGCCACACTGACTCTGACATTCAGTTTTTCAAGTTCTTCTTTACTTTTCTCGCCATATTCGGCATGTAGCTCGCCCGCAACTACGTTACGACGAAAATCATTCGGGAAGGCGATACCTTTTTCACGCATTGCCTTTAGCTTCTCACGGCGTTGCGCGATCAGTTTATTTTCGTCTTCGGCTGGCGTATTGTTATTGTCTGACATGTCTGCTCCAACTATTTAACCTGAACTCGGGATAAGAAACTTTCGTCATTCCGGTATAAATTTCACCCTACGGGTACAAGTAGCCGGAATC
>ENA-ORDP01001321-ORDP01001321.1-marine-sediment-metagenome-genome-assembly--contig:-NODE-1321-length-13789-cov-2.787753_pt1 | contig 13789 bp, 9 predicted proteins | sample MGYA00248627_ERZ508539 | MGnify/ENA primary metagenome ERZ508539 (study PRJEB26208, sample SAMN05571518) | marine sediment metagenome | biome: deep sea; feature: Hydrothermal vent; material...
TCAACGGTGGCGTATTTTATCATTCTATCCGCTTAGTCTGATGGTTAAATAGTTAAGTTGAGTTTGATTCGCTGAATGTTATTTACCGTTAAGAATATTATGAAAAACTGGTTCGCTAACAAATGGGCATTTATTCGTTACAGCACAACCCGTGGCTGGTGGGTGCATGCGCGCTATTGGTGGTATACCTCAAAACGCGAACGCATTGTCGTCGTCTCAATTTTAATTGTAGTATCCATCGTCGTTGGTATAAGCGCAAATTTCTCTGTCAATCTGGAGCAGCAGCGTAAGCAATTATATTGTCTGGCAATCAACATCTATCATGAAGCTCGAGGCGAACCCACCGCCGGCAAATATGCCGTTGCCGAGGTGACCTTGAATCGCGTCCAATCGAAACATTACCCTGACTCTATCTGCAAAGTAGTACACCAAAAAGGCTGGGACAAGATTCGCAAACGTTATGTCAGTGCCTTTTCCTGGACCGAGCTGGATTTCACTGTTAACGTAAATTCAAAAGCCTGGCAGGAGTCCATGATTATTGCCAAACAAAGCTACGCCAACGAAGCGAAGTCACACGTTAAAGGCGCCCTGTTTTATCATGCCAATTACATCAAACCCAGCTGGGCGCGCAAGAAGAAAGTAAAAGCTCGAATTGGTAAGCATATTTTTTACTAAACAAGTATTGATTCGATGAAACATTCAATCACTAATCAGCACGTTCACGAATTTTGATACCACTCATAAAGCATTATCTCCTCCTGGCGTTATTAACGGCATTCCAAGCCACCAGCCAATACCATCAACTATCAGAATAAACCCGAATCCGATTAGCACCGTCACTAATACCCGACCACCCCAGAGCGTAATAAAATTAGTCATCCATTTGAACCAACGTTCTGATTGCTCAGCCCAAAACAGGTGAAGTATCAGAAAGCTGGCCAGCGGCAGTGCAAACACCAGATTATAGAAGACCAGAGCCGTCAACATATTGCCCGTTGAAAAATCGGCCTTGAGGATCTGGGCAATGGCAGCAAAATAAGGCAGTGCACCCCAGGTACCGGAGAGATTAAAAACCGCGGCCAGTGTGAACGCCTGGCTGGGGGTCATGCTCACGCTGCCCTTGTCCGCGCGCTTTTTCCCGCGAGTGCTGCATATGCGGTGGCCGAAGAAGATCAAAACAAGACCAATGATGATCTGCAGCACCATCTCGCCAAGATCCGGTTCCTTATTCCACCATTCGACAAATCGCACTGCCAGATTATCAAATACAGCATCCAGACCAAATAACAGTAAAATACCAAACAGGAAATACGTCAGGAAGATACCCGCTATAAAAGCAAACGACCCTGCCACTGGGCGCGGCCCACTAAGCAAGAAGATTAATGGAACCATTGCCACGGGTATGACCGACAAACTGTCGAGCAACGCAATGGGCATCAGTATAGCAAGTAGTTCAATCATCAACGGCGAACTTATATAATCTGAAAAAAATCATGAACATCATGGCCGCCGCAGTATTTTTCTTTAGTACACTACCCATCGGCTTTACCAGTATGAACTGACAATTGAAAAGAACATGCATACGAAATTTATCTCCACGTTTTAAAGTAACCCGTTACGGTTACTTTGAATTATCGTAAAGTTTGCTGGTACCAACACCCCATTGACTGACGCTGTTCATAAAATTACTCAGCGCGGTATCCAGTACTGTCACTCGATCACGTGGCAACAGATGCAACTGCCCCACCGTTGTAACCGGCACGGTTGGGATAAATACGGCCAGGCGATCATCTGGCAATTCTTCTACAATCACGCCCAACATTCGACTCTCACTTCCATAAAGATCCACCTCGACAGGGATAAACTGCGTACCCTCGTGCCCGGCAAAACGGTGGGTCAGATTTTTGATCATCGTATATATAGGTATATTATCCAATATTTTTCGTTCTGCCAAACGTAGCATGCCACCCCCCCAACGCGTACGCACGACGAAACCGGCCATGAAACAAATCAACACGGCCTCGATTACAACAATCAGCGTTGCCAATGTCGTATTGGTGAAAACATCAAACGGCAGCGTTTTGGAAACGGGTTCGGTCAATTGAACAAGCAATTCAAATAATTCGCCAAAAACAAGAATAATAACCAGCAGCGGTAAGACAACAAAAAAGCCTCCCGCTACAACGGATTTGACAAACTCCAAAATCTTTTTCATGGTTGTTCCCCTTTAACTTGTCAAGTTTAAATAACGCGTTGTTTCTTCAATTATAGATTACCCTGTTACCCGTCAAATTCCAAAATCTCGTCCAACGATAACTGTTTTGGACTCAATATCAGCACCGTCCGCGTGATACGGATCTTCCGTAATTTTGAAGCACGATGTGTTACGTATGACGACACCCACACCCGTAGTAGGCAAACGACAGGACATGAAAAGATTCGTCAACAGCTAGTCGCGCGCTACGTCCTCATCCGGATCAATCTTGTGTATTACAAATGTTGCGGAGAATAAACGTCCTCCAACACCAGGTGCGTCACCCGGCCGCCCATAGCGGTTGCTAAAATTTTAATGTCCTTAATATGATCAGTATCAACCTGCAAAGGATTTTCAGCCAGCACCACAAAGTCTGCATATTTACCCGGTTCCAGAGTGCCGACTTCATCTTCCATACCAAACACAACCGCCGCTTCACGGGTGTAGGCGGCCAGTGCTTGCTCTGCAGTAATACGTTGTTCCGGCCCCAGTAATTTTCCGGATGAGGTCAATCGATTAACAGCCACCCACATGGAATGCAGTGCATCAGGTGGACTAACCGGGGCATCGTTATGAATGGCATAAGGGATGCCTTTTTCGATTGCGGTTTTTAATGAACTAATTTTGGCTGCGCGTTCCGGCCCGAGTAACACATCGCGATGCATGTCGCCCCAGAAATAAACGTGCGACGTCATGAACGTCATACCGATGTTGCCCATTTTGCTGATGCGGTCAAATTGATCCGGGCGTACATATTGGCAGTGGATTAAATGCGGTCTGATGTTTGTAATTCCTGTTTTCTTTCTTGCATAATCAATGGCATTCAAGGCCAGATCCATTGCGCCATCACCGTTGGTATGAATAGCAGGCGCAAAACCCAGTTCCAGCATTTTCGTGACTTGTTGATTAAATTCTTGCTGGCTACCGCGGGCACCCTTTTTAGTATCGTAGTCAGCTTTATAATAAGATTCGGTAAAAAAACCGGTGCCCCCTTGCGTGGAACCATCCGTCCAGGTTTTAACAAACTTAACTTTAAACAGATCAGTTTCAAAATTACGAGCCTGTTTAGCGGTCTCTTCAAATCCAGGCATAGTGACGAACAAGCCACCCATGATCCTTACCGGAAACCCCTTATTGCTGGTGGCTTCTTCGAGTAGCTTCAGCATGCTGCCGTGCATAATGGCTAACTCAGAAACCGTAGTAAAACCTTTGCTGGCACGAAACTTACCGGAATTCACAACCACATCAAGTGAAACGGCCGGGATTGACGAAACCGCCATCCAGGCTGGCATGCCTTTCAGGTAACCGGTAAATTCCCCGTTCTTATCCTTTACGAACTCACCGCCTTTAGGCGACGGTGTGTCTTTTGTTATCCCCGCAACTTGCAGCGCCTTGCTATTCGCATAGGCACCATGACCACTCAGATGCCAAACGAGTACCGGCGTATCGGGAAACAGTTCATCCAGTTCCTGTATGGTGGGTCCACGCTTTTCTATATAAAGTGTTTGATCCACCGCCCAGGCTTTGATCCAGCCATTTTTATCTGGTTTCAATGTTTTTAACGTTTGTAATGCTTGCTTCAAGGTTGAATGAGTAAACGGGGTGATGTCCGACATTTGCATTGTTGCGCCGTGCTGCATCATGTGGTCATGCGTTTCAATGAAACCCGGCACCATGGTGTGACCTTCCAGGTCGTAATACTCATAGCTCTCGCCAGCGGCTTTTTTGACCGTCTGCAAATCGCCAACCACTAAAATCTTGCCATCTTTGACCGCCATCGCGGTAGCGTTCGGTTGCTTTGGATTCATGGTGAGAATGTCACCGTTGGCGTAGACTTGCACCTCCGACGTTTGCACTTTGACGGCATCGATTACCGCAGGTTGTTCGGGCGGTTTAGCGTCACAACCAACAAGAGTGAGCACGAACATGCCTATGGTAAGATATCTGATGCAGGTTTTATTAATTGCTATTTTCATCAAGCTCCTCATTGTATTTTTTCTGTCATTAATCAACCGTTAGCGCAATGATATGCTCATCCTGTATCCGGCAAGCGATACTTGCCGGACATTATTCCGTATCACGGAACCAGGCATTCATTTATAGGTCGTGCTGGACTCTCGTGGTAGATCGTCAGAAACTCTAAATAATTCACGAAGACGCTTTTTCGAATACCGATCCAGCACACATCCCTGTACCATTTAAAAATACGTGGTAAAGTTCAAAAAAACATTCCAGTCATTTTTCAGACCAGAATCCTCGTCACGACGGAATGTTCTAAGATCCTTATCATAGTTTTTTTGCATCAGCACAGACCAGGTCAACGTAGGTGTGATCTTGCCCATAACAGTAACATCCAGATTGCCGGAACCCTCCCCGGAAAGCGTACCTGAAAAGAAACGAGTATAGCCTGGCCAAAACTGCACGCTGGCACCTTCCCACCAGGTTCCCGGCACATAGACCAGCAACGGCGAGATGTTCACGCCCATTCCGTTATGGTATTCAAAATTTTTGTCCCATGCGTTCACCAGATTCACAGGCAAAAACAAACTCCATTTTTTGTTGATACCAAAAGCGGGTAAGCCTCCAACAGATAATACATTTTGTCCATCCGTACCTTTCAGGGCTCCTGCTATCTGCAGGTCGACCTGAGTGGCCAAACCACGGTAACCAGATGTAACGCTATAGTCCATGTCAAATAGATGGAACCATCTTGCTCGCGCATTGGTTAACCCGGTGTTGCTACCAGGCGTTGCGTTACCGGAATGCTTGCCATAACCAATATTAAAAAAAACCATATCGCTTTTCGAGAGCCCGATATTGCCGGCCACTCGTAGTTCCACCATCGATTCACCGTTAGTGTAGTCGACATATTTCGGACCCACGCCAACATAGGTATAAATTTTGGTGGGATCAGATGCATCGATTTTTTTATTCCCGGACTGTTCTTCTTTTGCAAATAAACTACTAGAGATTGCGGTAAAGAAAAAAACAAAAATAAAAAGTTGGGGTATGATTTTTTGTTTTAAAGAAAAATAATTGATAGTAGTCACCTTATTTCATATATAGATCTTGTAATTGCCTCGACTGACAACATGGATTTTGAGAGATACTAACGAGCAAAGAATAACCGCCCCGATAATTATCTAAACTCCATGCATGCCCCACAGTAAAAATTATAGATATTGGTCTCATAAATTCAATAACAATCTTCACAGATATATCAATCAATACTTATAAGACAAAGTAAAGAAACAATAATTTAACAACGACAACCCTATATCTAAAAATATAGCGCCATATACGCCGTAAATCCCTCTATCTCATTATTGACCGTGCCAAGATAATTCTCATCTTTGAAATCAACATCCAGACTGACACGATTTGCACTGAGACCAAAGTCAACATTGTCAAATTCCCGGTACTCGATAGCCCGACTTGTGTCAGTCAACGTGCCTTTATTACCTTGAATCTGCAGGAAAAACGCCTGAGCAGTGTACAGCACCAGCCAGTCGGGAGGTGATGTTGTAATTTAAAAGTACGCCCACCACAGGCAATGGTGCGGTGACATCGGATGAGTTACTCGCACCACTGCTCCCGCCGCTTGCTAGTTTCGCAGTGTCGTTTCTGAATTCGTGATGATAAAAGCACCCAATACCATTTTGAATTTATCAGGGTTTTTTGAGCTTGATTCCTCAGCATTTACTGTGGTTATCCAACCGCTTAGAAGTAATGGTAAAAATATAATCGATATTACATTCTTTGTTTCTTTTAACATTCTAATCTCTCCCACCGGCTGAGTGTCTAAATATACTGTAATAGACCATACGCATAAAGCCTAATGATAATAAGGTCGTTATTACCAACGATGGATCTGTTGTAGTTAGCTAAACAGAGATGGGTTTTTAACATGTTAAAACAGGGTGTTTATACGATAATAATACTTTTTATTAGGTAACCAAATCAACTATGCTGTTACAAACAGTAGTGACGTTATGATCAGGCCATGAGGGAGCCGTTTGTTCGCTTCTTCACTAACCCGAATAAACAAAGGGACACACATGAAAAACTATATTCGACACGCTTTTAGTTCCATTAAAAAACGCACGCTCTCCGTATCTGCAGTACTAACTTCTATTGTCCTTCTGTTAAGCGCACCTGCTCAGGGTAATAGTGCTGCCGTCGCCGATTTCGTTTTTACGGGTGGCAAGGTATATACCGTAAACGAAACACAACCCTGGGCTGAGGCCGTTGCTGTTAAAGGCAATAAAATAATTTTTGTTGGTTCAAATTCAGATGCAAAAAAACATATCCGTAAAAAAACCAAAATCATTAAACTGGATGGGAAAATGATGTTGCCAGGGTTTGTTGAGGGGCACTTTCATACCATCGCAGGCAGCATGGCCATGAAAGGTGTTAATCTACAAACCGACGACAAGAAAGATTTATTTAAAATCATTCGTAATTATGTAGCGAAATCAAAAGATGATGTCATTCTTGGTTATGGCGTCCGTTTCAACCCCTGGCCCGATAGTCGGCCAACCGCGGCCATGCTAGACGCAATCGAATCTGACCGCCCAGTCTTTTTTTGGGGTATTGATTTACACACAGCCTGGGTAAATTCCAGGGCACTGGAAATGGCAGGTATCGACAAGAACACGCCTGAAACTGTGCCAGGCTTTTCCTATTTCGAACGTGATGCCAAAGGCAATCCCACTGGCTGGATAGTTGAGGTGCCGGCGCTGTTACAGGTGTTCAGCGCACTTGTGGATGTAAACATGGATTTCGTTGCAGAAGGCCTTAAAGAATGGCTACCCCGATTTTCCGAGGCGGGTATTACCACGGTGCATGATCTGGGCGTTCAAGGATTCGGCCAGACAGAGGGTTATCAATTGCTTGCCGACTTCAACGCGAGAGGAGAATTACCGCTTCGGGTTTCAGGTACTTATTATTGGAACAATCCAAAGGTTGATCCTCTACCAATTTTAAAAAAGATGCGTAAAAAATTTACAACGGACAAGGTACGGGTGGAATACCTAAAAATAAATCTTGATGGCAGTGAAGAGGCCTGGAACGGGTTATTTACTCAGCCTTTTCTGGACAAGCCGGATATAGTGCCTGAGTCGATTATTCCTTATAAAATTCTAAATGATGTTGTTCAGCGCGCAGATGCAATGGGCATTAACGTAGTCTGCCACTGTTATGGTGATTTGGCTGTTCGTAAATTACTCGATGCCATTGAAGCTGCCATAAAAGTAAATCCACCGAGGCAGAGGCATCACAAGATTACTCATGGTGTACAAGTGCACCCGGATGATCGCGACCGCTTTGCCAAACTAGGTGTAACCTACGAAACACATGGTGCCTGGATGGCGCTTGATCCGGTGGTACAAAAAATGTCAGCTGTACGCATGGGGATGGACTGGGTGAACAGGCTCTATCCGATACGGGCCATCGCCGATTCAGGCGCAAACATCTCACTGGGTTCAGACTGGCCTGCTGCTGGCTATTATTCAGAATATCGCCCACTTGCTGGCATTCAGATGGCCGTCACACGACAGTCTATCGGTGCGCCAGACAGCCCGGTACTGGGTAATAAGTCGATGCGGTTAAAACTGGAACAGGCATTACGTGCAAATACACTTGGGGCAGCATACGGTATGAATGCGAATAGTTCTGTCGGTTCAATTGAAGTCGGCAAGTTTGCGGATTTGATCGTGCTGGAAAAAAATCTGTTTGATGTTAAAACAGAAAATATCAGTCAAGTTAAGGTCATGATGACATTAATGGATGGAAAAGTAACTCATGTCGATGAGCGGCTCAAATAAACGGGTCATCACCAGCCGGCACTCATTGTTCGGGTGGATTTCAGGTGGTTACCGTATTTTATCGTTCATGTTGTTTCCATTATTACTTATAAAGCGTAGGCGCAGACTCGGACAGGGATTAAATTTTCTGTCCGTGTCCTAAAATTATAATATCAGGGTCAACTCGCGTTTCGAAATTCACTGGGTGACTGCCCCGTCCAACGTTTAAATGCGCGGGTAAAATTGGCCTGTTCGCTATAACCAAGTAAAAAAGTGATCTCGATCATGGGGGTTTTTGCCTCGCGCACAAATTCAACCGCTAAATGCCGACGAGTCTCGTCCAGTATTTCTTTATAATTACTATCTGAATCTTTTAATTTTCGCTGCAAGGTGCGTAAGCTCATATGCAGTAAATTAGCCATTTCTTGTTCGTTAATAGTTCCGGATGATAATTTATCAATAAGATGAGTCTTGACTTGCATCACAATATTCTCTTTATCAAGCTTAGAGAGATACTGGTGCATGATTTGATCGTTTTCTCTGGCCAATTTTGCATTAGCGGTTGGTAAGCTATCGGTGATGGATTCTTTCTTGAACCAGATTTCGTTGTATTCATTGAAAAAGTGGATTGGTACAGCAAAGAATTGTTCCATTTTATCCATGCAATCTGGGGCTGGACGTTTCATATTAAGGTAAGAAAATTGATAGGGTTCACCACAGATGGCCTGACACATCACATATATGGCGGCAAAAAAAGTATCGTAATCCTGATCGATGACTGCAGCCGTGTTATCAACCAGCTCCAGACGTAAACAATAATGGTCAGCGTGCTCCTGCAATTTTAGTTTTTCAACATCGGTAACGATATGATAAAAACGTACCAGTCTTTCTAGCGCATCAAGCAAGGTGGTACTTGATAACCAGGCAAAACCCAGAGCATTCAGGGTCGTAGGGTGGATATGCAGAGCAACTTTTAAACCGATACATTCGTCCTGGGTTTTCTCCAGGACAAGTTTCCATAACACCTGCAATTTTTCATCGGCATAGCGGTAGTTCGGGTTATTAATTTGTGTTGGATCAAGCCCCGCCGCCAGAAATAATTCATCGGCCGGCTGTTTGTAGTCGTACTGCAGGGTCTTCCAGAGCATTAGGACTGTAGATGACAAAGAGGTTGAGTTCATACCAATATTAAATCAGATAAAATACAGCAGTGCAAAACATGTTTTATTAACATCATTATTAGATACAGAAAACCCTTACAAATATATGGTTTCGACTATGAATGTATAAATATACCAAATGATGGTAAACGCTTAGTATAATATTATTACAATTTGATGTCTGAACGAGGAGTACTGGTATCATCCGGGTTGAAGATAGCACGGCATTGGCCCACCTGTTTAGCACTCAATCCCTTTTCTTTAATTAAATAACGGCGCGCAACCCTGGTGCGCTGACGGGCAAGCTCACGTAATACAGTCCCGTGTTCTTCAATTAAGCTCTGGCGTTGCTCTACTTCATCCGGATCAGGGTTAGCAGATAGCTTTAAAGAGATCCCGGTAAGCTCATAAAAGTCATGCGAAGTTGCCCTGCCACATAGGTCTAATGACAATTTTGGATGTTCTATAAAAAGAATATCAATCTCATCCAGATACTGCAATGACTCTTTATCTAATTCACTTGAACCCGGTTTAAATTTAATTGGCTCAAACACCAGACCTGCGCCAAATTTCTTTTCAGAAAAAAGCATCGAACCAATCATCGTCGGAGGAAATATCATCAATAAAGTATTACCTATTACCTTGCTAATCGCTGAACTGATTTCCACATCAGGCGCAACAACTGTACCGACAACCGGAAGATTAAGATCAATATTACCCTTCGAATCCTGCAACAAGCTGGCCGCAGTATCAATCGGTAGACCAACCGTATCAGATAACCGCTGTGAATCGGCCTCCGAAAGTATGGTGAATTCTAAATCTGTGATGTTAAGTTTTATCAAACCATCTAACTCACCCTTCGTCGCATTTATTTTAACGTCACTGCTAATCTGACCGCTATCGATATCAACGCCGCCAAATTCGGCAGCATAAGATGAAAAAGGTGGTAATTCTAGATCATCAAGCTTGCCCTTAATTGCAAAATTAATTTCCGGACCCACATTATCCGCCTGAGCATTTATTTCAAAATGAGTAAATTCATTTATCCTGGCCACCAGGTTTGCAGTAGAAACTTGTTGAGGGTTATGCGTATCGATATTACGCACTTCAGCCGTTTCAATATCCACGTCCAGGTGAATTGGCGGCATTACCAACTCATCACGAAAATGCAACTTTGTCTCTTTGCTGGTAAACAAATTAAGCTTTAACTGCGGTGCAGTCAACTCAGTCTCTTTTGAAGGTAATTCAGGCTTTTCTCTTTCATCATTGCCTGATTCTGAATCATCAATTACACCATTAATTAGCTGACGAGTCACAGAAGCTTCTAATCTGTTTATAGCCAGTACGTCTGTAATAATATTTATATCTTGATCGACCTGAAGCCCTTTTATTTCAAGTCGACCTAGCATTGCCGAATTTAAGGAGTCTTTTGCAAATTTGATTCTGGCCTGTTCAACCGTAGAATCGGCATTCAGATTCCATAACATCGCATTATCCAGCAGGTTAAAGTTTACTTTCTTAAGTGTCGCAGTGACCGCTGCCACCTCAACTCTGGCTGATGGCAGCAATTCGGTTTTAAATACCGATAATTCCATTTTCTTTACTTCAGCTTTGGCCTGCCCAGTCAATCTAATACCCACTTTATCTAGCCCCAACTCAATTTTTTGCTTAATGTCTAAACCTTCAACACTGGCAATTCCATTCGGCCCCTTAACATTTATACCCGCAAACTTATTTTGACCATCCACGCTCAAAGCCATATCTTCACGCCCAGATTCAATTTTCAAGAGATTTAGTTTATTGTGTATTGATTTAATATTGGTGCTGCGTTCACTGGTCGCCACCGTAATATCTTTGGCTTCATTTTTTGCTACAAGTATTAATGACACCTCTCCAGAAATCGTTTTTAACTCAATTGCACTTACATTACTTTTAAACCTGGCAATAGTAATATCTGACGTCGGCAAAACAACTTCTCCACCCGTCCATTTTTCAAGTCCGGATTGTTTCTTACTTGTTTTTTTCTTTGCAGATAAAGTTTGGAAATAACGCAATGAATCGATCAGGGCATCCATGGATAATTGCACTCTTCCAGAAAAAGCCACATGAGATGCGTCTATTTTTGGATTGGCTTTAACATGTAATGCCATATCAGCACCGAGAGATGTCGTTAGTTTTGGTATGTTGATACGGGCCGTCTCAAATGAAAAGCCTTCCTTTCCGGGCAGATAGCCCTTAGCTTTGTTAAGCGAGGCATCAAATTGACCGTCAATCGTTAGCTCGTTAGTTTCACTGAAACCATATCGAGTATCGAACTCGATTTCAGCTTGTGCTAATGATATTGCAAATTCATTGAGTCGTTCATAATCCGCACCCTGTACCGTGATTTTACCGGTAGAATGTCCCTCAAGTCGACCTGATTCATAAAAGGTGATTTCATGATGTAAGGCGCTATTATAAATTCCTGCTTTTCGTTCCAGCCCCAACGGCCCAATGAATTCAATGAATCTGCCGAAATTTGCATCTCGTATTTTTGCGTCAAGTGATAACGAAACATCTTTTGCGAATGGTCGAATCTGCCCAACCATCTCTACTTTTATCCCATTAATACTGGCATCAAGCTTAACTGTGCCGGACGCATCTGACTCCCAACTTTTGAAGTTATCCAGTTGCAATTTCTGAATCTTCAGCGTCAGTGTTCCGCCCAGAGCGTCTTTAAAAATAACCTGACTGTCCCGAATCTCAAACTTTTGTAATCCTGCACCCCATATTCGTTCTTGATCCTTGACCAGCACCGATTTATTTTCACCAGGATCTGAAAGGAATTGTTGTAGAGATACCCCATTTAAAAATAACTTCTGATCTTTATCTTGTTCCACATAAAGATCCACGCCGCGAATTAGAATATTTTCTACAAATGCACGTTTACTAAAAGCTGGAATAAAACGCATCTTAACGCCTAACTCACCGAGCTGACCATGTTCGGAGTCACCACCGCGAAAACGAACTGGCCCGACCCAGACCTCACCTTTCCATACGTTAATCTGAACCGACTCTATACCATCGTGCTCAATGCCAAAATCATCGAGGATATCAGAAATAGAGTAACGAGCTAGATAGTCAGGGGAAAATGAGAGCAGTAAAACGAGAACGACTAACACGCTCGCAGCAATAATTGCTCTGCGACGTGATTTTGGTCGGTGATACCAGGCATCAGTCATGATTTGTTAGCGTTTAAATAGTGACATTTAAATTTCCATGGTCTATGAACGAAATAGGTGACGATACTATCTTGTCTCCAATTAACATTCAAATTGCGTCTGCTTGTAATCTAATAAAATGGTATATATTTACGTACCTTGCCCATCACTACACAAGCAGTTAAACAATACATTCATTTTTTATATCTATAAACAATTACATTCTACGCCAGACTATTTAACGCCAGTCCAAAAGGAATGAAATTAAAAGAAGGCAGCTTGTACTTTGCGTACTCGTATGTGTCTGTTTTTTGAGCAAACCTTCTGCCTTTACGTCAAACAAGGCTAACCTAAATACCCTGAGGTCTATCGCCACTTTAAAAGCTATGCTTCAATATGGGATGGACGATTCTTACTGGCAAAAATTACAAAACGTCTTCGACGAGGCGGTAGAAATCGCCCCTACCCGGCAGGCGGCCTTTTTGGTCAAAGCCTGCGAAGGTAATGAGGCCATGCACGAAGATCTGCAGGGTTTGCTGCAGGCCCATATTGATGCCGATCAAAACTGGAGCCAGGCCCCTCTGCCTACCTCGGCATTAGCGGGTCTCGCCACCCCATGTCAAAATGGCGATGAGATTGCGCACTATAAAATAGTTGAACAAATTGGTGCGGGCGGCATGGGCGTCGTTTATCAGGCCTACGATTCACGCCTGCAACGTCACGTAGCATTGAAATTCCTGCCCGCCTTTCTGGATGGCGATAAATCCTGCCGTGAACGGTTTATGGCCGAGGCCCGTGCCGCATCCAAACTCGACCACCCGAACATCTGTGTGATCCATGATATTAATGAGACGCCTGAAGGTCACATGTATATCACCATGCCGCATTATGAAGGTGAAACACTGTCGGCGAGACTTAAACGTGGACGCATTCCGGTTGAGGATGCCTTATCGATTTGCATACAGGTGGCCGAGGGGCTCGTCGCCATGGGGCTCACCGCGATGGAGACCGCCGCCAAGCAGCACGCCGACGGCCGCACCTGGTATACGCTCGGCCTCACGGCCATGCAGGCCGACGAGCCCTTCAAGGCCCATCAATTCCTCCTCCAGGCCGCCACCCTCGATCCAACGATGGCCCAAGCCCCCGTGCTGCTCGCCCAGCTCGACCTCCAACGCCTCCAGACCACCCCGCAAAAGCAACGCGCCCAGGTCCGCAAGGAGATCCAGCGCCACCTGGCCGTCGCCGAGGCGATCTCCCCGGATACCCGCGGCATTCGAGCGATCAAGGCCCAGCTCGCCACGCTCGATGGCCATATGAAGAAAGCGGAGCACCTGCTGCGCGCCGAGACGCTGGCCGATGCCGGGTTCGAAT
>ENA-ORDP01001322-ORDP01001322.1-marine-sediment-metagenome-genome-assembly--contig:-NODE-1322-length-13777-cov-3.809357_pt1 | contig 13777 bp, 14 predicted proteins | sample MGYA00248627_ERZ508539 | MGnify/ENA primary metagenome ERZ508539 (study PRJEB26208, sample SAMN05571518) | marine sediment metagenome | biome: deep sea; feature: Hydrothermal vent; material...
TTGCGGCTATTTTGTCTCGCAGTCTCGCCTGACGACTTTTCGCTCGATTTCGCTATGAAAGCGCTTTTTAGAGGTTCCCTAATGTTGAATAACAAAGTTACACTGTTTTATCAGACTCCTATACTAATTTGCGCATGTTGTAAGCGCCGCTGGTCTGGAGTTTGATGTCTGGACTCAGGTTCCGGGGCTGTTTGCTTATTGTTAATGGTTTTGCCGAGCGGAGAATTTTTGACCGGCGCTGACGAAACATAGTGAAATCACCCCACTTTATGAATTTTTGCGTGTTGATAAATGTTTGAAGCGGGAAAAATCAAGCGGATTTTGTCGCAGTTTTCCAAAACTGACCAAAACCAGCAACGCGAGATGACTGAAAAGCTTGTTTTGTTCGGCGAGATGATCGTCCCTCATGTGGCCAACGACTTAAGATACAACAAAATACTCTACGCCGACGCGCTTTATATTTTCCAGAGGCTTTATAAAAATGAATACCTGAAAACCTTCGTCAACGGTCTTGGCGACAATAAGGAGAATGTCCGGCTTTTGTTCAAGGAAATCTTGATAAAAAACGGGAAGAAATCGATTGTCCCGCAACTTATCGAGTACCTGGCCGATGACGACCATATGGTCAGAAAGCTGATAAGCGAAATAATAAAGGAGATGGCCGAGCCGTCGATGGCCGCGCGCGTGATCCCTCTTACAAAACATCAGAATCGGGAGGTGAAAAAAGTGGCCATGGATGTTTTGTGCTCCCTTAAGTCGGAAAAAGCCACCCAGGCGATTTTGCCGCTTCTTGACGATCAAGACTCATGGATAAGACGCAAAGCTGTGGAGGCGGTATGCAGGCTTAAAGATAAATCGACTGTGGATAAACTGCTTGAGACCCTCTCCGCAGAGCGCGATCCGGGCATACAGAAGATCATAATCGGCGCCCTGGGAGAGTGCGGAGAGCCGCAAAACGCCGAGGCCCTTTTGCCCAGCCTGAAAAGTCAGGACATGGTTCTGCGCCAGCAGGCTATCGATTCGATAAACAAGATAGGGGACTGCTCGTTAATTCCGAAGCTGATGGAATATTTCAGCGACGAAGATGTAAACGTGCGTCGCGCATCCGTAGAGATTTTAAACGGCCTCAAGGATCCTCAATCGGCGGCTGTTCTCGTAAAAGCTCTAAAAGACGGGGACTGGTGGGTAAGAGAGGTGGCTACAGAGGCTCTGGGCGAGTTGGGGGGGAGCAAAATAAGCCAGATGATTATGAGTCTGCTAGACGATAACGATGAAGGCGCGCGCCGGTCGGCGGTGGAGTTTTTCTGCAAAGTAAAAGAGCCGGCGGCTTATGACAGGCTTGTTTTACTGCTCGACGACAAAGACTGGTGGGTAAGAGAAAAAGTGATAGCGGCCCTCGGACTGATAGGCGACAAACGGGCGATCCCCGAAATTTTACAGCTTGTCGATGACCGGGAAGTTAAAGCGGTCATTCCTAAAGCTCTTTGCCAGATAGGAGGGGATGGGATCGAAAAGCATATCGCAAAACTGCTGGGCGACCGGCAAAAGCATGTTCGCGCAGAGGCTTTGCGCGCGATGGCCACAATCGATAGCCAGGAGGCGATTGTTTACCTTAAAGAGATGGTAAAAGACAGTGATGAGGAGATCCAGGGGCTGGCTCTTATCAAGCTGAGGGAGAAGACAGGAAGGATCTGGCTTAAAGACGAGGTTCTGGCCGAACTCGGCAAAGCGCCGTCCGTGACCGGCCCTATCGTCTCCAGAGCCCCGGATGTCAAGACGGGCGATATCCTGACAGAGGCGATCATGGTTGTCGATATCGTAAGCTCCACCGATATCGCCAGCAAATATGGGGACAGCCTCGCGTTTCAGTTGTCCGCCGATCTGTCCGAGATTATCAAACCGATAAGCGAGAGGGAGGGAGTTCAGTTTTACAAAAGCACGGGCGACGGGTTCCTCATGACTTTTGTGAATGTGGAGGAAGCGGTGAAAGTGGCCTCGGAAACGCTGGCGCGCGTGAGCGAGCGGAACGCGAAAACAGATAAAAAAAGAGAGCTTGGCCTCCGTTTTGCGATCAACGTTGGAGAGACAAGAGTTGACGTGAACGGTGACCGGTTGGGAGCGGCGGTAAACATGGCTTTCCGCGTGGATGGCGTAAAAAAAGATCAGGCGATCCCGGCGCCCGGCGGAATAAAACCAGAGGATATTCCGCAGGAGAACAGAATCTGTATCACGGAGCAGGCTCTGCAGGAGGTCAGCGAAAGCTCCGGCGTAAACAGCCGTCTTCTCGGTTTTTTCGAATTAAAAGGTTTTACAGGTCTTCACAGGGTTTTCGAGATTACCCTTTGATAGCGATGAGGCGTACCGCGTATAAGCTACACGGTGTCTGGCGGCGCCGAAAATAAATTGGAGGCTCCCATATATCGTCTGGCGTGGCTAAACTATTTTCACGACATCCTGGGCATGAAGCCCTTTCTCTCCCTCACAGGTTGTAAATTCAACTTCCTCGCCGTTTTTCAATGATTTGTAGCCTTCTCCCTGGATTGCGGTGTAATGGACAAAAACGTCCTCGCTCTTACCCTCCTCGCAGATAAAACCGTAACCCTTTGCGTTGTTAAACCACTTGATTCTGCCTTTAGTCATCTTTTCATTTCTCCCCCCAAAAAAAACTTTAGCCTTCAAGGCTGATAGATGATGGAATAGCCAGCGCACGCAATCGCAACGCGCAATCGCAGGAGGATGACCGCGCTCCTCTCCCCCATTGGAAAAAGCAATGCGGTAATTAACACACCCCCCCAGATATTTCTGCAAACCTTCCCACAGTAAACTTATTAAATTGCTCAATCCATGTCAACAATATTTTGTAAATTTTAGTAACCGGCTCCAGACTTGGCTCCATGTTTACATCAGGACATTTTCCGGCATATCGCCATGAGGGTGAATTTCGCCTGCCAGGGCGAGTTGAAATTGACACGGTGTAATAAAACTGTTATAAGTTTCATTTGTTTTTATAATGAGTTATTGCTGGCTTGAGCCGGATTTCAATAGCCAGCCATTCCCAAGTGATAAAGTGGTGGGACAGGAGAGCGACTTAATGAGCCAGGAGCTTTTTACCACGCTTTCCGTGAAAGTCTCCCTTATACCGGAAGATGGTATTGCGCGAAAGTGGGTTATCGACCCGGAAAACTTTAACGACAGGTTGAGCCGGATCGCCGCCGAACGCCCGGTTGAAGCTACAGGAAGGCTGTACAGGGCGGGAACGACTATATATTTCGACGGAGAGGTGGACGCCACAGTAAGGCTTGATTGCTCACGATGCCTGAAAACTTTTTCTTTCAGCGTTTCAGGCGAGGTGTCGGCCATCTTTATGCCGGAGGTGGATGGCGAGGGTGAAGAGCCTGAAAAACAGCTAAGAGCGGACGATCTTGATGTTCAGTTCTATGACGGCGCCGAGATTGACCTTTTGCCGCCGATGCGAGACTATGTGGCTTTTGAGATTCCGATGCGGCCTCTATGCGCCGACGATTGCAATGGATTGTGCCCTGAGTGCGGCTCGGATCTGAACAAGACAAAATGCTCTTGTGAAAAACATCAGGTCGATCCAAGGTTCTCAGCTTTAAAAAAATTGATTACTAGCGAGGAGTAAAATAATGGCAGTACCTAAAAAGAGAACTTCCAGGGCAAAAAGAGGATCCAGAAGAGCGCATGACTCGTTGCGGGCTCCGGCGATCTCGACCTGTCCAGAATGCGGAGCGGCCGTCTCGCCGCATAAAGTATGTCCAGAATGCGGTAAGTTCAAAGGCGAGGAAGTTATTAAAGTCGAAGAGGCTTGAGACAGCTTGAACGAACTTCCAGAAACTCCCGACGACACACAAAACCCTCAGCCCGCCCCGGCGGCGCCTCCTTCTGATGAGACACAACACAAGGACAAAGACGACCGGGTCACGATAGCGCTCGACGCCATGGGAGGCGACAACGCGCCATCAGCTATAGTCGAAGGGGCGTGTCAGGCGGCCGATTCAATCGACGGTCTTAAGATTATACTTGTGGGGGACGAAAACGCCATCTTGTCGGAATTTGAGAAACATCCCGGCGCTGAAGATAAATTAATCATCAAACACGCCCAGGACGCCGTCCCCATGGACGAGTCCCCGTCCGTCGCGCTTCGCAAAAGAAGAAAATCCTCCATCCATATCGGTTTGAAAATGGTGGATGACGCAGAGGCGGACACCTTTATCTCCGCAGGAAACACCGGTGCGGTGATGGCGGTGGCGACGGTTATGCTCAGAAACATAGAGGGAATCGACAGGGCGGCCATAGCTGTCCCCCTCCCCACGCAAAAAGGCAATGCGGTTCTGCTCGACGCGGGAGCCAACATAGTGTGCAAGGCGATTCACCTTTATCAGTTCGGAATCATGGGCTCGATGTACGCGCAGTATATTCTGGACACCCAAAAACCGAGAATCGGACTGCTGTCGATTGGAGAAGAGGACTCCAAAGGAAACGTAGTCACCAAAGAAGCCCTGGAAATGCTGACCCAAAGCTCGGTCAATTTCATCGGCAACATAGAGGGAAAGCTTTTGTACAAAGGCGCCGCCGACGTTATCGTATGCGACGGATTTACCGGCAACATAGCTTTAAAAATCTCCGAGTCGCTGGCGGAGATGATAGGCGTGGAGTTAAAAGGTATTTTCTCTCAGAACTGGCGAGGCAAGCTCTCCTACGCGCTACTTCGCCCATCCATGGAGAAATTCAAGAAAAAACTCGACCATTCCGAAGTTGGAGGGGCGCCGCTTCTCGGCATCGACGGAGCCGTGTTCATCTCCCACGGATCGTCCACCCCGAAATCGATAAGGAGCGCCATTTCAGGGGCGAAAAAATTCATCGTGGAAAACGTTAACGATCATATCCGGGAAAGTCTGGCGCAGAACCAGGATATTGTCGGTATCTCGAAAAAAGAGATGCGCAAAGGGATATGGAGCCAGATGAAACGTAAAATCGGCCTGGGCCATCCCGACAAGCCGGAGGAGGCGTGACCGTCGCCGTTCGCTCAAAAATCTCAGGTTTGGGGCGAAACGTTCCTGACAAGGTATTGTCCAACGCCGACCTTGAAAAAATGGTGGATACCAGCGACGAATGGATCAAGACACGAACCGGGATAAGCGAGCGCAGGATAGCCGATGATGGTGTTACCACCTCTCAGTTAGGGATACCTGCGGCCAGGGAGGCGTTAAGAAACGCCGGAATTGACCCGGAAGAGCTCGACCTTCTGCTTTGCGCCACGTCAACGCCAGAAAACATGTTTCCCTCGACCGGTTGCGCCATCGGGCACGGTATCGAAGCGGGGGATTGCCCCTCGTTCGACCTGCTGGCGGCCTGCACTGGTTTTATTTACGCCGTATCGATAGCCGATAATTTCATACGGTCAGGATCGGCTAATAATGTTTTGATAGTAGCCAGCGAAATTTATAGCCGGATCGTAAACTGGAAAGACAGAAGCACATGCGTCCTGTTCGGCGACGGGGCCGCCGCCGCCGTTATCAGCCGGTCAGATGGATCTTCAGGGATTATCGATTCCAGGATACATTCCAACGGAGCTTACGGCGACCTGCTTACCACCGGAGGAGTCGCGTCGCGAAGACCGGTGGCGGGCCGGGCCATCGAAGACGCCGGATATTTTCTTACGATGAAAGGAAACCAGACTTTCAAAGTAGCCGTTAAACGAATGACCGATGTCGCATCGAAACTTCTTGAGAAAAACGGGCTGTCGGCAAACGATGTCGATATAGTCATTCCCCATCAGGCCAACATCAGGATCATCAACGCCGTCGGCAAAAGCCTGGGCGTCCCGGAGGAAAAAGTATTTGTTAACGTAAATAAATATGGCAACACTTCCGCCGCGTCGATCCCTATCGCCATGTACGAAGCTGTCGAAGAAGGACGGGTAAAACCTGGCGATCTGGTTTTGCTTGTGGCTTTCGGCGGAGGGCTTACCTGGGGCGCCACCCTGATTCGCTGGTAAGTCTCCCTACCGTCCCCAGTACGAGACAGCCATTTGGCCTGCCTGCATTCAAATTTCCGCAAGCTCCTTACCAACACAAAACATATAGTGGCAATCTAAATTTCACCCGTTCTATCATGTTATCTTCTAAACAATCAACATGTTATATAACATAAGAGAAAGTTGTTGTATTCTGATTACAACGCCTGTAGGATAAAGACGCAACGAACTGGGAGAGTACGCAGACTATGGACTTTGGAACTTATTTCAGAAAATTACGCATATCAAAAGGTTATACGCTACGGAAATTTTGTATAGAGCATGATTTCGATCCGGGAAATATTTCCAAACTTGAGAGAAGTATTTTCTCCGCTACTCACAATGAGAATAAATTGAGAAATTATGCGAAAGCCTTGGGCGTAGTCGAAGGAAGCGATGAATGGATTGAATTTTTCGATCTAGCGGCCGCTTCCAGCAAAAATTTCAAACTTCCAAAGATTGAAGACCCGGAAGTTCTTCAAAAGCTTCCTGTTCTCTTTAGGACGTTGGACAATAAAGAAATTACGTCAGATCAGTTGGATAAGATTATCGAAATAATTAAAAGTAGCTAATTTATGCCACGGCCTCCATCCTATCTTCCTCCTGAAGAAATAGAAAAGGAAGCCACAGATTTCCTTCAAGAACATCACCCATCGGGTGAGCTACCAATACCCATCGAGGAAATAATCCAACAAAATCTCGACTTCCACATTGTTCCAAGTATGTCTCTGCAAGAGTCAGCTGATATTGACGCATGGACTGCAATAAAAAGGAAAGAGATTTATATCGACCATGAAAATTACATGAGTGATACACGACATTGCCGCATCAGGTTTACTCTTGCTCATGAACTTGGTCATATTGTCCTGCATCAAGATTATTTAAACAATTTGGATTTCAAATCAGATATAGAGTGGAAAAATTACATGATGGAAAATTGGCGCAAGAATGGCAATTACGAAGTGCAAGCAAATATATTTGCTGGATACGTACTAATGCCGACACATCTTGTAGAAGCTGAATTCGGTAAAGCAAAAATAAAAGTTAATCAAATATTGAATGAGCGAAATGAAATCAAACTTACAGATGAGTTAATAGCTCCTTACGCCGCTAGAGACATTGCAAGAGTTTTTGAAGTTTCGGAAGAATCTGCAAATTACAGATTGATAAACTGGATAAAGACTCAGTAGATAATAAATGTCAAGTCAGGGGGATACCGCTGTCACCATCGCCCGCTCCACCATAAAAGCTGACCAGGCGCCGAGTCTTGCGATCTCTATTTTTTTTTCACCGGTTGACACTACGAAAATCATGTCGCCGTCGTAAGGGGTATGGGACGGATAGACCGACCGGGCTAATCCGTCATGGGCCATCACCGCCACCCGTTTGGCCTCCGCTTTTGTGAGGCGCGCGTCGGTTATGACCACGCCTATGGCTGTCGCTCCGAAAGATGGAGGCGGGGGATTCGATTCCAGATAACTTAAAAACTCTCCAGTCTCCGCCCTGGGCCCGGCCACAACCTTGCCGGTCTTGGGATCGACAACCTGGCCGTAACAGTTAGCGACCATAAGCGCGCCTATGTTCACATCGCTATCAACTTTCATGCTCAAAGAGGCCAGCCCCCCCGGCGCGCTTTGATCCATTCCCATATATTTCCCCACCGTCGCCCCGGCGCCTGCCCCAACGGGGCCTTGTTTATCTGAAGGATTTTCAGCGTCCACGCAGGCTGAAAACCCCTGCTGTGGCCCCGGACGGGTTGAGCCGTCGCCTGTCAAAAGATCAAAGATAACGGCTGTGGGAACGATGGGCACAACCTTGTCAGCGATCTTAAAACCGCGCCCTTTCTCTTCGAGGTATTGCCTTACGCCGGATGAGGCTGATAATCCATAGGCGGAGCCACCGGTGAGAACAATGGCGTCGACCCCTTCAACCGTATTGGCGGGATCAAGCAGAGCGGTTTCCTGGGAGCCGGGCGCCCCTCCGGCCAAGTGAACCGAGGCCGGGCATGAGCGATTGAGCATGACGACTGTACAACCGGTTCTGGCCGCCCGATCATGCCAATGCCCCACACTTACCCCTTCCAGATCGGAAAGGCGGGATGAGGCGTGAGGATTTGCCACTATATCTCAGATAAATTCAATTATAAGAAGCGCCACGTCGTCGTCATTGCTCCTGCCACCGGAAAAATCATTCACGCTCTTGACAAGGTGATCCAGCAGTTCATTCGACTCCATAGCAAAACTCGATTCCAACTCTTTAACCAGTCGATTGATGCCATACATCTTGTCGTTAAAATCAACAGCTTCGATGAGTCCGTCGGAATACGCGACCAACCTGTCACCCGGATTTATCTCTATCTCCGATTGCTTGACCGTAATTTTGCCGAACATCGCTATCATGTCCCCTTCCGCGTCGAGTTTTTCCACGATTTTGCTCTGTTTACGCAACAAGAACGGGTAGGGGTGGCCCGCGCGCACATATGAAAGTTTTCTTTCGTTAAGGTCTGCGATGGCGAGAAACATTGTGAAGTAGCGCTCTTCGGGAATCATCCCGATAATCCTTTTGTTAAGCAGGTGGGCCAGTTTGACCGGAGTGGCGGCGCCGTCTATGCTCGATATCATTATTGTTTTGATCATCGACATTATTAGCGCCGCCGAGGCCCCGTGGCCGGAGACATCCGCCACCAGCGCGCCCACCTTGCCATCTCCATAATCTATGACATCGTAGTAATCGCCTCCCAGCGAAGAGGTAGCCTCGTAGTGGGCGCACACTTTTATTTTGTCTGGATAGGGAAACTTTACGGGGAGCAATGTTTTTTGCACATATTGCGCCGTGGACAGATCCTCCTCCATCATTTTGTGAGCGTTCGCCACTTGATCGTACAAGGTTTTCATTCTCAACATCGACCCCACGCGAGCCATCAGTTCGGTTTCGTTAAACGGTTTGGCTATATACTCATCGGCCCCCGACTGAAGGGCTTCCACCACATCCTGCACCTCTTTTTTCTTTGCTGTAAGCAGTATTATCGGCACATGACGGGTCATCTCCATATTCTTAAGACGGCTTGCGGCTTCCATACCGTCCATATCCGGCATCATAAGGTCCAGCAAAATAAGGTCCACAGGGTTTTCTTCCGCCAGCTCCAGCGCCTCTTTTCCGTTCAAGGCCGTATACACCTGATGACCGTGGCTTTCCAAGATCATTTTGAGCAGAAAAATGTTGTCCTCAACGTCGTCTACTGCAAGTATCTTCGCCATCGCGCGTTTCCCTTAATTTTTCTAAAGCTACATCCTACACTATCTTCGCCCACGTTTAATCTGATATGTCATTACCGCCCGGTTATGCTCTTTTAAAGTTTTTGAAAAATGATGCTCTCCATTGTTCTTTGAAACAAAATAAAGGTAATTTTCTTTAAAGGGACGCCACGCCGCGTCGATGGAGGCGAGCCCTGGATTGGCTATGGGCCCCGGAGGAAGCCCTTTGTGGATGTATGTATTATACGGCGAGTCATACTTCATATCTTTTTTATGAAGGTTACCGTCGAAATAAGGTAGCGCGTATATCACTGTGGGGTCTGACTGCAACAGCATTCCTTTTTTCAGCCTGTTGGTAAACACCGAGCTTATCAACTTGCGCTCGGCGTCAACACCGGTCTCCTTTTCAATTATCGACGCAAGGGTGACGATGCGGTGAAGCTCATCAGGATCGCTCATGGCGCCGCCTGGCAAAATCGACGACGCCTGCCTGTAAAACTCGTTTACCATCGTTTTTATCACTTCTCTTGCGCTGACGCCTTTGCGAAAGTGATATGTTTCAGGAAAAAGATACCCTTCCAGGGATTTGGACGGAATCTTGCGCTGTTGCTTTTTTGGATATATTAAAAGCGCGGCTTTAAATTTCTCCGCGCTCACGACGCCGGCTTTTTCCAGCGTCTCTCCAGTTGCGCCCACCGTGAGCCCTTCCGGGATCGTAACACGATGCAAGACCGTCCCTCCCCCGGCAAGGCGAAGGGCGGCCTCCCTGATGGAAATATTGCGGGGAAGACTAAATTCACCTGCCCGGATGACGTTTTTTATTCCTTTAAGGCGGGCCTCGATCTCGAACAGAGCCGGGCTGGATATCACCCCCGCTTTAAAAAGCTTTTTAGATACTGCCCGCGCCGAGGCGCCCGGCGCAATTTCCACTATTACAGAGCCCTTGCCGCCGTTAGGCCTTGTGAGGGCGTTATTTAATAAAAAACCGGAGCCGGACACGGCGATCAGGGTCAGGGCGCCGATTAGCTTTTTCATTAGTAAAATTACGGCCCCGGCGTTTTACCGGAGGCGAGCCAGCTTGAAAGAATCAGCTGGGCGGCTACCTGATCCACGATTTGTTTTCTTTTTTTGCGTGAGGCCCCGGTTTCAACCAGCGCCTCCTCCGCCTCAACGGTGGTAAGCCGCTCGTCCCACAAAATTACTTTCGCTTTAACGTCCCGCTCAAGCTTGCGGGCGATGCTCTCGCACGCGATAGCTCTTTTTCCTTTGCTCCCGTTCATGTTGATCGGGTGGCCGATTATTATCGTGTCGATCTCGTATTTCTCCATCAGCGCGCGAACCCGCGCAAGCTCCGATTTATATCCGGTCGTAGCGTGGACACCCACCGCCTGCGCGGTGATGTTCAGATCGTCGGTGATCGCGGCTCCTGTCCGCTTTGTCCCTATGTCGAGCGCGAGGGCGCGTCCCATCTTCAGGCCTGTTACCGTGTAACGCGCGCGATGGAGGCGTGTAGTATATCGGTCATTTTTCTGATCTGCCTGATGCTGGCCGAGGGGGCCGGATAGAGAGCCATCACGTTTCCAAGGGGCCGGACTATCAAACCACGCGCTTTGGCCTCCATCGCCGTCTTGACCCCCACCCTATCCTCCCACGGATATTCTTCTTTAGTCTCCCTGTTTTTGACAAGCTCCACACCGGCGATAAGACCGCGCAACCGGACATCACCTACGTTGCCGATATCGTGGAGCTTTGCCAGCATGCCGGAAAGCTCTGCGCTTTTTTCCTGTACCGCAGATACCATGCCTTCCTCTTCCATAATACGTATGCTCTCCAGCGCGGCGGCGCATCCGAGCTGGTTGGCGGTGTATGTGTGTCCGTGGAAAAATGTTTTCATCTCCTCATACTCGCCCAAAAAAGCGTCGAAAATTTTCCCGGTGGCCATTGTCACGGCGAACGGTAGCGTTCCGCTGGTGATCGTTTTGGAAAGAGTCATCATATCCGGCGCCACATCCTCATGATCGCAGGCGAACATTCTGCCGGTTCTCCCGAACCCGACGGCGACTTCGTCGGCGATAAATAAAACCCCGTGGCTTTTGCATATCTCATAAGCCCGGCGAAGGTATCCTTGCGGCGCGGTGATGATTCCTGCGGGACACTGGACAAGCGGCTCTATTATCATCGCCGCGAACCGGCCCTCCTGCTTTTTTAAAGCGGTGTCTATAAGCTCGGCGCAGGCCAAGGCGCATTCCGGGTGTTTTTTGCCGATAGGGCATCGGTAACAGTAGGGCGCGGGGACGAATTCGGTTTCAAAAAGCATCTCGTTAAACGTGGAATGATACAGGTCTATCCCTCCCACCGACACTGCTCCTATGGTGTCGCCATGATAAGCGTTTTTAACCGCGAGAAACCTGTTACGCTTTGTCTCCGGCTCCACTTGCCGCCAGTATTGAAAGCTCATTTTAAGCGCCACCTCCACCGCCGTGGAGCCGTTGTCGGAAAAAAATGTTCTCTCAAGGCCTTCAGGCGTAAGCTCGGCCAGCTTTTCGGCAAGGTCTATCGCCGGAACGTTCGACAGCCCTAAAAATGTGGAGTGGGAGATTTTATTTAACTGCCTTTTAACCGCGTTGTTGACTTTAATGTTGCGGTGGCCGTGCGCGTTGCACCAGTAGCTCGAATGTCCGTCGAGGAACTCGTTTCCGCTAATATCTCTTAACGTCACCCCGTCGCCCGATTCGATCACCGTCACGGAGCTTTCTTGCCATTGCTTCATCTGGGTAAAAGGGTGCCACGTATATTTTTTGTCCCGCTCCTCATACGATTTCTGGCGCGGCACAGCCCTTGCCGGGGAATAATAATCCACTCCTTTTATAACCGCCTCAACATCCACATTCTCCCGGATTACCCGAATGACTGTTTTCTCTTCAATGCTCTCGATAAAAGGGGTCAACCCTAAAACTGCGGCGCCGCCGGTTTTTTCTATCAGATCAAAATCCGGCTGCGGGAATTCGCGCTTTCGCCACTGGTTAAAGACTATCCCGACAGTCTCAAGCCCCATAATGTCCGCCGCGCCTACTGTCATCAGGGTGTGATTGATGCAACCGAGATAAGGGTGGGAGACGATAAGAGCAGGCAGGCTCATCATCCGGGCCAGATCGCCCATGAACTTGTCTTCGGTAAGCGGGGCGTAAAGCCCTCCGGCGCCTTCCACTATTACTATGTCATGAAGTTTTGACAGTTCTGCAAAAGCCCCCATAATTTTATCCAGATCGATTTCCACGCCGTCTGCTTTGGCAGAATGATAGGGGGATACCGGCTTTTCAAACAGGTACGGAGATACTATATCTGGCGGATCGGAGACTTTCGCCATTTTTAAAAGAAACTGGGCGTCCTCGGAGACAAGCTCGCCGCCGCTTATCACCGCGCCGGAGGTCGCCGGTTTCATAACGCCAACGTCATAACCTTCCTCGCGCAATATGGCGGCCAGACCTCCTGCTATTACGGTCTTGCCCACCTCGGTGTCGGAGCCTGTTATAAAAAGACCTTTAGCCATTTTAAACCCGCGCGGCGTCGAACATGATCAGATCGTAAGTGGCGCTAACACCGCCGCCGCCACCGTTGACGGCGAATTTTTCGTGGTACGCACTCGTAAGTTTTTTCATTACAGACCGCCTGCCAAGACCCAGATGCGAAAGCCCCTGGCTATTTTGCGCTCCCACTTTTTTCAGCGTTTTAAGAAAATGGGGCAGGCTCTCGTATGTTTTTACACGATGGCTCGAAACTATCTTGACTTTCATTCCAGCGCCGGTCATCATCTCGCTCATTTTTTCTTCGGTGACAAATTTATGAAACGTCCCGTTGGCGCCAGATTCGAGCCTGTCGCCAATCGCGTATTTAAAAGCCTCTCTTAACTCGTGAAAAGTGCCGCTCCCCAGGGTCGCGCCGATTAGCCTGCCCCCAGGTTTCAAGGCTGTGGCTATCATCCCAAATACGCCCGGCAGGTCGTCCATCCACTGAAACGCTAACGATGAGACCGCAAGATCGATCGAATTTTCTTTTACAGGCATTCGCTCCGCGTCCGCCTGCACAGTATAAACGCCGGTGAGATTTTTACAGGCTAGCCGGGCCTGCTTTACCATCCCCCCCGACATATCGAGCGCCACAATTGTGGAAAACGCGCCTGACTCTGCCAGCCTGGCGGTTAATCTCCCGGCGCCGCACCCGATGTCGAGCGCCACCCCGCCAGCCAGCCCCTCACGCGCGATGGCGACCGCGACCTCATCGGCCACTTCGTTCTGGAAACTTGCGTACCTTTCGTAACCTGCCGCGCTTTTGTCGAACGCTCTTCTTATTTTCTGTTTGGTAATCGAACTCACAATCTTATACAGCTTCCAGAATAAAACGGGTTATATGATCGGCCACTTTATCGCGCCTTGTAAGATGCGGAGCGTGACCCGCCGATTCGATGGTAGCCATTTGTACATTTGCA
>ENA-ORDP01001323-ORDP01001323.1-marine-sediment-metagenome-genome-assembly--contig:-NODE-1323-length-13774-cov-4.438880_pt1 | contig 13774 bp, 12 predicted proteins | sample MGYA00248627_ERZ508539 | MGnify/ENA primary metagenome ERZ508539 (study PRJEB26208, sample SAMN05571518) | marine sediment metagenome | biome: deep sea; feature: Hydrothermal vent; material...
TAATTAAAGAATAATCAATCTTATCCAATAATCTGCCTGACCCGTATCCTCCTCGTGTGCAAAATATCCCTCGTATGCCTTTGTCCTTAAACATGTAATGAATATCTTCGAGTCGTTCTTGGTCGGTACCGGCAAAGTATCCATTCTGATTCGAAGCATTTTTCCCGACCTTCACACGGTAACCAATACTTTCGAGATATTTTACGGCAGATTCAATTCTACTTAAATCATTCGGGGCAGATGCGGGTGAAACAATTCCAATTAGCCCTCCCTTTTCTAATTTTTTTGGTTTAATGATTTTCATAATTAGTTAATCCCTCCTTCCAACAAGCAATCATATTTTAAACGATTAAAACCTCATATTATCTGCAATTCGGCTGAAAATTATTCCCAATTCGGGTTATTATGCAGAACCCAAACAGGGGCTCTAAACGCCTTCATTATAAACCCAGAATGCGCCGCAAGTCAGGTGAAATTGGGGTCAAACGAATTATCGAACCCTGAGGCATCTGCATAAATATTTACTACAAGGCAAAAAGCATTTTTTCCGCAAATGAACGCAAATAAACGCAAATGCTTTAAATAACCAGTTCAGCATCGTAATTCCAGACAATACGTTTAAGCTGTAGCCTGGGTGTTCCAAAATTCAGTAATATTCCGACTGACAATCCTGACACTTTTAAGTAATTCATTACCTGTGCATCATGCTGGCTATTCAATTTTGCAGTTGCCTTTAGTTCCAACAACAACACTTCTTCGATAACCAGATCAGCAAAATAGAGACCAACACGATTATCTTTATATTCAACATCATATGGCACCTGACTTTTAAAACAGATGCCTTGTTCTGTTAACTCCACATATAAAGCCTTTTCATACACTGACTCTAAAAAACCCGTACCCAGTGTATTACTCACCGTCATCGCACAACCAATGACTCTTTCCGAAATCCTTTTCGGTGACATATTTTATCCTCCATGATTAATATGATCGATATTTATCCCTTATTCGCGTTTATTTGCGTTCATTCGCGGATTAATTATTTGCCTTTCGTGGACTGCATTAATTCAACAAAGTGATCGAATAACCCACAAATATCATGCGGACCAGGACTCGCCTCTGGGTGCCCCTGAAAACTAAAGGCAGGTACATCCGTTCTGCGCACACCCTGGAGCGATCCATCAAACAGTGAACGGTGTGTCGCGATCAAATTATCCGGTAGACTGTCTTCATCCACCGCAAAACCATGATTCTGGCTGGTAATAAAAACCTGTCTGGTTTTCAGATCCTGCACCGGGTGGTTGGCACCGTGATGGCCAAATTTCATTTTTGCGGTCTTCGCACCACTGGCTAACGATAATAATTGATGTCCCAGACAAATACCAAACGTCGGCACGGCCTTGCCGGTAATTTCTTTAATCGCCTCGATCGCATAATCACAGGGCTCGGGGTCACCGGGTCCATTTGATAAAAACACCCCATCGGGCTTCATCGCCAGCACCTCTTTTGCCGGTGTGTTGGCGGGCACCACGGTGACATCACAACCGCGGTCGACCAGTAATCTCAGGATATTGCGCTTCACACCAAAATCGTAGGCGACTACTTTATACGTGGCTGGCTCAGAGGGCGTTACGTAACCCTGCTCGAGATCCCAAAGGCTTTCTTGCCAGGGGTACTGCTTTTCGGTAGTGACCTCTTTGACCAGATCCATACCCTTAAGACCCGGGAAACCCCTGGCTTTTTCCAGTGCTAATTTCTCATCAATGTCACCCGCCATAATACAGCCGCTTTGGGCGCCTTTCTCCCGCAAAATGCGCGTCAATTTGCGGGTGTCGATATCAGAAATGGCGACAACTTTATTTCGTTTCAGGTAATGACCCAGAGATTCCTGACTGCGCCAGTTACTGGCAATGGCCGGTAAGTCTCTGATGATCAGGCCCGCCGAGAAAACCGCGGTGGATTCTTCGTCTTCCGGTGTGGTGCCGACGTTACCGATGTGGGGATAGGTTAAGGTAACGAGTTGTTTTGCGTAGGAGGGATCCGTAAGGATTTCCTGATAACCGGTCATCGCGGTATTAAAAACGACTTCGCCGATGGTATCAGCCTCAATACCAATCGATTCACCGTGAAAAACGGTGCCGTCTTCGAGGACTAACAGCGCCGGTTTGTTCAAACGACCTCCTAAATTCAGGCTGTAAAAAACGGGAAGCTCCGCTGGAACATCCCGTTTAATGAAATCTATTAGTGGTCGCAGCGTTTTCGTTGCTGACCGGCGCTATTGTAACGTAAGAGGCATCAGGGTGTCTATCGGAGATGGGGGAGATGGGGGATATAAGACATCTAGTCGCGCCAAACTAATCTCCAAACTAATCTCTTAGGCCAAGCACATCCTGCATATCAAACAGGCCCGTATCATGCTGCATTATCCAGCCAGCGGCTCTTACTGCCCCATTGGCAAAGGTCATGCGGCTTGAGGCCTTGTGGGTAATTTCCACCCGCTCGCCAATATCGGCAAACATGACCGTGTGTTCACCCACGATGTCACCTGCACGAATGCTCTCAAAGCCAATGGTTTTACGATCCCGCGCTTCAGTAATGCCCTCTCGACCATACACCGCACAATCTTTTAGATCACGCCCCAGCGCATTAGCGACCACTTCACCCATTCGCAGTGCCGTACCGGAAGGTGCATCGAGCTTGTGGCGATGGTGTGCCTCGATCACTTCGATATCGGTGTAGTCACCCATGATACGTGCCGCGATGTCGAGCAGTTTAAAACAGAGGTTCACCCCCACACTCATGTTTGGCGCAAATATTACGCCGATTTTTTTGCTCGCGGTTTCGATAAAACGTTTTTGTTCCTCATTGAAACCCGTCGTGCCAATCACCATTTTTTTGCCCGCATCAACACAGACTTCCAGGTTCGTCTCAGACACCTCGGGACGGGTAAAATCGATTAAGACGTCAAACTCATCCACCACGGTACGAATATCATCGATCAAACTCACGCCGAGCGTGCCCAGTCCAACCAGTTCACCGGCATCCATCCCGATGACCGAGCTACCGGGCCGTTCAAGGGCAACGGTCATTATGGCCGAATCGGCCTGTTGGATGGCCTCAATGAGGGCGCGACCCATACGTCCAGCGGCACCGGTTATAGCGATACGTGTCATAACATTCCTGTTCTATTTACGTTGTATTTAAATAGGATGATAGGCGTTTTTGCCTAACGATATCAATCGGGATTTAGCTATGATTTTTTTTCGGGCTTTTATCGATCTGGGGAGGTATTGACAGTGCAGGTGCGTCTATATCGGGTGCTTCAGAAGCAGTTGGTACGGGGGCCGGTTTTTCTTCCAGATCGTTTTCAAGCCTGGGGGATGGTTGGGGGGACGGTGCAGACAGGTCAATATCTGGTGTTTCTTCTTCACGAGGTGCAGGATCCGCTTCCTCTTGAGCGTTTTCAGGCGTATCACGCTCCATAATATTAGCCAGATCTCTCTCCAGTTCCTCAGGCGTCAAGACCGGTTTGGGTGACGATGCGGATACACCCGCAGGTCCAGAGCCTGGTTTAGCTTCGGCACTATTATTTATCTGCTCCGGCTCTGAGTCTGGTATCTCAGGCTCCTTACCGGTTAAAAACGGGTTAGGGCCTGGCGCGGTATAAACTCGCGGCGGTGCCTGCGTTTTTTTGATCTCCGCCGCGGCTGGCGCCTCAGGTACCGGTGGTGCTGGCTCAGCGGGTGCGGGTGGCACGGGTGTCTGTTGGACGGGTACCGCCGTCGCGGCTGGAACGGGGGGTTGCGCTGCAATGGGCTTAGCGGTAGAAATAGGCGCAACGGCGGCCGGTGACGTCGGTATCTGTTTTTCTGGCACAGCCGCAGTCGGTTGCGCAGGAGGTGTCTGTGGTTTTGCTGCGACCGGGCCCGGGGGCTGGCTTGTTTCTGTCGATGTTGAATCAAAGCCAGCCTGTTTCTTCAGTTTGCTAAACATATCTTTGAGGCTTTCTTTGCCTTGTGTAACCCTGGTGTTAACAGCACGCTTGAGTTGTTCTTTGGTGGAGTGATCTTTTTTCACAACCTTCTCGGCTTTAAGGCGTTGTTCGGCCTCAAGCAGTTCCTGCTGGTGGATGCGCTGCTCGACAATCATTCTGTCACGTATTTGTTTCTTGGCTTCCTCCGTGAGTTCTTCCGTGCTACCGAACAAAAAGGGTTCCTGGCGGAGTACGAATTTTCCTAGCTTATCCAGAAATGCATCATTGAATTCCTCTACGGTCAGACTGTGCTTTTGAAAACCGGGTTCAATAAAATTACGTATCGTTAATTTGATCTCACTTGCATCAACATCGGCCTCAACGGTCACTTTAAGCGGTAATGGGCCCTTGAGCGTAAATTTCGCGGCCTGGACATACTGAGTCGCATCTTTTCGGTCTTTGTAGTCATGGCGGAAGGCATACCCTCTAATGCGCTCACTATGATTAAACACCGCATCTTTGCCAAAGATTTCAAACTCAATCGGCTCTTCCAGGATCCCTTCCATACTAAAGTCGATTCGCTTCAAGGCCTTGGAGCTATCGATGATCACCTTATAGCCTTGCTGACGTAGTGGTAGCGGGGCCCCCCCTGGCATGAGCGGGTATTCGACGATGGTTTCCATTTTGATGTAATTCAGGTGATCAGCCAGTTCCTTGAAAAACTGGTAGGTTTTGACCATGCGTGGTTGAATTTTGTCCAGATAATACTGCTCGCGGTTGGCCTCGCGGCCAGCCTCCTCTTCTTCAGAGACACGCTGAGAGTCTGCCTGGTTTCTGAGATCGTCAAGTAAGCCCATATATGCCTGTTTCTTCCCATTTTTAGCCCAAAACCTGCTCGGGCCTAAGCCATTGAACAGGGTGGGCAATATCACATATTACCGTCACCCTATATATAGTCGGCAAAATGGCTCAAAACTTCATATCTTCAAAGAACTTTTTCACCCCATCAAGCCAATTGGAGCTGCGTGGGCTGTGCTCGAGCTTGTCTTCGATAAGCGATTCATTTAATTGCTCCAGCATTTCCTTTTGCTTTTTGGTCAAATTGACCGGCGTTTCAACCAGAACCCGGCAGAGCAGGTCGCCTTGTTGCCCACCGCGCACCGATTTCACCCCTTTGCCGCGCAGGCGAAAGAGTTTGCCACTCTGGGTCTCAGCAGGAATTTTAAGCTTAACCCGGCCATTCAGGGTGGGCACTTCCAGCTCCCCGCCCAATGCCGCAATGGTCATATTGATCGGAACCTCGCAAAACAGGTCATTGCCATCCCGCTCGAATATGGGGTGTGGGCGTACACTCATCTGCACAAAGAGATCGCCAGGAGGGCCACCGTGTTCACCCGCCTCACCTTCGCCGCTCAAACGGATACGGTCACCGCTATCCACACCTGCCGGAATTTTCACCGACAGGGTCTTGTGCTGTTGGGTACGCCCCTGGCCATGGCAGGTGCCACACGGCTCGGTGATCATCTTGCCTTTGCCGTGACAACGAGGGCAAGTCTGTTGCAGCGAAAAAAAACCCTGCTGCATACGCACCTGGCCGATACCGCCACAGGTCGTACAGATCGTTGGGCTGGTGCCTTTTTTGGCACCAGAGCCCCCACAGGCTGCACATTTAACCTGGGTTGGAATTCGAATATCGACCTTGGTGCCCGCGACGGCCTCTTCCAGATTAAGCTCTAAATTATACTGAAGGTCATCGCCACGATAGGCTCGACTACCCCGTGCACCGCCACGACCGCCACCGCCAAAGATGTCGCCAAACACGTCACCAAAGACATCAGAGAAACTGGCACCCCCCGCTCCCCCCATACCCGCGCCATTCACACTGGCATGACCAAATTGATCGTACGCGGCCTTTTTTTCGGGGTCACTCAGGATGCTGTAGGCTTCGTTGGCTTCCTTAAATTTCTCTTCGGCGCCCTTATCATCCGGATTACGATCAGGATGATGTTTCATCGCGGCACTTTTATAAGCCTTCTTGAGCTCGGCTTCGCTCGCACCTTTGCGGACACCGAGTATTTCGTAATAATCGCGTTTTGACATGCTACTCTTTTCTTGATCTTTAATGTTTCGATTTATTCACACAAAACAGGCGCGACCTTTTAATGTCACGCCTGTCTATTTACTTAACTACCAAGCTGACTATTACTTTTTGCTGTCATCTACCTCTTCAAACTCGGCGTCGACAACGTCTTCAGCGCCTGCATCTGCAGAAGCATCCGCACCTGGTTCCGCACCCGCCTGCTGGCCTTTCTCCGCATACAAACGTTCCGCCATTTTGCCGGAGGCTTCGGTTAACGTCCTGGTCTTCGCTTCAATAGCCTCTTTATCGTCCGTCTTCATTATCTCTTCCAGATCCTTGATAGCCGCTTCAATCGCTTCCTTTTCACCCGCTTCAAGTTTGTCATCACCGAGTTCTTCCATCGATTTCCTGGTCGCATGAATCATGGCATCGGCCTGATTGCGAATCGCAACCAGTTCATGAAACTTCTTGTCTTCATCCGCATGCGCCTCGGCATCTTTCACCATCTTCTCGACTTCTTCGTCCGATAAACCGCTAGAGGCTTTGATGACGATCGATTGTTCTTTGCCGGTTGCCTTGTCCTTCGCGGATACATTAAGGATACCGTTCGCATCAATATCAAAAGTAACTTCAACCTGTGGCACACCACGCGGTGCAGGAGGAATATCACTCAGGTCGAAACGACCCAGCGATTTGTTCGCAGAAGACTGTTCACGCTCGCCTTGCAGAACGTGAACCGTTACCGCTGACTGATTATCGTCTGCGGTTGAGAATACCTGATTCGCCTTGGTCGGGATCGTGGTGTTCTTGTCGATCAACTTGGTCATGACACCACCGAGTGTTTCGATACCCAGCGACAGTGGTGTGACATCAAGTAACAGCACGTCTTTAACATCACCGCCTAATACACCACCTTGAATCGAGGCACCGGCAGCAACGGCTTCATCAGGATTCACATCTTTACGTGGCTCCTTGCCGAAAAAATCTTTTACGGCTTGCTGGACTTTCGGCATCCGGCTTTGACCACCGACCAGAATCACGTCATCAATTTCTGATGCGGAAAGACCCGCATCTTTTAATGCGGTCGTACATGGGCCAATGGTACGTGCAATCAATTCGTCAACCAGCGACTCTAGCTTGGCACGGGTCAGATTGACGTTCATGTGTTTCGGACCTGACGCATCGGCAGTCACATATGGTAAATTCACATCGGTTTGCGAGCTTGAAGACAATTCGATCTTGGCCTTCTCTGCCGCCTCTTTAAGACGCTGCATCGCAAGCGGATCGCCTTTTAAGTCAATACCCTGGTCTTTTTTGAATACTTCAGTGAGATAGTCAATCACGCGCATATCAAAATCTTCACCCCCGAGGAAGGTATCACCATTGGTAGACAATACCTCGATCTGGTGTTCGCCATCGATCTCAGCAATCTCAATAATGGAGATATCGAAGGTCCCACCACCGAGGTCATAGACGGCAATCTTGCGATCGCCTTCTTTCTTGTCCATGCCAAAGGCCAATGCGGCGGCCGTTGGCTCATTGATAATACGTTTCACATCCAGACCGGCTATTTTGCCTGCATCTTTGGTCGCCTGACGTTGTGAGTCATTAAAATAAGCCGGCACCGTAATCACCGCTTCGGTAACTTCTTCACCGAGATAATCTTCGGCGGTCTTTTTCATCTTTTGCAGAATACGCGCAGAAATTTCAGGCGGCGCCATTTTATTGCCATCAACATCTACCCAGGCATCGCCGTTGTCGGCCTTGATGATCTTGTACGGCACCATGTCGATATCTTTTTGTACTTCGGCATCCGTGAATTTGCGGCCGATGAGCCGCTTGACCGCAAACAACGTGTTAGTAGGATTAGTGACGGCCTGACGTTTGGCAGACTGACCGACAACCACTTCGTTGTCTTTGGTAAAGGCGACGATAGAGGGTGTCGTACGATCACCTTCCGAGTTTTCAATAATTTTAGGTGAACCACCTTCCATCACTGCAACGCAGGAGTTAGTCGTACCTAAGTCAATTCCTATAATCTTTCCCATTTTATTTCTCTCCAAAAAATGTCAAGTGTGTCTCGATTCACTTGTATAATGTCTGCTTATTAATTTAAGGTCATTCTCTTCAATATCAAGCCCTTGCAAGTATTTCACCGTGATATTTCTACACGGTATTTCTCTTTGGCAATTCGCTAAGCCTTTTCGTCAATATTATTCTCGGTGTTCTCGGGTGATTTCGACACCGCCACCATGGCCGGACGCACCAGTCGGTCATTAAGCTTGTAACCCTTTTGCATCACACTCACTACGGTATTGGGTTCGTGATCCGGGCTCTCCAGCATGGTCATGGCCTGATGATGTTCCGGGTCAAAGGGGTGTCCCTCTGGGTCAATGATCTCGATACCATTCTTGTCCATCAGATCAGCGAACATCTTCAAGATAAGCTCTGAGCCTTCACGCAGCTTTGCGATATCCGCTGAGTCATCCTGAGCCACCAGCAGCCCCATTTCCATGCTGTCCTGAATCGGCAGCAAGTCCTGCAGGAATTTCTCCAGCGCATATTTATGCGCATTTTCGAGGTCGCGCTGCGCACGTCGGCGGCCGTTTTCCAGCTCAGCCTGTGCCCTGACCGCCTTGTCCCAATTCTCTTCCGCCCTGGCCTCGGCCTCTGCGAGCTTCTGTTCCAGATCGGCCACTACGCTGTCTACCTCCAGTGCAACCGTATCTTCATTACCTTCGGTTTCGGTTTCAGCCGCCTCTGATGTTTCTGGCTCTTTGGGCTGATCTTTCTTCTTGCTCATGGGGCTCTCCGTCCTCTAACGCTACGCTCAAAATACACAAATACCGGCCATACTGGTGGTCGGCGGCAAATTCATGACTTATATAGGGACTCTTTAGTCGGGTCTCAAGACAGAACTCAAAAGTTTTGCCGTTATATCGACAATAGGGATCACGCGATCATAGGCCATTCGAGTGGGCCCAATCACCCCCAGCACCCCAATGACCTCATCATCGACCTTGTAGGGGGCAGTCACCACCGAAACATCGTCCAGGACCCGGTAACCAGACTCGCCACCGATGAAGATCTGCATGCCGTCGGCACGAATAGACTCATCCAGAATATGCAGGATGTCCCGCTTGCTGTTGAAGGCCTCGAACAGGTTGCGCAGCTTGTCGATATCGCACATCTCATCGTAGCTCATCAGATTGGTCCGCCCAGCAAGCACATAATCATCGTCCTGGGAGCTGTTGAGTACCTGATCGGCAATATTCATGGTGTCCTGCATGAGTTTTTGCATGGCATCCCGGGCCTGCTGCATGCTGACCAGTATTTTGGGTCGAATCGTGGCCAGATCCTGGCCGGCAAACTCGGCATTCAGGTAATTTGAGGACTCCTGAAGTTCGGCCGGGCTAAAGTCACGCTCGGTATCGATAACCCGGTTCTGGATTTCCTGCCCGTTGACCACCAGGATCACGAGAATCCGTCGGCTCGATAACCGCATGAACTCAATATGCTCCAGTCGGCTGCTCTCACGTTTTGGTACGGAGACGATCCCCGTCAGGTGGGTGATTTCAGACAACATGGACGAGGCGTTATTGATCACACCGTCGGTGTCCGCCGTCGTCGCGAGTTGCTGTTTTATGGCCTCAACGATGCTGTCCTGCATGGGTTTCACGGTCAGCAGGCTGTCCACAAACATCCGGTAGCCCTTGGCCGTGGGTACCCGCCCAGCCGAGGTATGCGGCGCCAGGATAAGCCCCATTTCCTCCAGCTCGGCCATGACATTCCTGACCGTCGCGGGCGAGATATCCATGCCTGAGTTCTCTGCCAGTACCCGGGAGCCGATGGGATGGCCCTCCTGGATATATCGCTCGATCAAGGTCTTGAGCAACGCCTCTGCCCGTTCAGAATTCGGCTTTGATTTACTTTTAGGTGGTCGTCCCATCGTCTGCTTTTATTATTTCTTTGTAATCCTGCTAATAGGCATAATTTAGCAGCCCAGGCCCCTGAGTGCTAACTCAATATAAATCTCTAGAATGATTTGGTTCGGCTGGACAAAGCTCAAACCACCTCATAGCCTGTTCCTGCGGCTTATGCTAACGTTGGAAAAATGGACAATTCAGGTAGTACGGGTATGGCGTTTTCAAAAATCGGGCTAATTGGCAAATACGGTGACCCTAGCGTCGCCGGTGCCCTGTTACGCATTGCTGGACTGCTAAAAAACAAAGACTGTGAGGTCTGGCTCGATGCCAGTACGGCCGAGCATATCCCTGAACACAATCTTGCTATCGCAGACTTCGATGAACTTGGCCAAAAGTGCGATCTGGCCATCACCGTCGGCGGTGATGGCACTCTGCTGCATACCGCCCGCTCTTTGGTTGATCACAAAATCGCCTTGCTGGGTGTCAATCTGGGCCACCTCGGCTTTCTGGTGGATGTCTCCCCGGAACAGCTCGAAAAGCAGCTGGACGAGGTGATATCCGGGGTCTACGTAGAAGAACACCGCATTATGCTGACCGCCACTATCGAAAATGCGAATGAATCCGATCCCCGCATTAGCGATGCCTTTAACGATGTGGTGATCCACAAGTGGGAAGTCGCCCGCATGATCGAGGCAGAGACCTACATCGACGGCCGACTCCTGAATACCATGCGCTCGGACGGGCTGATCATCTCCACCCCAACCGGCTCAACCGCCTATGCCCTTTCCGGAGGTGGCCCCATACTCGCCCCTGACATGGACGCCGTGGTCATTGTGCCCATTTGCCCACATAGCATGAGCTATCGACCGATTGTGCTGGACGGCGCCAGCAAGATTGAGGTGTTGGTACGTGAGAATCCTCATTCTCATGCCCAGGTTACCTGCGACGGACAAATCAATATGGGTCTGGTCTCTGGTGATAAAATACGGATCGAACGAAAACAAACCCGGGTACGGCTTATTCACCCTCCTGAGCACAACCATTATCATGTGCTGCGTGAAAAGCTGCGCTGGAGTGAACATTTGTAATGTTGACGCACATTCATATCTGGAACTTTGCCATTGTCGAATCACTCGACATCGAATTTGACTCGGGGCTGACCGTGCTCACTGGCGAAACCGGCGCCGGCAAATCCATTTTACTCGACGCACTCGGCCTGGCGCTGGGTGATCGTGCCGATACCTCGGTCATTCGGCATGGCTGTGACAAAGCCGATATTAGTGTTTCTTTCAGTACCAGCGAGACCCCCCAGGCCAGTGCATGGCTGGCCCAGCATGAAATGCAAAGCGAAAATGAGTGCATCATTCGTCGTTCGATTAGCCGCAAAGGGGCATCAAAGGCATTTATTAACGGCATCCCTTCAACTATTCAGCAGTTACGTGAGCTCGGTGAAATGCTGGTCGACCTGCATGGCCAACATGAGCACCAGTCTTTGTTACACAAAGATGTTCAACGCCAATTGTTAGACGATTATGCCAATCACCGGGAATTACTAAACGAGGTCGCCGAGTTATATACCCACTGGCAAAACCTGAGCCGGGATTTTGCCCACCTGAGTCAGGCCAATACCGATCGTGATAGTCGGCTGGAACTACTGCGTTATCAGGTACAGGAGCTCGACGCACTGGGGCTGCATGCGGGTGAAACGGAAAAACTCGAGCATGAACTCAAACGTTTGTCCAATGCCAACCAGTTATTAACGACCAGCCAGACCGTTATTAATAACCTCGATGAAAACGAGCAGAACGCGGTGAGTTCAAGCCTGGCCCAGTGTGCCACGGATATCGCTGACCTGACACGGGTCGATGAGAAACTGATCCCCATCGCAGAATTACTAAGTACCAGCATCATTCAGGTACAGGAAACGGTCAGCGAATTACGCCATTATCTGGAATCACTGGAACTGGATCCCGAGCGCCTGCGTGACGTTGAGCAGCGTATTACGGACATCCACAACTTGTCCAGAAAGCACAGAGTTGACCCCGAAGCGCTGGTTGAATTGTTGCCTCAACTAAGACAGGAACAGCAAGACCTTGAACAGGCCGATGTAAAACTGGGTGATCTGCAACAGCAAATCGAAACTGCACAAAACGGTTATCGCAAGGCGGCCAAAAAACTCTCAACCAGCCGGCGTAAAACGGCCACCGCACTCAGCGAAAAAATTACGGTCGCAATGCAGGGTCTGAGCCTGCAAGGTGGTCAGCTCAAGGTCGAGTTAATCGATTTAAACGAGGCACAGTGGAGTGGCCACGGGGCCGAGCACATCGAGTTCCTGGTGAGCGCTAATCCAGGAACCCCGGTTAAACCGCTCAACAAGGTGGCCTCCGGGGGTGAATTGTCTCGCATCAGTCTTGCGATCCAGGTCATCACCGCCCAGGCGGCCCGCATCCCAACGCTGGTTTTTGATGAAGTCGATGTGGGTATTGGCGGCAGCGTCGCAGAGATTGTCGGCCTGCAATTACGCGCCCTCGGCCAGCGTCGCCAGGTCGTCTGTGTGACCCACCTGCCACAGGTGGCGGCACTCGGACACCATCATTACCAGGTCAGCAAATCAAGCGATCAGACCACCACCGTAACGGAGATTACCCCGCTCGATACTACCCAGCGTATTGATGAGATTGCCCGCATGCTGGGCGGCATCAAGATCACCGCGCAGACCCTGTCCCACGCCAAAGAAATGATTGAAAGCGCCCAGTCCTGATGGCACCACCGAGCGGGATCGAACCCGTTTGCGCTAGTTGAGATTTTTTACCGCTTCTGACATTGGCGACAAATACCAAAGATATAGAGAGAATGATCCGTCATAATATAACCCTTGTCCTCGGCAATTTTTTGCTGGCGGTCTTCGATCACTTTGTCGACAAACTCATCCACTTTCCCGCACTTTACACACAGGATGTGATCGTGATGCCCACCCTCATTTAATTCGAAGACAGAATGCCCCCCTTCAAAATGATGCCGTGTCACCAGACCCGCTTGTTCAAATTGGGTCAGCACACGGTAGACCGTCGCCAGACTCAGATCCTCGCCCGTTTCAAGCAAGGCCTTATAAACATCTTCGGCACTCACATGTCGTAGCGTATTATCTTCAAGCAGGGCCAGAATCTTGATTCGAGGTACGGTTGCCTTAAGGCCGGCATCTTTCAGGTCTTTCGTTTCCAAATTAGACTCCTGCGTTCAGTTCCTGACGCCTGATTCCTATGATGACGATAATCTGCATTTCCGGTATGATCCGGACTCAAAGTATAACGTCAAAAGAACATTAAATGCGAACAATTCTCATTAACCTGCTTTTTCTTACGGCCCTGTCATTCTCTGGCTGTTCGGTCTACAAAGTCGATATACGCCAGGGAAATGTCATTGAACTTGAACAGCTGGCTAAATTAAAAGTCGGCATGAAGAAACGTCAGGTCACCTTTCTGATGGGAAACCCGCTCTTAACCGACCCGTTTCATGCAGACCGCTGGGACTATATTTATGCCGTGCGGCCCGGTGGTGACAAGATGACCCGACAGCTCGTCACCTTATATTTTGATGGAGACACCTTGCTTAACATCGATGACAGTAAGCTGGAAATACAGGACCTGGAAGAATAAGACGGCTGAACTAAACGGCCTCTGCTTTGTTCTTTTTCTTGTCCGCACGCTTGCGGCGTGACTCTTTTGGATCGGCAATCAAGGCACGGTAGATCTCGACCCGATCCTTTTCGCGCAAAATGGTCTCTGCTTTGCTTAT
>ENA-ORDP01001324-ORDP01001324.1-marine-sediment-metagenome-genome-assembly--contig:-NODE-1324-length-13762-cov-31.748596_pt1 | contig 13762 bp, 14 predicted proteins | sample MGYA00248627_ERZ508539 | MGnify/ENA primary metagenome ERZ508539 (study PRJEB26208, sample SAMN05571518) | marine sediment metagenome | biome: deep sea; feature: Hydrothermal vent; material...
TCGGGGTGCGCCGCCCGGCGATAAGCTCAAGCAGATCCTGGGATACGTCAAATAGACTACCGACGCGGGTTTGAAGAACGTGCCCGTAGGTAATTGTATTCATGTGTCTCCGGATACAGAGTTGTTGGTAAACGTAGTCCCGGCCTTGAACGCCTGTCGCATAATGTCGCGCAGCTCCGGACGGGTTGTCATAAGCCGGGAGAAGGTTTGAAACCCGAGTCGGAGGTCACCGCTATAGACGGCGGGATTGCTTTCGTAATACGAACCCCAGTCTTTTGCGAGCTTGACCAGCGGCAGTCCCATGCGGGAAAAAGCATTTCTCAGCCGTGGTACGGCGGTGAATACCACATCGGAAAATCCGGCACCTGTCAGGAAGCGCGTGCAAATAGGGTACGCACGAACGCCTCGGCGTCGGCCCGTTCCGGGTTATTCCGGCCTATCAGTGTCAGTGCCAGAGGCATCGCGTCGGTGCGCAACAGGTGCGGACCTGGTGCAGGTTCCGGTGCTGTTAAAGTAACTTTAAGTGTTGCTGTCATTTCGGTTTCCGTTGCAGCCTGCTTTCAGAGCTTCCTCAGGAATGTCCCGGGTAAAGCGGTGTCAGTCCGTCATCGTGTTCGTGCCTGGCATCGATTTTTTTGTGCAGACCGTGGCTGAATTCGTCCCATAGCGCCGCACCATTCCACTGGCTGGCATCGGCGGCGTAGAGGCTACGGTCCAGTTCTCTGAGTTGCCCCTGTCCAGTTTCGATGCGCGCTGCCAGCGCGCTGAGACTGCGCGGCGGCGTGTCGGGCCAGTGCGTATGACCGAGGTCCAGCAAGGCTGTAACAGCGGCGTGCCGATCATTGGTCGTACAGGCTTTTTGCAACGCACGCAGGGCGGGTTTTGGATTCGGCCTGACCCGCCGTGTGGGCTGCGGCACCTGTTTCTGTGTACCCGGCGCGCTTACCTCGGGGGGTTGTTCTGTGCGCCGGGTCATCATCGCGATCAGCAGGGTGAGTAATACTCCGCCACCGATGATCAGCCAGAGCCTGTTTGCCTTGATGGTTTCAGCAAGTGTTTCGGGCAGTCCACGTCCAACTTCTGTCTGTGTCACCTTGCTTGTTGGGTTAAGCGGTGTACTTTGTTGCACAGCAGGACTGTGCGGGGCTGCTTGTGTTTTGCTCGTCATACCGCCGGCACCGGGTAGTACTATGAACTCCCAGGCGGGCAGGGTGGTACTGGCGGCTTTGTTATGGCGGGTATCCCACCAGTTGAGGGTAACAGCCGGCATGTCGAGCGTACCCTGCGCATCGGGAATGTAGGTCAGTGTCTGGGTGCGAACACCGTAAATGGTCTTGCCGTCGGTGCGACTTTCCTGTTCCGGTGTTTCCGGGTACAGGCGGGCATTGGTTGGGGCGGCGATGGCCAGATCGGGGATCTGTGAACCGGACAGTCCCTTGGTCTCAATAGTAATAGTGCGTGAGACCGGTTCGCCGGCTTTGAACTGTGGCGGGTTTTCACTCCAGCTATCAACCAGTGTCACCGCTTCGGCCGGCAGCCAGTTGCGACTGGCTGTCACCGGTCTGGGCTTGATGTCGATAGTAACGGGATGACTGCGGGCAACGACAGGCTGGCTGGCATTGCCACCGAAAAATCGACTGTTGAGCAGGCTGTTGCGGAAAAATGGATCATTGGCAAACGGGCTGTTGCCGAAAAATTCGTCCATCAGGCTGCCAGGCCGGCGGGTTCGCCTGCGCTGTTGTGGAACCGCGATGCGACCGTTAAAAGTTGCGGGCGGAATATGCAGTGAGCCACTTTTTTCCGGTGAAATAACATAGTGACGTTCGATGACCTTGTACTGGTGGCCGTCGCGCGTGGTGTCGTAGCTTTTGTCCTCGCCGAGCTGTTCGATGACGGCATTCTGTAGTTTCGGTGCGCTGAGTTCACCCTCTTGCAGACGCCCATCGTAGTAAAGGCGTACGGTGTAGGGGATCTGTTGCTGCACATAGGTCTGCTTGCCGACTGAGTTGACCTCGGCCTTGACGAATACGTGCTGATCGGCTTGCGCTGTCGCCTGTTGAGGTGCCTCGGTAACCTTCAGTTCAACCGCTGCAGTTTTTTGCCCGCCGACGCTGAGAGGCGGGATGCGCAGCTGACCTGTGTGACGCGGCTGAAGCTGCACCTGCCACAGGGTTTTGTCGGAGCGACGGCCGTTAATGATGCTTACCTGGGTACTGGTGCTGGTACCCAGCACGTCAAAGTTTTTTTCCAGTGGTGTGAGATCCGGCTGCAGCCCCGATTGCCGGTCGTCGTTTTCGATGGTCAGGGTTAAGGTCTCACCTGCGTAAACCGTGTCACGGTCGAGTGTGGCGCGTACGGCTGCTTCACCGGTACCGACCATCAGTATCAGCAGTAGCACCAACAGGGAAACTGGCCAAATTAGTCGTCCGTCATTCCGGCGCATGCCGGAATCCAGGTGGCTGATTTTCATAGATTCCGGCATGCGCCGGAATGACGAATTAATCAGATTCCTCGATTTCATTTTATGTTCTCCATCGCTGGTTACCAGGGCTGACGGCTGCCAGTGCCCTCACGTTGTGCCCGTTGTTGATACTGGTAAAGAAACTTGCGTCGCAGCAGACCACCCGGATCATCCGGGATACGCCGCAGCCATTGTTCGGCCGCCATCTGTTCTTCACTGCTGAGTGATTCTGCACGGGCCGGTTGACCGTCGGTCTGCGGCTGTTCCTGTTTTGCCTGCGCTTTACCGCCGTTTTCGTTGCGGTTTTTATTTTGCTGCTGTTCGGCCTGTTTTTCCGTCGCAGATTTTTCCCCGGCAGCTTTCTTTTCAAGCGCCCTGGCCGCGTCGGCAAACTGGTTTTTACCGGCGCCGCTGTTTTTCTGTTGCGTTTTATTTTTCTGGTCCTGTTTGCCTTGCTGGTCCTGTTTGCCTTGCTGGTCCTGTTTGCCTTGCTGGTCCTGTTTGCCTTGCTGGTCCTGTTTGCCCTGCTGGGCCTGTTTACCCTGCTGGTTCTGCTTGCCCTTCTGCCCTTGTTTACCTTGCTGCTGTTTTTTGTTTTGTTGTTTTTTCTTGCGCAGCAGTGCCGCGACTGCAGCCTTGTTAGCCACCGCATCTTCCATGCCGGGCGCTGATTTCAGTGCGCTGTCGTAGGCGTTGATGGCATCCTGGTAGCGACCCAGTTTTGCCAGCACGTTGCCGCGGTTGTAATCGGCTGTAACGCCGCCGGTCTGGGAAAAATCCTCCAGTGCCTGCGGGTAATTACCTTGCCGGTACTCGGCACTGCCCCGCAGCAGAGGGTCTTCTGCCACCTGACTGGCACGTTTGTAATCCTTTTCCGACAGCGCTTTTACCGCTTGCTGATCGGGGCGCTGCCACAGGTCTTCCCAGTTGGCAGCCATGGCCGATTGTGGTGGCGACAGCACACCGACCAGTAGCACCAGGCTCAGCAGCCAGCCGCGACGGAAGGCCAGTGCCGCCAGTGGCAGCAGCAACACCGCCAGCCAGGGGCCACGGTCTTTCCAGTCCTGTCCCTGCATCTGGTCGCTGACAAGATTTTCGGTGCTCAGTGACGCGGTGTTGTCCAGCAGGGCGTTGATGTCGGTATCACTGTTGTTAAAGGTACTGTAATGACCGCCACCGGCGACAGCCACGGCCTGCAAGGCCGTGGTTTCAAGCTGCGGCACGATGAGCTTATTGTCAGTGGTGCGCAGCAGTTGTCCCTGTGCATTGGTCAGTGGCTCGGCTTTTTTCCCGCCGATGCCGAGTACCGATACACGGTAGCCCTGCTTGCGTAGTTGTTTGGCGGCCTTGCGTGCCTTGTTGCCGGTCACACCATCGGCAAACAGCAGGATCTGGCCGCTGTCCAGTCCCGCCTGATGCAACAGTTCGCCGGCTTTCTCCAGTCCCAGATCAGCACGACTGCCCTGCACCGGCATAAGGCCGGGGTCGAGCGACTTGAGCAGGGCGCGAATGGTATCTACGTCACGCGTCAGCGGTGTAACGGTAAAAGCGTCACCGGCAAATACTACCAGCCCGGTCTGTCCCTCATCGTTGCGGGCGAGGATATCCTCGATCTTGAAACGTGCCCGCGCCAGGCGCGAAGGTTTGATATCCCGGTCGAGCATGGAGCGCGACAGGTCCAGCACGATGACACGTGCCGCACTGGTCTGGTAAAGCGGTTGCGGCTGTTTTTCCCACACCGGATTGGCCAGCGCCAGGGCGGCGATCAACCAGCCCAGGCCGAGCAGCCATAACAGGGAACGGCTGACCCTGTGATCCTGACCGGTCAGCAGCAGGGGACGCAGACGGGCGTCGATAATACGCGCCCACGGATTGTCACCGGCACTAGTCTGCCGCAGGCGCCATACCAGCAAGACCAGCGGGATCAGGCCGAGTAGCCACAGAGGCTGAAGAAAATGGAACTGCTCAGGCATGTTGAACCTCCACAGGGGTCAGGGTCGCTGTCGCCCGCCGGCCGAAGGCGGCGGACAGGGCAATCAGTACACTGAGCAATAGCGCGGCACCGAGCGGCCAGAAATAAAGTTCGTCCACCGGTCGCCAGGTTTGCTCATCTTTGGAGACCGGTTCGATGCGGTCCAGCAGGCCATAGATTTTTGCCAGTTGAGCGGTATCGCGGGCGCGGAAATAACGTCCGCCGGTCTTGTCAGCGATGGCTTTCAGATTGGCTTCGTCGAGGTCACCGGTTGCCACCCGCTGCACACCAAAGGGCGTCTGCACCTGCATTTCGCCACTACCGATACCAATGGTGTAGATGCGCACGCCTTCGCGGGCGGCCAGATCGGCAGCCTTGAGCGGATCGACGTTACCGGCAGTGTTGGTGCCGTCGGTGAGCAGGATCAGCACCCGGTTACTGGCGGGCTCCTTGCGCAGACGTTTGATGGCCAGGCCAATGGCATCGCCGATGGCGGTGCGTTTGCCGGCCAGGCCGATTTGCGCCTCGTCCAGCAGGGTGTGTACCGTGTTGCGATCAAAGGTCAGCGGTACTTGAAGATAGGCCTGGTCGCCAAACAGGATAAGCCCGAGGCGGTCGCCCTTGCGCTGTTCGATAAACTCGCCGGCCACCAGCTTGACGGCGGTGAGGCGACTGAGTTGGCGACCCTTGATCTGCATGTCTTCGGTCTGCATGGAACCGGAAATGTCTACCGCCAGCATCAGGCTGCGACCGCTGACCGGCAGGTGTACAGTCTCACCGATCAATTGTGGGCGCGTCGCCGTCAGTATCAGTAACAGCCAAGCCAGCACCGCCAGCGTTAGCCGCAGTCGTGAGCGCTGACCGGTGTGGCTTTGTAGACTGGTGTGCAGCGCATCATAAAAAGGAAAATGCAGTGTGGCCGGGCTGGCGCCGGCCGCGCGTGGCAGCAACAGGGCCAGTAACGGCAAGGGCAGGGCGGCGAGTAACCAGGGCCAGGCAAATTCAACCGTCATATCAGCGTTCCGTGTTTTTCTTCACCCAGTCACGCACCAGGGTGCCCAGCGCCCGGGTATCCAGATCGTTGGGTAGGGTGGGTTGATAGGGACCCGTGGCCAGTACCTGTCCGGGACCCCGGCTGAAACAACCCTGGCCACCGGACTCATCGAGAAAGCTCAGCCAGTCTTTACCGGTCAGGGCGGCGACCCGTCGGCGGGAATAGCGCATCAGTGCCAGACGGCGCAGCAGGATGGAAATCTGTGCGATTTTTTCCGGTGTCGTGTCAGCGCCGGTTTCCTGTTCCAGCTCACCGAGCATGGCGAGGATACGTTGGCGCTGGCGATGCAGACGGTAGCGGCGCGTGGCGACCCACGTCGCCCAGACCAGCAGGACAAGCAACAGCGCGACGAGGATCCACCAGCCCGGTGCCGGTGGCCAGAGGCCGGGTTCGGCCGGCAGGTGGATGTCGCGTAATTGCAGTACTGGTTGGGCGGCCGGGGTCATGCTGCCACCTCCTCTGCAGTAACAACAGGTGTCGGGGTAAAGCCGCGTCGCAGTACGCTGCCGACGTCATCCCCGGTGGACAGTTGCAGCAGCGGGACGGCCCGGCTGCGCATGAGATCCCGCACCTTTTGGTGGTGCAGGCTGAAAAAATCGCTATAGGCTTTTCGCGCCGTCGCCGAACGGGTGTCGAGAATACCCTGCTGTTGCCCGTCACTGACGCCATAGCGTGCCGGCGGTGGAGGGGCCAGTTCCAGTGCATCGACCAACTGGATGGCGACCACGTCGTTATGCTGACGCAGCCGCATCAGGTGATTTCCGGTCTCGTCGTCGATGCCGTAAAAATCACTGAGTAGAAAGATCAGGCTGCCGGGCCGGCTGACCCGGCGCAGTCGGGCCAGTGCGCCATTGAGGCCTTCTGGATGAGGCGGATGTTTGAGGTTTTCCAGCGGATCACTTTGCGCCACCAGTTGGCGGATCAGGCGCAGCACACCGTGCTTGCCGCCGCGCGGCGGTAGCTCGTGGTGGTCACCGTTGAACAGCAGGGCGCCGATGCGATCACCACGGGTGATGGTCGCCCAGCCGATCAGGCTGGCGGCGCGGACGGCGACTACGGATTTGAGTGCCCCCTGGCTGGCGAAAAACATCCCCGGGTTCAGATCCACACACACCACCACCGGGCGTTCCCGTTCTTCCTGGTAGAGCTTGGTGTGAGGTCGACCGGTGCGGGCGGTGACCCGCCAGTCCATGCTGCGGATGTCATCGCCGGGTTGATAGCCACGCGATTCCTGATAGTCCATGCCGCGGCCACGAAAGCGCGAAGCATGGCTGCCGGACAGTTGCGCCAGTGCCGCTTGCTTGCGGCTGAGATTAAGTTTGCGGGCCTGTTGACGCAGCGCAATAAGCTCATCGAGGCTGACTTGTGTAGCCGGGTTGAGGGCCCTGTCATCGAGTCCGTCGCGGCGCTTTTTTGCACCCGCAAAAAGTCTGTCCATGAGTTTCATGTCAGGCAACCGGGATCAGTTTCAGCAGTTCGCGAATCACATCATCGGAGTCCATGCCTTCGGCTTCGGCCTCGAAAGAAACCAGTATCCGGTGGCGCAGCACGTCGAAGGCAACTGCCTGCACGTCGGCCGGTGACACATAGTCGCGACCGTCCAGCCAGGCGTGGGCGCGGGAGCAGCGATCGAGGGCGATGGTGGCGCGCGGACTGGCGCCATAATTCACCCAGCGGGCAAGCTCTTTGCTGTAGGGTGCCGGTGCGCGGCTGGCCAGCACCAGTTGCACCAGATATTGCTCGACCGGTTCGGCCATGTGGATGTGCAGCACTTCGTGACGGGCGGCAAAAATCTGTTGTTTGCTCAGCTCCAGTTCGGTGGCTGCCGGTGTGGTGTCTTCGCGCTCGGCCTGCTCGCGGGCCAGCGCCAGAATGGCATGTTCCGATTCGGTGTCGGGGTAATCGATGCGAATGTGCATCAGAAAACGGTCCAGCTGAGCCTCGGGTAATGCGTAGGTCCCTTCATGCTCGATGGGATTCTGGGTGGCCATAACCAGAAACGGGCGCGGCAGAGGATAGGTGTGGCGACCGACGGTGATCTGTTTTTCGCCCATGGCTTCGAGCAATGCCGATTGCACCTTGGCCGGTGCGCGGTTGATTTCGTCGGCCAGGATCAAATTGTGAAACAGTGGTCCCTGTTGAAAATGAAAGTCGCCGGTTTCCGGTCGGTATATGTCGGTGCCGGTCAGATCGCTGGGCAACAGGTCCGGGGTAAATTGCAGGCGGTGGAAGTCACCTTCCAGCACCGCAGCCAGTTCCTTGATGGCGGTGGTCTTGGCCAGTCCCGGTGCGCCTTCCACCAGCAGATGGCCGTCGGCCAGCAGCGCAACGAGCAGTCGGTCGACGAGCACCTGCTGGCCGATGATACGTTGCTGCAGGTGCTCACGGACCTGGTGGAAGGTTTGATAGTGGATGCTGGCGGTTTTTGTTTCTACCGTTGCGATGTTTGCGTTCATTTTTGCATGACTCCTTGTGTATATTCAGTGTGCTGCGCGACTGGTTTATCCAGCCGGGTTTTCGTTGTCAGCATTAATGGTAATGCTGTCATGAACCAGGCCTGCTCCAGCCTGAGCCAGGGTTTCGCTGGCCTGCTGAATATTTTTTGCGGAAAGTGATTTAAGCGCGGATTCGACCTTTTCAAGTGTTGCAGCAACAGGCAGGTCGACAAAGCTGTAGTGTAGTTCGATATCGACAGCCTTGAGCGCTTCGACAACTTTTTCATGATTTCCACGAATCGCATCCAGATGGGTTTTCCCCAATTGCTGTTTGAGCTGATCGGTGATTTCAACGCCCTCTTTGACGCCCAGTTGTGAATAGATGGGCAACAGGTCAGAGGCGTCTTCGTTCCTGGCAGTGACTTTGGATTTCAGCTTCGTCAACAGGCCTTTTGCCTGTTCAAGGTACTTATGAGCTTCATCGCCGTGCTGCTCGGAAAGTAGCTGGCGTGCTGCAACAATGTATGACATGGCCTCACGACCTTCCTGCGCCAGGACGTCAGCCTGATAGATTTGCTGTTGCTCGGGGCTTAAATTTGCGTGTGCGTCGGTGGCAGTTGTTGACGCCGTGGGTGCCGGCGTAGCGGCGGCCATGACGGCCGTGACGCCGAACATTGTGGTTGCGAGCAGAAGTAATGTGGCTACTGAATTCTTTGCAGTAGTGTGCATGTGGCTATCCTCGTTGACTGGCCGCATGTCAATGTCGGCCCCTGGATGCAACAGTACGGTGTTCGGGTTTAACTGGAGGTGGAGGGGAGATTAAGATTCGTTAATGTTGGTGTCACGAATCCATGTAAAAAAGACCGTTATCGGTATATAAACGCTAATTAATGCTAATATATACCGTATACGGTATATTATAATATATCAATTAAGTCCTTTATGCTATATTTTACTCAAGATATAACCAAAGCGGACTATGTATGAGTGATGAAATCAATGCGCTAATTGAAGCGATTATTGCCTCTGGTAAAGAGCAAGGTATGAATAAAGGCGATATCGCGACACGCGCTGGTATGCAAAATAATAAATTCGGTCGGATTATCAATTCCGATCCCCGTATTTCCACGCTGATTCGTCTGGGTCATGCGGTGGGCTTAAAGCTGACTTTTGTAGTTGAAGACGAGGATCTCAGCTCGATCATTAACCGCGATGTCTTTTAACCATGGATAGAGAAGCCGTTATCTGGACAAGTATCGGTGACGCACCCGTTAAAATGGGGCGTTTGAATGTGACCGATGAAGAGTGCCGTTTTAATTTTAACCCCGCCTACCTTGAAACAAGCCTGCCTGGAATGGGCGTATTGCATAGTCCCGGCATTGTGGGCAGAAATCCACTGGTGTGGAAAAGAACCGAGTATTTCCCTGTTTTCCCGGAATTAAAATCGTTAATTCCACCGGGCAATGAACAAAATTTTCAACGCAAGCTGATTCTGGCCTACCTGGCAAAAATTGATGTAACGCCTGCCATTGGATTTGAAACCGACTGGGAAATATTAATGGTTGCAGGGCATGGCGGCATCGGCCATAACGATGTGTTCAAAGACGATGATAGCGCAAGGAAATGGTATGACGATAATGAGCCTGTTGCGTTTTATACCATGGATGAATCGTTTGGTTTCTCATTAAAAGAATTTCTGACATGGATGGATAATGATGCGGACATGATTATCAATGCCATTGGCCCCACTCCGAGCGTGGGTGGCGCTGTGCCAAAATTACTTTTGTCCATTCCCGGCGGTGGCTGGGATGGACGTATCGCTTTGCCCACAAAGAAATCCACCAATGATAGAACTGATATTATTTTGAAATTTGAGCAATCCAATCAATACCCGGGCATTATTGACCTGGAAGCCTTAGCCCTGGATATACATAAAGAGGCGGGTTTTGATGTTCCGCGTTACTGGAAAACCAGCATCAATGGTATTAATGCTCTTGCTATAGAGCGCTTTGATCGTAATGAATTTAACAAGCCTGTTTTTATGGAAACCGTTTTATCGGTTATGGCCTGCGGTGATAAAAGCATTACCAATAACTATAGCTCCTCTTATGATCGTATTGCCGATGCCATCGATAAAATTTCTGCACCTTTTGTGCATGATCCAGTAAAAGCGAAAGAGTATATATTCAAGCGACTCATATTAAGTTTCTTGACGGGTAATGGAGATTTGCATCTGGAAAACCTTTCCATCATTGAGCAGGAAGGGGAACGCTTTTTTTCCCCCGTGTATGACCCCACTCCAATGAGAGCTTATAAAATCCACGATATGTTATCGCCCATGCCATTTGGTAACTATGGCGAATTCGCGACCAATGATGAAATGGTGGGATTTGACGAAGCCATATCGCGATTACTGAAAAAATATAACATCAGCAAGCCAAAGGGCCGTGCCATCATCGAAGAATTACTGGATATAACAAAAGACTATTTACAGCGTGTTAATGCGCTACCAAATGTACCGGATGATTCTAAAAAAACACTTGCAACGGCTGTTCTGTCTGTGAGAAAGAAACTGGAATATTTTTTAGTCGCACCATCGTCCTGACTCTGGCTGGGTTTAACTGGAAGTGGAGGGGAGTTAGGATTTGTTAACGGGAAGTCACATAGCAGTGTCCATGAATAATACAGCTAATTGTCAATCACGTTAATAATGATTGGGGAAGCTCTGATCAATTCGTCATTCCGGCGAAGGCCGGGATCCAGGCTGTTTAACCCGGCCTCATAGACTCCGAAACAGGCAGTCTGCGGCCAGAACCCGTCATTCCGGCATATGCCGGAATCCAGGAGGCAATCAGAAAATACTGGAATATAAGTCCTGCCATTGAGGGTTCTTTGTCTCAATAACCTTTATTTTCCATGCGCGCTTCCAGTTTTTGATCGCTTTTTCTCGACAGATAGCAGATTCCATTGTTTCATGGACTTCATACCAGACGAGAATGTCTACCCCGTACTTTTTGGTAAATCCTTTAACAACGTGATGCTTGTGTTCCCAAACACGCTTCACCAGATTTGACGTTACACCTGTATACAGCGTCCCGTTTTGTTTGCTGGCTAACAGGTATACGCACGGCTGTTTTTCCATAATACGGGCCTCCTTGCCCGGACAATTGGATTCCGGCCTACGCCGGAAAGACGGTAGGCCGGGATGACGAAATATCATACATCTGAATGGTGTGTAACGTGAACGCAGATTTTCTGATTCTGGTCAATGGTAGTACGCATCCAGGCTCTTTTCCCGATCAGATCAGTGCGATTGCACCTCCGGTTTTTTAGGAGTTAATGTTTGTGGTGCGGATGGTTGGGAACTCACACAGAACCCGAAGGCCGGGGTGGTTGTCTTCCAGTCGTAGCGTCATGCCGTGGATTCTCGCCACTGCCGCCACCAGGCTCAGACCCAGCCCGCTACCGGGGCTGGTGCGGCTTTTTTCCAGCCGGTAGAAGCGCTGGAACACTTGTTGTCGTTCGGCTTCGGGGATGCCGGGGCCGCTGTCGGCAATGGTGATGCGGCCACTGTCGGCCTGCTCTTCGAGAGTGATCTCAATTTTGCCCTGCGGCGGGGTGTATTTGATGGCATTGTCCAGCAGGTTGGCCATGGCCTGAAACAGCAGGTCGCGGTCGCCCTGCATGTGCACGTCGGCATCCACATGCAAACTCAGGGACTGGCGTTTTTCCTCGGCCAGCGGTTCGTAGAGTTCAACGACGTCGTGTAGCAGGGCACCCATGTCTGTCTCGCTGAATGCTTCACTATGTTGCCGGGTTTCGATACGGGCGATACGCAACAGTGCATTGAAAGTTTTCAGCAGGCCATCGGCATCAGTCATGGCCTGTTCTGCAAGATCCGGATCCTGGCCGGTCTTCTCCTGTTCGGCGCGCAGCAGCTCGAGCCGGTTGCGCAGTCGTGCCAACGGGGTGCGCAGATCGTGGGCGATACTGTCGGAGACGCGCCGTACACCTTCCATCAGTTCCTCGATCCGGTCGAGCATGGTATTGAGGTTGCCAGCCAGCGAATCGAATTCATCACCACTGTGTTGCAGCGTGATGCGACGTGACAGGTCACCGTTGATGATCTCCCGGCTGGTGGTGTTGATGGCTTCGAGGCGCTTCATGACCCGGCGGCTTAGCACGAAGCCGCCGACGCCACCCAGTACCAGTGTAATGGCAAAGCCGAGGATCAGCGTGCGAATGATGCGTTGCTGGGTTTCTTCCAGTTCGTAAATATCGCGCCCAACCAGCAGGTGGAAATTGCCGGACAGCGTGAAGCTGCGCGCCCGGGCCAGGTGGATTTCTTTCTTGCTACGGCCGGAATTTTCAAGCTGGAAGTTCAGCCATCCATCCTTATCAGCCAGTGCTGTCGGCCAGCGATTGAGGTTGCCGGCAATGGGTGTGTTGATGGCCGTGGTGAGCAGGTAGATGGATGAGCCGGTGGGTTTGCGCGACAGCCGTTCGTTGATGACCTCGATCAGGCCGGCGAGGCCATCTATGTCGTAACGTTCCGACAGGCCGGTGATTTCGGCGGCAATGGTGGTATCGGTCTGTCTCGACATGTAGGCGGCTGTCGACCAGTAGATAAACCACAGTAGCAGCAATACCGAGGCACCGAACAGCGCCATGTAGGTAAAGGCCAGGCGGAAACTGAAGCTGCGTAGCAAGCGCTGTTGCACGGATTATCCGGATTCCGGCGCCGGCTTGCGCAGGCAATAACCGGCACCGCGTACAGTCTGCAACAGGGATGACGCAAAACCCTTGTCGATCTTGTTGCGTAACCGGCTGATGTGCACGTCGATAATGTTGGTCTGTGGATCGAAGTGATAATCCCAGACATTTTCCAGCAGCATGGTGCGGGTAACGATCTGGCCGGCGTGCTGTAACAGGAATTCGAGGATCAGATATTCGCGCGGTTGCAGGTCAATGGTTTTGCCGGCCCGTTTTACCGTGTGTGTCAGGCGGTTCAGCTCCAGGTCGGCCACTTTCAGCAAGCTGGTGTCGGGTTTTATTTCGCCGCGCCGCAGTAGTGCCTCGATGCGCGCCAGCAGTTCGGAAAAAGCAAAGGGTTTGACCAGGTAGTCATCGCCGCCGGCCTTCAGACCCTGCACCCGGTCATCGACCTCTCCCAGGGCGCTGAGAATGATAACCGGCGTCTGCCGGTCTGAACTGCGCAGGGTTTTCAGAATCGACAGACCATCGAGTGCGGGCAGCATACGATCGAGAATGATAATCGCGTAGTCGTTTTCCAGCGCCATAAACAGGCCATCCTTGCCATCAGTAGCCTGATCGACCGCGTGACCGTATTCTTTCAGGCCCTTGGCAATATAGTTTGCTGTTTCGATGTCGTCTTCGATGACAAGGGTGCGCATACTGCTAGCATACCTGTTCGTGGCTCAAGTGGGCATGGGTAATATATTAAATATTGTTAAGAAACCTCTGAAAGTGCAGTTACGGTTTGCTGCTTTACGGCGCATCAGATGCTGCGCTCAGGACGGGTTCGGGGTATCATGCCTGCGCTGATCTATTCTCTGTGATTAATTTTTGTAAAGACTTAAACATGCGCTCCATGACAATTGTGCTGATTTTGGCCGCTTCCCTGCTGGGCGGCTGCAATGATTCCTCTACCGTTTATACGGCTATCAAAAAGCTGTCTTTTGCAGATGCAACACTGGCAACCTGTGTACGTGAAGCGGCCCGGGAAAATGGCTGGTCCGATGCCGGTCACGTAGACCGCCTGCAGTGCGTCAATACGGAAGGCAAACAGGTCACTGACCTCTCTGGTATCGAACAACTGG
>ENA-ORDP01001325-ORDP01001325.1-marine-sediment-metagenome-genome-assembly--contig:-NODE-1325-length-13757-cov-10.486863_pt1 | contig 13757 bp, 14 predicted proteins | sample MGYA00248627_ERZ508539 | MGnify/ENA primary metagenome ERZ508539 (study PRJEB26208, sample SAMN05571518) | marine sediment metagenome | biome: deep sea; feature: Hydrothermal vent; material...
GCATTCCATAGTCCCGATATCCTATCGTCTAAAGCGATAAAAAGCAAGGCCACACTGAAATCCTTTTCAGTGTGGCCGGTATTTTTTTTCTTTTTCTTTTTTATTTTCGTCATTTGCCGGTTGCGGTCGTGACCGCAACCGAAACCGGCTTTCCATCTACCAATCTGAAATGTGGTGGCGGCACGGTGCCGACAACCCTGATGGCGCGGAAGTTGTTTTTTCCATTCCGTACCAATAGGACTCTCGTTTTCCCGTCTTTCACACCGGCGAGAAGTGTATACAGCTCTCCAGTGGAGAGTTGCTGGGAATATGGAAGAGGGTTGTCTATAACTGACCCTTTCCCAGCAATAAAACACAGCAACCCAACCAATACTACAACAAATATAATCAGCACACGGAGGAGGTGCATCCCGACATACTTCTCCATACTCATATTTTTCAAATTGTCACTGCCATGCAGCCACATCGCTGCTATGACACCTAAAAATAATATTGTCACACCGATGACCATAAACATCCCTACAGAGAAATTATACATCGCCTCACCCTCCTTTCGAGCGCCTCCATTGAGACGCTCTTCTGGAAAGAAGTATATCACATAATTGATATTATGCAACCCGTTTGCCGGATTTGTTTTTGGGTTTGGGAAAGCGCTACTCAGCGCATAGAAACGGAGTTTCTATGCGCTGAGTAGCGGGTGGCTGAAATTATTGAACCTCTGTGTTTGGCTTGTCTAGAAGCTCCGGCTCAATGCCCGCTTTTGAATCAGTGATGCGATATACATCTTTATCAATCTTATTCAATTCCTTGTAGCCGGCATTATAGTGACTCACCGTAGTGCCGAGCGTTGCGCCGAGTTTTCGGTAGTATTCTTCATACGCTCCAATATGCTTCCCCAACTCACCCACTCTTTTCTGAATCTCCTCGGCATTTTTTTCTATTTGCAACGCTTTGAGACCTTGCATAACGGTTTGCAAATATGCGAGAAAAGAGGTAGGCGAAACGATGATGACCTTATACTTCCCTGCCGCTCTTTGGATGAGATTTTCATCTTCGCCAGTTCCAACTTGATTGGTAAGCAGGTCGTAGTAAATTGCTTCGCTTGGAATAAACATAAATGCAAAATCCATAGTGTTTTCTGCAGGACGGATATATTTCGCTGTTTCCTGAATACGCATCTTTAAATCACCAACGAACGCTTTTTCAAGTGCTGGCTTCTCGCTCTCTGGAGCATTAACCAACCGATTATAGTTTTCCAGTGAGAATTTTGAGTCTACCGGAACGAGCTTCTTGTTGATGACAACTACGGCATCAACAATTTCCCCGTTTTTAAATGCATATTGAATGTGATAGTCTTCCGGACTCATAACATTTTTCAATACTGTTTCAAGATAATATTCACCAAGTACACCGCGCTGCTTTGGATTTTTCAGAATATCTTGAAGTCCTTTTAGCTGTTCAGCGAATGTTTGCGTTTGTCTGCCTATTTCTTTCACACTTGTTACCTCCTCAGTAATCTCTTTTATAAGACGCGCTGACTCACTGAATTGCCGATGAGAGTTTTCCTGCATTTCTTTGGAAGATTCGGTAAGGCGCGCGCTGAGTGTTTTTTCAAGACCCTGCATCTGCTGCTGTATGAGAAGCAAACCTTCCACATTACCATCTTCTTTCTGATTTTCTTCTTTTTGCGTGGGAGCGTACCTACGAAAAATAAACCAGAGTATGGTGCCCTGCACTGCAATCAGCACGATAACAATCAAAAAGATAGTTTGTGAGTTCATAGGTAGTTAGTATACCTGAATATGCGCACGCGTGCGCGCCGCCGCTGGGCGAATGTAAAAAAAGTATTTTGCGCTCTCCACTAGAGCGAGGTCGGCAAGCCCCACAAGCAGCAGAAGGAAAATCTCAGCACCGGAAAGTGGAACGGTAGACACAAGGTACTGTACCCCCGGTACAAAAAGTGCAATGAGCAGCAAGAGTGCACTGCCGGCGAGCGCGACGAGGAGAAATTTGTTTGAAGCGAGCGAAATGCGCGACAGCGGTGTTCCGAAGCTTTTGAGTGAGAAGGCGGTAAACATAGAAGTGAAAGAGAGCGCGACGAACATCATAGTGCGTACATCCCCCTCTGCGATGTTTTGGTGCACAAGAAAAAGAAAAAGCCCTATCAAGAGCAGTCCTGTTGAAAGCCCCACAAGAAGAATGAGTTTAATTACCGACTTTGAAAGTACCTGTGCATTTTCCGGGTCTTTTGGCTTTCGCCCCATCGCGGAAGGATAGAGCGGTTCAAAAGCGAATGCGACATTCATCGCACCGCCTGTGACTAGGTTTCCCCAAAGAATCTGCGTGGGCAAAAGCGGAAGCGGCAATCCGATGAGTAGCGCGGTAACGATAACAAATGTCTCGCCAAAGTTTGTCGCTACGAGATAGACGAGTATCTTTTTTACATTGTCGCGCAAGCGCCGTCCTTCGCGAATTGCGGCAGTGACTACTGCAAAGCTGTCTTTTAGAAGTATCATATCTGCAGCTTCTTTTGCTACATCCGTGCCGCTGCCGATAGCTATGCCGATAGCTGCAGAGCGGAGGGCCGGCGCATCATTGATGCCGTCGCCCGTCATAGCCACTACTTCTTCGTGGTCGCGAAGCACGCGCACCATACGCATTTTGTCTGCCGGAGTTACTCGTGCAAATACCGGATGCGCCATAATGAGATGATAGAGCTTTTCATCTGATAACGCGGCAATGTCGGTGCCGGTATAGGGATGCTCGCGCGCGGTGGCGATACCCACCGCGCGCGCGACCACGATTGCCGTTTCCGGATTGTCCCCAGTCGCCATCACCACGCGCGCGCCTGCGGCGCGCATATCTTTGACCGCGGCCGCGGCCTCCGGCCGCGGCGTGTCCGCAAAAATTACAAAACCAATGAGCTTGGCGTGCGCGAGGAGGTCGGCACTATCGCCATCCTTTGGAAATGTTTTTTCCTGCCACGGAACTCGCGCAACGGCAATGACTCGTTCACTCGCGCGCGCCGCCTTGCTCAGTATCTTCTTGAATAAAAGAGCATCGCGCGGTCGCGCGATAAAAAGTTCCGGCGCTCCGGAAAGATAAGCGACCGACTTCCCTTTCTCAGAAACAAGCATTCCGCCAAAACGCCGAGATGAACTGAAAGGCATTTCATCAATGCGCGGGTATTGTGTACTAAGTACCGACTTTGATATACCGTCAGAAATTCCGGCAAAAATAATCGCTTGTTCAATCGGCCGACCATGTGCGATAAATTTTTCCTCATCGTCTTGTGGCTCAACCACCTCTTCCAAATAACCGTCTGATGCCAAAATTGCGCTACGAAGCACTTCTGCAGCTTCCGGAGTTGTCGCATCTTCAAATATGCCCTCGTTCGTGGCGAGACCGACTACGCGCATCCGCCCCTCTGTCAGTGTTCCTGTTTTGTCGGTTAAAATAACACTCGTAGCGCCAAGTGTCTCTGCAGAAAGAAGTCCTTTGACCAATCCTCCTGCAGCAAGAATGCGTTCCATACCGAGCGCAAGCGCGACCGTAACCGCCGCAGGAAGACCTTCCGGAACTGACGCAACGGCAATTGCAACAGCCATAATCATTGCATCACCGAGCGGAACACCGCGAGCGATTGACAACCCAAAGACGAGAGCGATTGCGAGCGCAGCGAGCAATAAAAGAAATCGGGCAACGCGACGCATATCGCGAGCAAGCGGTGTTTCCGGTTCTTCTATACTTGCCAGCGCCGCGGCGATTTTACCAAGCTCTGTGTCAGCTCCAACAGCAACCACAACTCCCCTGCCAGATCCGGCGGTAATGAGCGTGCCGGCATAGACCATATTTGTTCGTTCGGCGAGCACGGTGCCATCAGAAACCGGTGCGGTGTTTTTTGTGATAGGTAGCCACTCGCCGGTGAGAGATACTTCGTTTGCAGAAAGCTCGTGTGCCTCGGTGAGGCGCAGGTCGGCAGGCACTGCAGTGCCTGCCGACAAAATCACCATGTCTCCGGAAACAATATCAACTGCATCAATTTCGCGAGGCAGGTCATCACGAATAACCGTGGCGCGAGCGGCTGTTTTATTCCGAAGCGCCGCAAAAGTATGCGCCGCGCGCTGCTCTTGATACACCCCGATGACCACATTTACCAAAAGCGCGGCGGCAATGACAATAACATCGGCACGGGTACCCACAAACACCGCCGCCGCGCCCGCAAAAACAAGCACCAAAACAATTGGGCTTTTGAATTGCCGCCATGTACGCTTCAAGAGCGTGTCAGGTGCTTGCTGCGGCAACCTGTTTGCTTTTTTCGCTCTGCGCTTGCGCGCTTCCTCGCCCGAGAGCCCACGAGCAACATCTGTAGAAAAACGCACCGCCACCCCATCCTTTGAAAGCGCGTGCCAATTATGTGGTGTCATATGTTCACAGTATAGCAATATGTTATCCTATAGTGTGTATGACTATCCACGAATCTATAAAAATCAGCATTCCGGAAGCGCTCCGTGCCAAAGATAATGTTCGTCTCACCACGCTGCGCTCTCTCCTTACGGCGTTCACCAATGCGGTCATCGCAAAAAAACAAAAACCAAACGAACTTCTTTCTGATGATGAAGCGCTCGCCGTGATAAAACGCGCAGCCAACCAGCGCAAGGACTCCATAGAACAATATGAGAAAGGCGGCAGAGCTGAGCTCGCCGAAGTTGAAAAATCGGAACTCGTCATTATTGAAGCGTTCCTACCGGAACAACTTCCGCGTGAGGAAATAGAAAAAATTACAAGAGCAAAAATTGACGAGCTCGGAATAACCGAAAAGAAAGATGCCGGACGGCTTATGGGGGCTGTTATGCGCGAACTTGCCGGAAGAGCGGACGGAGCAGTCGTAAAAGAAGTTGTGAACACGATTCTTGTATGAAAGAAGAATATCCGACACAAAATACGGTGCGTCGGATTGAGGAAGAAGCTACGATGAAAGGTTTCTACCCGCACGATGTGGACGAAGCGGTTCGCCGCGCATACGGCGTGCATAAGTTGACGGTAGATAAAAATATCTTAGTTACCATCGCACACGAGGCACTTTCCAACTATAAAAATGGCGTCGCGATTAAAATTGCACGCACAAATGCACTGAAAAATCATCTGCGACAGTACAAAGACGATGGCGGTGAATTATTCTCTACCTATGCTGTCGCCTTGGGAAAATTGCTTGCAGAGCGATCAAAAAGAGAACGGCGCGCCCGCGAAAATACTGATACGGAACCGACTTCCACAAAATCTGTAGCAGATGAACAAATGCCAAAAAAAGAGCCGCTGCAGGAGCAAAAACAAGAAAAGGAACAAGAGCATGAGCCATATACTCCTGATTTATTTAATGATTTATATGACAGATGGTGAATACAGCACGCGCAGTTGCCAAAAAATATGGGACTTCGTAAGTCACACATTTCCGCCACCAATGCCAGACTAATATGGGGGACTTACGAAGTCCCCCATATTTATTGCAATTACCCAGTCGGCCGCGAAGCGGCCGACTGGGTAAAACGAGCGCATGCTGTCAGCATGCGCTCGTTTTACCCACTATGTTTATGACGCCACTTTGGTGTCATTTTCTTTTGGAACGCACGAAGCGCAGCGACAACCACCGTCTTTAATAAAGTCCTTAAAATATTCCCTGCCATAATTCCAAGTAATTTCATCACCCCCGCGAATTGTCTTTTTGGCTATTAAATACACGCGCCCGCGAATTGCCTCGGCGTATGCGTTTGGTTTGCAAGCGTGATTGGCATAGCGCGCGATGTTACTCCTCGCGCTACCGTTTATCGTGTATCTATCATTCACTTCAAGCAAATACCTGTTTTCCACAATCTCCTCCACCTGCGCGCTTGTGAGCCGTTTGCCAATATACTCAATTATCCGCTCATCCTTTTTAAAAGTGTCATTTGCAAAAAGACCAAGTCCGGCAGAAGAACGCCCAACACGCACACGGCGACGATTTTTCTCATTCAGTGGTGCGGGTGTTTCAGTTTTCATATTTGGTGTTTGTCTTTTAGGTTACACTGGTGTTGATGTGATAGTAAGTGCAAAGAGAAACCGCATAACAAAAATGGAAAATCCATTTTTGTTATGCGGTTGTGCAAAACTGTGCCAATGTTTGACAACTTACTTAGTCTTAGCAAGATTCTTGAGAAGTGTCCACACTTCCTCCCTTTCTTTGTGACTGCACATTTTTGTCTCTTCCCAAAGTCTCTTCTTTTGCCAAGGTGTTTTTGCTTTTTTCTTTACATTATTCCAAGCTTTAGTCCTTTCCGGATCGCGATCAATACATTCTACCCAGGTCTGCAACGCCCACAGCGACTGCTCAAATGTCTTGGCTTTTTTTATTATCTGCTGCAACATTTTCTCGGACCTAGGACCTTTTCTTCTAGTATAATACACAGAACCATAGTTAATCTCCCACACACATACGCACTGACCGAAAGTTTCAGCCCTTGCCTCAATTTCTCCAAGAATTTTTCCTGTATAAGACCAAAAGATTTTTCTATAATTACCCCATGCAACTGCGTAATTATAGAGCTCTACCCACTGATTAAACTCCATGGCACCATCTTTTATGATTTCAAAAGCTTTTTCTTTTTCAAAATTGGTATCTGCCTCTTGCCAAAGTCCTACACGATTGTCAAAAGAGAGTTGCTTCTTTTCTTCCTGCGTCATGTTTTCCCATAACAGCAATGTCGCAGAAACCTCCGATAAGCCGTTATCAGTGGCTATTTTTACTATCTTCTCATTTAGCTTCTCATTTAGGAATTTGTTCATAATATTTCCTCCAGAAAGTAACCCGCGGTGTGAGCTAGACAAAATAAGCGACTAGTGAACTACAATTACATCCGACAGAACCTTAACATTCTGCTTACCACTAACTGCTTACTACTTAATCATGCATATAACGATACACAATTTCTCCAGCGGTGGTCAGGCCATACAGATCTTCACGAGGAGGAAGCCCTTTCTCCTTAGCAATTTCCTGCAAAACCTCCCATGGTTCAATTGACTTCCCAGAACCGCGCCATGCAGCCGCAGGATCGATTGTTACTCGCAATCTTATCCTGTCGTCTTCATCCACAAAAACTCCCGTATGTACCAATTGGATTTCTGTCTCACACATCTCACACATCTCACACCTCCCGTAGTGTTTCGGCCAGTGATTTAATTACCTGTCAAGTTACATCCGACAGAACCTTAACATTCTGCATAAAAATTACTAATTTTTTCATTACAAAGCACAAAAAACCTCTATTTTAAACCGTTTTACTCGTTGTGTTTTGTAAAAAGTGTCAGAAATGTTGACATTTCCTATGTTTCCTGTATACTCCCTTTACTATGAATACTGATACCACAAAAGAGCTGAAGGAATTTGGATTCAATGATGTTGAGGCAAAAATTTATGTGACGCTGCTTAAAAATGGCAAGAGTACGGTTTCAGATATAGCTAAAAATTCCGGACTTAAACGACCAACGATATATCAATATATTGATGGTCTTGCTGCGCGTAGTCTTATTCGTAAAACTTTCAAAGGCAAGCGCCTTTTATACTATCCTGAAGATCCAAAGAAATTTTTAACTCTCGCAGACAACCTAAAAAAGAAAGCTGAAAAAGTATTCCCTGAATTACAGGGGTTGTTTATGAAATCATCCGTGCGGCCGGTAATACGGTTTTATGAAGGAAAAGAATCCATTCGTTCTATTTATAGAGAAGTAACTTCTACACCAAAAGTTGTGTGGTCACTATTTTCTGCAGAACGCTATTTTCAAACATTTACTGAAAAAGATGGAAACGAATTTCTGGATACTATTTTTAAAAATGGTGGCGAATTGCGAGATATGGTTTTGCGTACTCCGTCAGGAATTGAGTATGTGAAAAAAGGTTGGGGTGGCAAAGTCGCTACATCAAAACTTTTGCCGGCAGATTTTGATTTCAGTGTTGATATGTTAGTCGTGGGCGATAAACTTATTTTTATTTCATTTGAAAATATGATTGCCGTTATCATAGAAAATAAAGAAATAGCAGACCAACAAATGCAATTCCTCCGCTTCATCTGGAAACGAATTTAAGCGAGGCACTATTGCTTAAGATATTGTAACCCGCGCGAAGAAGTTTTTGTTTGTGACCCTACGGGGAGTCGAACCCCGATTACCACCGTGAGAGGGTGATGTCCTAGCCATTAGACGATAGGGCCGTCTGTACTTTTACAGTACCTTTATTATGCGTTGTGTATACAATGTATACTCTTTACGCAACATACGCTGACCTAACGGTTATACCAAAAAAAACGCTCTGACGCTACCAGCGAGAGCAGTACCATCGGTGGATTGTGGTAGTGTTGGTAGCAAATGCAGACTGCCCATCGCTTGGCGGAGCCAAGCGATGGGGCGGTGGCGCGCGGCAACATTCATTTATTTAAATTTTCCGTTTTTGTTTCTGTTATGGTCTTTGCTTCCATTCATGGCCTTGACGCACAAGCTGTTTTTTATCATCCGGATTTTCAAGAAGCGCTTCAACAATGCGCTCCATACGCATACTTTGTGACCCTTTCACGAGCACCGCGTCGCCATCGCGCACAAGCGCAACCAGTGCTGGAATTGCTTCTGTTGCCGTATCAAAAATCTGCACCGACTCTCCAACAAGCCCCGCGTCCTGTGCCGCAACCGCCAAGCCGCGCGTGCGAATACCGACAGCAATAACAATATCAGCCGACTCTGCTGAAAGCCGCCCGATACGCTCGTGCTCTTCAACAGAGTAGCGTCCGAGCTCAAGCATATCACCCAAGACGGCGATGCGCCGAGTGGTGTTTGGCAAAGTACGAAGTGTGTCCAAAGCTTCTTCGGTAGATGCGGGCGATGCGTTGTATGAATCATCAATGAGCACCGAGCCATTTTGTCCTGAAAAAATTCGTGCGCGCCCCTGAGGTGGCACATACGAGTCCATACCGGCGAGTGCATCGGCGAAAGAAATTCCGAGCACTCGTGCGGCGGCGAGCGCCGCCGCACATGGCGCAAGTTGCTGACGCCCAACTGACCCGCGCACTTTGATATTCCCAGCGAAATTTTCCACGCGCACACTTGCCTGCATACCAATTACACGCCCATTCTCAAGCAGCGGACGCACATCTGCAAGATGCACTTGTGCTTCTTCACGAAATCCGTAGGTTGTGACGCGTACAGGAAGTCGCGCTGCCATAGCGAGCGCATGTGGGTCATCTGCCGAAATAATAAGAGGCGCGGCTGGCGCAAGCGCATACGCCGGTGTAAATTCTTCATCGCGCAGCGCTTGCGGTGTTGCATACGCCTCAACATGAACTGGCACTTCCGGTAAACGAGTAACGACAACCACATCCGGTGTTGCGATATGTAAAATATGAGCAAGATCACCCGGTCTATCGGCACCCACTTCAAGCACAAGCAGTTTCGGGTAGTGGCTTGGGAGAAGTAAAAGCGCAGCGGCTTGGCGAAATACGCGAAGCCACGAAAATATATTTGTCCATGGATTTTTTGCACCAATGATAGTGAGTGGCACACCAAATTCACTGTTGAAACTCTTTTCGCTCTTGCGTAAAAAATAGGTGTTAGAAAGTGCCGCAGCTATTGCATCTTTCGTTGCGGTCTTCCCAACACTACCGGTTATCATTATGATTTTCGGTTTATATTTTCTAATGATGCCGCGCGACAAAGTCGCGAGTAGAGATGTAATAAATAAGCGTGCAAATCGTTTTATCATAATGTATATGCTGCGGAAGTCCCACGGTCAGGTGGCACTTGATAATAATTTATCAGAAAATGTACCAAGTCAATCATTGGCGGTTCAAGCGTATCTGCCGAATATTCGGCTCCGCGCGGATCCTTCGTGTACAATAAGATAATAAACCTTGGCTTGCGTGATGGGAAGAACCCCACAAATGAGTGAAAATATCTATCTTTATAATATCCTCCATCAGGACTTGGCAATTGAGCCGTACCTGTTTTCATAGCTACAGACATAGTGGGAATGGCGCTTGTTTTAAATTCAGTATCGGTAAGATTTACCATCATCACTGTCGTCTCGCGCGCTGCTTTTGCTGAAAACACACGCAGTGTTTTATCATTTTGGTTGAGCTTCTCAACAACGCCGGAGGTAAGGATTTTCTCACTTGCAAGATGCGGCGTTACCATAACGCCGCCGTTTGCAACCGCACCGAGTGCACGAATCATTTGCATTGGTGTCATTGCAATTCCCTGCCCAAATGAAGCGGTGTCATAATCAACCTGCTGCGAACTCTGAAGATTGCTTAAAAGCGCTCCGGTTTCGTTTGGTAAATCCACTCCTGTTTTTTGTCCAAAAAATCTCATAAAATACGCGCGAAAACGATTCTGTCCAATTTGTTCGGAGAGCCACGATGCGCCGACATTGAGTGACTGCACAATAATCTGTCCAATTGGAATTACCCCGTGCGCCTTTAGATTCCAGTTGCAAATTTTTCGCGTATCCACAGAAATGCAACCGGTATCATCGTAGGTTGTCTTCGGTGTAACCACACCCGCATCAAGCGCGGCGCTCATAGTGAGCGGCTTTACGATAGAACCATATTCATATACATGCGCAATGAGTGGATTGGTAAAAACCGCTGAATTTGTCGCATCTTGAAAAGTATTCAGATTGAAAGTCGGTATGCTCCCCAATGCAATAATTGCACCCGTAGACGGAACCATAATAATTCCACCAGTTTCTTTCCCATGATACTTTGCTGCCACAGCTGAAAGATCTGCCATAAGTCGCGCTTCAACTTCCGGCTCAATTGTAGTAACAATATCACCTTCTCGCGCACCTTTTGCATTTACAAACATATTACCCAGATTAGAAAAGATTTGTGCGAAAAAATTTCGAAAGGTAGTATCGTTGCGCTCAAGCGCGTTGTTGTAATAGCGTTCAAGCCCGTATCTCCCGGCAAGCGTGTTGTTATTATCATACGCAACAAAACCAATTGCGTGTGCTGCAAGCGTGCCACCCGGATATACGCGCCATCGCTCACGGATCACCATAACGCCCGGTAAGCGCTTTGCTATAATTGCGTAGCCCTTATTTTGTGAGAGATGGCGCGTTATTTCCTCGTACGGATCATTTTTTTTTGCTGCTGCGTGAAAAAATGTGGTGCGATTAATTGGAGTAATAGCATTTAATGCTTGATATGTTTTTTGCGGATGTGTTAAAGTCTCTGGATTAATAGCGACAAGAAAACCGGTCTGAAGAGTGGCGGCGGCAATGAGAGTACCATCCTTACGAGTAAAATAAATAGTGCCACGATCATAAAGTGAATCAACATTTGATGCGTACTGTTTGTCTGCTTCTTGTGTATATGCGCCACCATAGACCAACTGCACCACCACGAGCCGCACGAGCAATCCAATTGCAAAAAGACCAAGAAATATGAGTAAAATACGAAGTCGGAAGCGGAAAGCAGCGCGCATGAAGAATGGTTGTAGAAATACTACTGAGTACGCATAGACACTGACGGCCGTGATGGCAATCCGGTAACATACGCAATGGTCAGCGGCTTAGTGAAGCCGCTGACTTCAGGATTGGTGTTATTAATTTCAGTAATATCTGCAAGATATTTTGTCTCAAGCACACCGACCGTAGCGCTCGTGTCACGCAACGCTTGTGCTGACTGCATTTGAAGTGCTCCGTATGTCATAACTATTGCTAGCAGACCAATATAGGCAATCACGAGCGCTGCAGCTACTGCCGCGAGTGTCGGAATAAATGGTACGGGAAGTGTTTTGGAAAGAGAATGAGAATTATGCATATGAATGAGAGTGAGAGCTGGTAAAAGGATGGGGGGAGGATGCGGTGATGCGTGCAAAGACACGCAATTTTGCACTTCGCGTACGAGGATTTACCGCGCACGCTTCGCGCGATGGCACAATGGGCTTTCGTGTCAGCACCATTCCCTCTCCGGCATATGCCGCATCGCGAAAAACATTTTTTACGATACGGTCTTCAATGCTGTGAAAAGTGATCACGGCGATACGGCCGCCCGAGCGCGTACGCGCGAGGGCGGCGGCAAGACCGTCGTGAAGAGCACCGAGCTCGTCATTGACCACAATACGCAGCGCCTGAAATGTCTTCGTCGCGAAGTGAATGCGGCGATGCCGGTACCAGGACGGCGTACCGAGAGAAACAGTACGCACAAGATCACTCGTAGTGAGAATACGGGCGCGGCGGCGTTCCTGAATGATTGAGTGGGCAATTTGTCTGGCAAAGCGCTCTTCTCCGAATGTGTAGAGAATGTCAGCAATTTTTTCTTCCGGAGCACTGTTCACAAGCGCTGCTGCATTTTCAGCACTATCCTTCCCATAAGTCATAAGAAGTGGCTCGTCAGTTTGAAACGAAAAACCGCGACCTGACGCAAGCTGAAAACCACTCCACCCGAGGTCAAAGAGTGATTTATCAATTTCCTTGATAGCGAGCCGATCAAGAATAGTTGTGAGATTGCGAAAATTATCTTCTACGAGAAAACTGCGTGCGCGTGCGTTCGCGAGGAGTCCTTCTGCTCGGTGTAGTGCATCTGAGTCGGCATCAATACCGACGAGTGTACCTTCAGATGAGAGTAGCTCAAGCATACGAGCAAAGTGCCCTGCCCCGCCTACAGTTGCGTCAACAACCGTATCGCTCGGCCCTATTTCAAGACCTTGCAATACCTCATCAAGAAAAACGCTGTCGTGTCGTATTTCCATATTATTTTTATAGCGACCCCTGTTCGCCAAGCTTTTCGGCGAATTGATCGGCATCTCGCTCAATATTTGTGGTATATGTTTGCCACGCCTTTTCATCCCACACTTCAACGCGATCGCTTACACCGGCAACAACCGCCTTTGTGCCGAGCGAAGCAAAGGAACGCAAATAATCCGGCACCAGTACCCGTCCCGCCTTGTCAAAATCAGCCTCAGTGGCTCCGGCAAGCATAAGACGAGCCAGACCACGCCCGGCGGCATTTCCTGTTGAGTGGCGCGCAATATTTTCCGCCTCGCGTTTCCATGCAGCTTTCGGATACACAAAGAGACAATGATCTAATCCGCGCGTGATGATTACCGAGCTACCAAGCTCCTTCCGAAACTTTGCCGGAAGTGAAATACGATTTTTCGCATCAAAGGTGTGTCTATATTCGCCGATAAACATATTCGTTTTGGAGATGATCCTGGAACCTTCAGCAAGTCACTGCTGGCGAAATTCCCACTTCATCCCACTAATAGAGAAGTATATGACACTTTGCCCCACTTTGCATAGTAGTTATCCACATAAGTGAAAACGCGGCTATATGCCGCATTTAAAAACAGAAATTAAATTTCATACGAAAAAAATATAACGGGGAAAAGATAAAATGTAAAATGTATACAATCACCATTTTAAATATAAGAATCTGATACGCCCCGCCCCGCGGCGATTAAAATCGCCGCGGGGCGGGGCTTTAGCATTATTTTGTAACAGATTACACTTTCGGTCGCAAAAGCGGAAACAGTTGTCCCTCCCGTACGGAAATATTCTCAAAAAAACTAAATAGGCGCTCGGAAACACCAAAACCAAAAGCAGGTGGCATACCGTATTCAAGAGCCTCCACATAAGAAGTGTCATTCATCTGTGCCTCATCATCTCCGGCATCACGAAGTACTTGCTGCTTCGCAAAACGCTTTGCTTGATCTATGGGATCATTGAGTTCACTAAA